>ERZ795054.2295-NODE-2295-length-16323-cov-5.593681_pt1 | contig 16323 bp, 14 predicted proteins | sample MGYA00375138_ERZ795054 | MGnify/ENA primary metagenome ERZ795054 (study PRJEB30183, sample SAMN05720215) | anaerobic digester metagenome | isolation source: active sludge of municipal wastewater-treating anaerobic digesters | place: USA | collected 2014-12-23 ... | reverse complement strand
GAGATCGAGTCGATCATCTGGCGGCTTGTGCCGAAGTGGTGGAATCGCGCCTCGGGAAGCGCCACGACAGCGCAGCTCAGGGCGCTGATCTCAGGGTCGGGCTCGACGGGGGAAGTGCCGAGCGACAATCCGAACTGGCTGTAGAGCTCGTAGTTCGACGCGCGATCGCCGGCAAAGCCGCTCCCCTTCCAGCCGCACCGTTGCATGAGAACGCGGATCGCGCGTTCGCTCAGCAGCCACATGCCTGTGTCGACCAGCGGGAAACAATCGCCCGCCGCCTCGCGGATTTGGGCTGGACTGGGCTTCTGCAGAAAGAACGCGAGTTCTGTCGGGCGGCGGCGATTGGCGAAGAACACCCCGTGATGCCGGGCTTTCTCGGGCGGCACCCACATGCCCAGCCCCAGGACGTCCACAGCGGGAAACGGAGGGAGCTGGCGGGCGAATTCGAGCAGCACATCGCCGCTGGCAACCATCGCCACGCATCCGGAGGGCGCGTGGTCCAAGACCCGCCGGTAGGCTGGCAGTTGCAGATCGAGCAGCGTTTGATCGAGCCTCTGTCCGCGCGCCCAGCGGAAGACGGGGGTGGGCATGAGCAGCTTGCCCACCGGCGCGTAGGCGGGCAGCCGCCGGCTTTGGCCGCCGCCGTGGATGATGAGCTTGCGGCTTTGGCCGAGCCATTGGGCGAAGGGAGAGGCAGGCTCCGTTGCGCGCCAGGCCTCGGCCAGGACGTGGGCGGTGCCTCCTCCGGATCCGATGTGCGGGCCGGGCGGGTCACTCGTGGCGAACCACTCGGGACGCGGGCGTCCTTCGAGGGCTTCAAACGACTCCGCCATGCGCGACGGAAGCGACAACAGGACCTGCATCGGGAGACGAGTTGCGTTCATGCGAACGGCGCGATGGTGTCATCCGATCGAGGGCGCGTCGAGCCGATTGCTGCCCGGTGTGGGCGCTGACGGCCGGATGAACCTCCGACACGCGGTGCTTTCCGTCGGCCAAGTTTCCAATTAGGGTGCGGCGAAATGAAATCCTCGATGCGGCTCGAGTACTACTTTGTCCAGTCGCTCACGCTGATCCGTGTCCCATTGATCCTCGCTTTCCTGGCGATCAGCGTGTTTGGCGGCGTCCCGCTCTCCGCCGGGTGGTTCGTCGCCGCCTTGGGCGCGATGATTCTGTCGGCGGTCACCGATTTGTTCGACGGCTACTTTGCGCGCCGGTTCGGGGTGACCTCGAGGCTGGGCAGCCACGCCGATCCCCTGACGGACAAGATCTTCTACCTGACGACGTTTCCGACCCTGGTCTACCTGGCCGCCCGAGACGGACAACTCGGGCACGCGCGCATCCTATTGGTCCTTGCGATCCTGTTTCTGCTGCGGGATCAGTGGGTGTCGTTCCTCCGCTCGATTGGCGCGCTCCACGACATCAGCGCGAAGGCGAATTGGTCGGGCAAGGTGCGGACCCTGATCTCGTTCCCGACGATCTGCCTGATCTATTACTTTCTGCAGGCTCCAGCGGATTGGATCTTGCGCCCGCCTGCGTGGCTGGTGCACGGCCTCGAGGGCCTGAGCATGCTAATCAACCTCATCTCGATCGGCGTGTATACACAGCGGTTTCTGCCCGCCCTGCGGGCTGAATTGCGGCCTGAGACTTGACTCATTTGGCGCGGATTTCAGGTCAAATGTGACGGTGACCGGTCAGATGACGTCATAAGTTGGTGAGAAATGCGGGCTGAAGCGCTTCACAAACCGCGCCACAGGATATCCAGGGCAAGGATGGCGTAGGCGCTGACGAGGTGGGGGTCTTTCTCCCACCAGCGGTTGTGCGTGTTGACCCACGATCCGTCGGCGTTCTGCAGGTTCATCAGGCGCAGCGCAAGCTCGCGGCGCCACGCAATCTGGCGTCCGTCCTTGAGTTCGAGTGTGTCCATGCCGCAGGTGTTGAGGGCTTTGGCCATCAGATGCAGGTAGTAGTAGTATCCCTGCTCTCCCATGCCCGGATTCTCGTCGAGTGTGTAGTGGGCGCGCAGCCAATCGACCGCCCCCGCCACGCGCGGATCGTTCCGATCGAGACGGGCGTACACGTAGCTGAGCAGTCCCGCGTAGCTGATGCTGCCGTAGGAACGGAGCGCGACGCGCCCAGTCGCCGCATTGGTCACTCCGCCCGCCATGCTGTATCCGGGATAATAGACGAACCCGCCCCGATCCTCGGGGGCGTCGGAGACCCAGGGCTGACGGTTGTGACTCGGGAGATTCTGGCAGTTCTGGATGAACTGGATGGCCGCGTCCCAGTTCAGGGGGCGGGTCCCGGCGGGCAGTCGGTCCTGGACGAGGTGGTCCGTGGCCCGCAGAGCTTCGAGGGCGACAAGCGTGTTGTTGAGGTCGGCATGTTGGTTCTTGTCGCCATACCCGACACCCCCATCGAGGGGCGTATCGAGTTTGCCCGGCTCGCCGAAGTCATTCTGTGAACGCGCCAGAAATCCGTGGGCGCGCCGGAGCATGTCGTGATGCTCGGGCCGGTTGGCGAGGGCCAACGCGGTCGCGGTGATTGCCGTGTTGTAGTTGATCAGGCTGCCGCGGTGGAGGCTGCCATCGGGATGGGCGCTCGACGCCAGGTAATCGATCGCCTTCGAAATGGCCGGGGGCGGATTGGTTCGGTAGCGTCCGCTGGGATCGCCGAGGAAGCCGCTGACAACCAAGGCGGTCAGGGCCGGATGATCCGCGGTTGACCACCAGCCGGCGGCGTCCTGCCGCGTCAGGAGCCAGGTCAAACCGCGGTCGATCGCGTGCTGCACTTCGTTGCGCAGCGAGAGATCGGGAGCGCGGTCCGGGGGAATCACCTGGCTCGTGGCGGCCGCTCCCGAGAGGAGCGCGCAAACAGTCGACACAATCCACGCCGCGTGCTTGGCGGCCCGACACCCTTTCGTAAGCGATCGCATCGCCGCTGAGCCTACTGCACGAGGCGTGCCGAAGCCAAGCTGGGATCGGCTCCGAAATGGCTGAGGAGCGAGATGATCGTTGCGAGCTGCGGGCGACGCAGCCGGGAGGAACGGCGGCAGCGGCTGGCGGACGTAGTGCGGGCAATGGGCGGGTTGAAGCACGAAGCGGCGGCACAGGCGGTGCGACGGTTCGCGGCCGGTCTGGGCAAGGACGCGGCGAAGGTTCGGTTCGTGGAAGGCATGAGGCGAAAGCTGTGCGGGGCAAGGTGGGGAGAGCGAGGATGAGAAATGGCTCGCGGGTCTACACAAATGTAGAAGGTATGGCTCTGTTCCCATTGCACCCGGCGCCGGCTTCGCCCCCGAGTCCATCCGCCCGCCGCCAGGATCCTCGACGGTTGCGCGATGCCCCGGAGCTTCTCGAACCGGATCTCATATGTCAACAATACGGATCTGACCCTATTGCCTTTCGCAAATCATGGTGGCGGGCGGGCCGACTCCGAGGCGAGGCCGGCGCCTAACTCGCATAGTTGTTTGTTCCGTTCGACCTTCAACTGAATCACGGCGACCGAACCAGTTTGAGGAACTCGACGGGTGTGACCACGGAGATCCCGAAGGGCTTTTCCAACGCCAGGAGATCGCGGTCGTTGCTCACGAGGACCGATGCCTGGGCGCCCAGCGCGGCAGCCAGGTAGGGTTCATCTTGAGGATCGCGGCCCCGCCGCTTGCCCAGCGGCGCCGGAGCGACGAATTGCACCACCTTCAGCAGTCGCGCCAACTCGGTTTCCGGATCCACGCGACGCTTGTGCGCCTCAAGGATCATCGGGGTCTTCTCGCGATACTCATCCCAGATTGGCGGCGTCACGCAGAGAAGCACTTGCCCGGCATAGACCAGGTCGAGGCAAAAACGGGGATTACCGGTCCAGCCCAGTGCGGAGATCACCACGCCGCAATCGAACACGGCCCGGATCATGGGTTGGCTTTCCGCTTCACTGTCCGGCGCGCGGCGCGGATTTGGCGCTCGATGTCTTGCACGATGTCAGGCGTGATTGGCTCCTGGGGCAGGTGGCGGCGTGCTTCGTGCCAGTCGCGCCATGCCTCACCCATCTCCTCACGCTCCAAGGCGCGCAAGCCCGCCCGCAAGACGTCGCTGGCGTTGCCGTAGCGGCCGGACCGGACCCGCCGTTCGACCGCCGCGCGCAACTCCGGTGTCAACGAGACATTCATCGGCGTCGTTGCCATGATGAATCGACTTTGCCTCGCTACACAAAGATTGTCAATGTCTGCGCATTCTCCTCCCTCTGCCTCACCCGACGCATTCAGTCCGTGAACATGGATGGGTCAGATCCGTATCGTGTGATGTCGTAGTTTCAGAGAAGGCCCCGCAGCACCCCACCCAGATCTACGAGGCGGCCAAAGGCAATAGGGTCAGATCGGTATTACTGACATATGGGATCTGGCTGGAGCAGCTCCGGGGCATGGCGCGACCGTTGAGGAACGTGGTGGCGGGCGCAACTGACTTCAGGCTGGCCGGGCATCCTGTCGTGCTCCTGGAGACTTTTGTCGATACCAGCCGTTTCCAGGGCGTCTGTTACCGGGCGGCCAACTGGTCCTACGTCGGGAACACCACCGGCCGCACGCGCCAGAACAAGTCCCCGATCCCGCAGGCCCCGCCCAAGGCGGTCTGGCTCTACCCCCTGCGGGGCCGATTGGCGGCGCCACTTGCTCGCCCCATGACCCGCTGCCAAGAACTCCTGCATCAGGCGCGCACGCAACCGGAGGCGCTGGCGGACCATTGCCTGCACCTCGAAGCGGAGGTGGCCAGGTTGAAGGACCGGCTGGCCATCGGCAAGCCCTTCATGCCGCACGCCCCCGCTGCCGGCCCCTGAGCCCGACGGCTCCGCGCGCGAACCCAAAGAAAACGCGCCCACTCAGCCCATCAACCTGCTCTCCTCTCTGAAACGACCCTCCAAGTTACTTTTTCCTTTGCCGTCCCCGAAGGCTGCGGGTATGAACCTCAAGACTCGAATCGTTATGGGAGAAATCCGCAGCAAGAACCCGGTCGAGGTCCAGGCGGTTCCATCCGAGTTCCCGGATCCCGGTCCTCAACGGAATGAGGTCACGACCGGGGGCGAGGCCATGCCGGCCCTGTCCGCCCAGCGCACAGCCCGCGCTGTCCGCGCCGCGCTGCCGTCGGGCGGCTTGTTCGCCGGGATGCGATGGCGGATTGCGCCCGCGTCGTTTCCTCTCGATCGCGCGCTGGCGTCCGATCTCGAGCGTCTGGGCCGCGTCCTGCTCCAGTTCAATCGGGCGGTGAACCTGCTCTATCGACAGAGCGTGGCCGGCAAGCAGCCCGCGTGGGTGGCCGAATGGCTCGATCGCGGCAAACCATCCGAGATGATCGCCTGGCAACGGCATCCGTCGTTCAAGAACGATCTGCCCCGCGTGATCCGGCCGGATCTCCTGCTCACAGACGACGGATTCGTCATCACCGAATTGGATTCCGTCCCGGGCGGCATCGGGCTGACGGCGTGGCTGAACCGGACCTATGCGGCGCTTGAGAGCGCGGGCGCCAGCGGCTGCGGCCAGCCGGATCCTGGTGCGTCCGGAGGCGCCCCGACTGGGGGCCTCGGCCGTGGGGGGCGCATTTCGAGCGAGCACGCGCCAAGCGCCGGCATTCTTGGCGGCCCGCGCGGCATGATCGATGGATTCGCCTCGATTTTCGGCGACGCCCCGCGCGTCCATATTGTCGTCTCTCAGGAGGCGGCGACCTATCGACCGGAGATGGAGTGGCTGGCGGGGGAGCTGGAAGGCGCGGAGGGCGGGGTACAGAGTAGAGAGAGCGGAGAGCAAGAGGTCGAGTATCGGGTGCGGGATGCGGAGTTCGACGGGGTCCAGCCGGGGGATGCGGTGTATCGGTTCTTCGAGTTGTTCGACCTCGAGAATGTCCGGGCCGCCCGCGGCCTGTTCGAGTTGGCGTTGGCGAGGCGCATCCGGCTCACACCGCCGCCCAAGCCGATTTTCGAGGAGAAGATGCTCTTCGCGTTGTTGTGGAACAGGAACCTGCGGGGATTCTGGCGCCAGGAGTTGGGGGAGGGTTTCCTGGAGCGCCTGCTGGCCTGCGTGCCCGTGACATGGGTGATGGATCCCGCGCCGTTGCCGCCGCATGCCGCATTGCCCGGCCTCGATTTGACCGACTGGCAGCAGCTCAAGGGCCTGTCGCAGCGCGAACGCGATCTCGTCCTCAAGGTGTCCGGCTACTCCGACCAGGCCTGGGGAGCCCGCAGTGTGGCCCTGGGCAGCGATTTGTCGGCCGGCGATTGGAGCGCCGCGGTCGACAATGCGCTGCGGAGCTTCGCGCGTTCTCCCTATGTGCTGCAGCGCTATCACAAGCCGAGAACGGTGGCCGCGGCATGGTTCGATTTCGAGCGCGGCCAGACGGTTCCTATGGCTGGACGCGCGCGGCTGTGTCCCTATTATTTCGTTGCGGGCGAGGGTGAGGCCGCGCGGGCCCGGTTGGGGGGCGTGCTGGCCACCCTCTGCCCGGCGGATAAGAAAATCATACACGGGATGCAGGAGGCGATCCTGGCCCCGTGTCGTGTGGGCGATGATTGAGTTTGTCCTGTTGGCCTTCAGTTCCCTGTTTGTGATCGTCGATCCGATCGCGGCGGTGCCGGCGTTTCTGGCGATGACGCCCACCGACACGCCCAAGCAGCGGATCAAGATGGCGGGCTTGGCCTGTGCCGTGTCGGCGGGCATGCTGATCGTGTTCGCCTGGGTCGGGAACTACATCTTCCGTTTCCTGGGCATCACGATGCCTGCCTTCCAGATGGCGGGGTCGATCGTGCTCTTGCTCGTCGCCCTCGACATGCTCAAGGCCCAGCGGTCGCGCGTGCATGAAACCTCGGAAGAAACGGACGCCGGCACCGAGAAGCAGGACATTGCGATTGCGCCGCTGGCCGTGCCGATGCTGGCCGGCCCCGGGGCGATTACGACTGCGATCCTGCTGCACAACCAGGCCGGGAGCAGCATTGGGAAGCAGATCGCGCTCTTTTTCTGCATCCTGGCCGTGGCTGGCGTGAGCTATGTCACGCTCCGCCTCTCGGCCCACGGCGCCAAATGGCTCAGCCCGATCGTCCTGCGCCTGATTACGCGGATCATGGGTCTATTGCTGGTGGCCATCGCCTTCCAGTTCGTCTTCAACGCCCTCGAGGCCATGAAGGGCAAGCTGCTCTAGCCCGCATCGCAGTCCTCTTGCGAAGTCTGACCGCCATGCGCACGGACGGGGTGTCGAATACGCGGGTTCGGCGCATTTCATCCTTGCAGTCGGGCGGCTGTTCCTGCAAACCGGGGGAAGCATATCACGTATGAAAACACTCAATATCGGCTTGATCGGCTGCGGCTTCATGGGCCGGGCACACTCGAACGCGCACCGCAAAGTCTGGAATTTCTTCGACCTCGAATACAGGCCTGTCCTGAAGGCGATCTGCGACTCGAACGAGGAGAGGGCCAAGGCCCACGCCGCCCAGTGGGGGTTTGAGTCCGTCGAGACGGATTACCGCAAGCTCCTGGCGCGCGACGACATTGACCTGATCGATCTCTGCCTGCCGAACAACATGCACGCGGAGGTGGCGATCGCCGCCGCCAAGGCGGGCAAGATGATCCTGTGCGAGAAGCCGCTCGCCCGCAACGGCAAGGAGGCCGAAGGCATGGTCAAGGCCGTCGAGAAGGCCGGCGTGCCCAACTTCGTCTCCTTCAACTACCGCCGCATCCCGGCGGTTTCGCTGGCCAAGAAGCTGATCGACGAGGGGCGCCTTGGGAAGATCTTCCATTACCGCGCGAAGTTTTTGCAGGACTGGACCATCTCGAAGGACGTTCCGCAGGGAGGCGATTCGCTGTGGCGGCTGGATGTGAAGGCGGCTGGCAGCGGCGTCACCGGCGACCTGCTGGCCCACTGCATCGACACCGCCCTTTGGCTCAACGGGCGGATCGAATCGGTGACGGCGATGACCGAGACCTTCGTGAAGGAGCGCAAGCACCAGCTCACGGGCAAGATGCAAAAGGTGGGCATCGACGATGCCTGCGCGTTCCTTTGCCGGTTTGCCAACGGCTCGCTGGCGACGTTCGAGTCGACGCGCTACGCCCGCGGCCACAAGGCGCTTTACACCTTCGAGATCAATGGCGAGAAGGCGAGCATTGCCTGGGATCTGCACGATCTCCACCGCCTGGCCTACTTCGATCACCGCGATGAAGGCAAAGTCCGAGGCTGGCGCTCGATCCACGTGACAGACCACGGCGGCGATCATCCGTACATGGACAAGTGGTGGGTGCCGGGGCTGAACATCGGGTTCGAGCATTCGTTTGTGCATCAGCTCGCGGATTTCCTGACCGGCCTGGCCAAGGGCAAGCCAGCCAGTCCCACCTTCGCCGAGGCGCTCGAAACCCAGTACGTCTGCGACGCCGTCCTGCAATCCGCCAAAACCGCGAAGTGGGAGAAGGTCAAGAAGACCAAGTAGGGCGCGCCGGGATTTCGGTGGCACCCATCGGTCTACCGAGTTGGAGACGCGCGCCGACTCGAAAGTCGGCGGGACGAACGTGGGCGTGGGAAGCGCTGTCATTCGCATGAAGTGCAATTCCATCCTTGTCGCGCTTGCACTCTTGTCCCCGGCGTTTGACCCGACGCTGATCGCCGCGTCGGAGTCCTCGGCTGTCAAGCGCCTCTTCGCCGAACCGCCGCGCGAGTACGCCACGGCGCCCCTCTGGGTCTGGAACGACAGGCTCACCGAAGCCCAGGTCCGGGGGACGCTGCGCGACCTGGCCGGGCAAAGGGTCAACCAGGTCTTCGTTCACCCGCGTCCGGGTCTGATGACGCCCTATCTGTCGGAGGAATGGTTCCGCTTGTGGAAGATCGCCCTCGATGAGGCGGAGCGTCTCGACATGAACGTCTGGATCTACGACGAGAACTCGTATCCGTCGGGCTTCGCCGGCGGTTGGGTGCCCGAGCTGATGCCCTCGGCGCGCGGACTGGGTTTGAAGCTGGTCGAAACCAAGGCGGCCCCGGCGTGGCACGAACAGATTCTCAAGGTGTTGCAAGTCCAAGACGACGCCTACACCAGGACCGAAGACATCACCGCCTCGCTCAAGGAGGGAAGATCCCTGCCCGAAGGCCGGTATTTCGTCGCATCGGTTCAGGAAGCGGGCAACTCGCCGTGGCACGGGAACAGGTGGTATGTCAACCTGCTCACGCCGGGGGTGACCGAGACGTTCATCGAGGTCACCCTCGAGGCCTATCGCACGAATATCGGCGAGCACTTTGGCAAGCGCGTGCCCGGGGTGTTCACCGACGAACCCAACATCTGCCCGGCGGGCGGGTTGCCGTGGGCGCGCGACCTGCCGGAGCAGTTCGAACAGCGTTGGGGCTACTGCCTGGTCGACCAACTCCCGAGCCTGGTCCTCGAAGTGGGGGATTGGAGGCGCGTTCGACACAATTACTTCCAGACCCTGCTCGATCTGTTCATCGAGCGTTGGGCAAAGCCGATGTACGACTGGTGCGGGACGAACGGACTCGAATTCACGGGGCATTACTGGGATCACGAATGGCCGCGGTGCATCGGCGTGCCCGACAACATGGCGATGGCGGCGTGGCAGCATCGCCCGGGTGTTGACACGCTCATGAACCAGTATGCCGAGCACACGCACGCCCAGTTCGGCAACGTGCGGTATTGCCGCGAAGTGTCGAGCATCGCCAACCAACTGGGCCGCAAGCGCACGCTGGTCGAGCTCTATGGCGCGGGCGGGTGGGATCTCCGGTTCGTCGACATGAAACGGATCGGCGACTGGCTGCAGGTGCTGGGCCTGAACACGCTCGACCAACACCTCAGCTACATTACCCTGCGCGGCGCCCGCAAACGCGATCACCCGCAATCGTTCTCCTACCACGAGCCGTGGTGGGAAGCCTATCACCTCTCCGCCGCCTATTTCGCCCGCCTCAGCGCCGCGCTGTCCCAGGGCGATCAGTACAATCGCCTGCTTGTGATCGAGCCGACGACCACCGCCTGGATGTACCAGGGAAACGAAGCGAGACTCAAGGAGATCGGCGATTCGTTCTCGAACCTGCTGATGGCGCTCGAAGCCGCTCAGATCGAATACGATCTCGGCTGCGAGGATGTCCTGGCCCGGCATGGGCAACCCGTCGGCGAGACGGTCGCCGTCGCCGCGCCCGCCCACCGCGTCCTCCACAAGGAACTGCGCGTCGGCCACCGCACCTACCACACCGTGGTCCTCCCGCCCGCCCTCGAGAATCTCAACGCGGCCACGGCCAGGCTCTTCGATCAGGTGACATGCGTCCGCGCCTACGGCCGGGCCGAATCGCCCCGCATCGACGGCCAGGAACGGACCTCTTCCGTCCCAGAGCGCGGCATGGACCGCGCCGCCCTCGATCGCTACCCGGCCCGGATCGCGGCCGAACTCGCACACTGCCTCCCGTCCGATGGCTTCGCTCTGCACCGCGACGACGGCGATCGGGGCATCCTGTTCCATCATCGCCGGCAGCTCGACGACGGCGAGTTGGTGTTCCTCGTCAACACAAGTCTCGAGCACCCCGCGCGCGGCACTCTGATCAGCGACCGGCAAGGCATCGAACGGTGGAACCTCGATACCGGGGCGGTCGAGCCCTACGCCTTCGTCAAGGGCAGCGGCGTCACGGCCCGATTTGACCTCCCGCCCGCCGGCAGCCTGCTCCTTTTCCTCTCCCGCGCCAGCCGCTCTCCGGAGACCAAAGTCTGGGGCGCTCCTCTGCCCGTGCCTGCCGCCGGGCCGATCGAGGTCGCCCGGCTCGAACCCAACGTGCTGACCCTGGATTACGTGGACGTGACCGCCGGGGGCGAGTCGCGGACCAATGTCTATTTCTATCAAGCGAACCGGTTCGCCTGGCAGAAGCACGGAATGGACCGTAACCCGTGGGACAGCGCCGTGCAGTTCAAGGACGAACTGATTGCCAGGACATTCCCGTCCGACAGCGGTTTCAGGGCGAGCTACCGGTTTGTGATCGGGGGCGCGGTGCCGTCAGATCTGACCATCGTGATCGAGCGGCCCGATCTTTATCAGATCACGTGCAACGGGCATCCCGTGAAGGCCAGGGCAGGGGCGTGGTGGCTCGACCGGGCTTTTGGCCGGATCGAAATCGATGCCGTCGCCCGGGTCGGCGAGAACGTGGTGACGCTCGAGGCATCGCCTTTCACCATGAATCATGAGATCGAGCCGGCGTATCTTCGCGGCGCGTTCGCGCTCGAGCCAGCCGCTTGCGGATTCAGCGTGGTTCCCGAGCAACCTCTGCATTTGAAGGACGGGGCCGGCTGGAACGACCAAGGCCATCCCTTCTACAGCGCCGGGGTCGCGTATCGCCAGGAATTCTGCGTCGACTCGAAGGCCCCGCGATCGTTCATCCGGCTCGGGCGATGGAACGGGAGCGTTGCGCGCGTGCGGGTGAACGGGGATTTGGCCGGCTACATCAGCGCCCCGCCGTGGGAACTGGACGTGACCGCGGAGCTGATCACGGGCGTGAATCGAGTCGAGGTGACGGTTTTCGGCACTCTTAAGAACACGCTCGGCCCGCATCACAACAACCCGCCACTGGGCAGCGCCTGGCCGGCGATGTTCCACGCGGCCCCCGAGCAGGGCCCGCCTCGAGGCGGCTACTATCAAACAGTCGGTTACGGTCTCTTCGAACCGTTCGCCCTGTTGCAGTCAAGCCCCCTCTAGCCCATTTCTCACCAACATTTGATGTCATCTGACCGGTCGTGAGAAATCCGGACCAGCCTCCCGTTTCGCCGATTCTTGACCACCGCGGAGCCTGAGCCTCCGCCAAGGTGTGCGTCGGACTGTTGTCGATGTTCTGTCGCCCGGTGAGGGCACCGGGCCTACAGAGGATGGAGACTCAGGCTGTAGGCCGCGTGCCCCCACGCGGCGCGGGGACAGACATCGGTCCAGGCGCCGGGTCAGGGGACCCGGCCTACAAGCCGATGATGCCCATTCTGTAGGCCGCGTGCCCCCACGCGGCGCAGACTCGCTTCCCACCGACAAGGGCGTTTACTCATGCGGGCTCATGCGGCCTTGCTTTTGTGCGAAGGGTGAGGCAATGTGCCGATTAACGGTCGGAAACATCAGAAACTCGATAAACCAAATGAAACGATCTCTGCTCAGTCTCACAATCATCGCCGTGTCCGCTCTTCTGGCCGTGACCGGCTGCTCGAAGCCAGATTCCGAATCCAGCATCGAAGGCGCCACGACGGCTCCTGCCATCGACGTTGCCCAGATCGAATCCGCATTCTCGGGGGCTGCCGAGGAAGACACGGGCGATGTCAAGAAGGCGATTGCCGCGGTCAAGGCAGGCGACTACGCAGGGGCGGTCGCGTCGCTGAAGGCCGCTGCCTCGAACCTGAAGTTCACGCCCGAGCAGCAGAAAGCTGTGAAGGATCTCCTGGCCCAGGTGCAGGCCAAAATTGGCGCAGCCGCCGGCCAGGCCGTCGATGCCGTCAAGAAGGTGGGCGAGGATGCCGGCAAGGCCGCAGGCGAGGCGGTCAAGGCGGTCGGAGACGCTGCCAAGGATGCGGCCAAGGACGCGGGCGACGCTGCGAAGAAAGCCGTGAACCCCTAGCCCGGTCATTTTGCACGCTTCGCGAGGAACCGCAACCGGGCTAGATGGGCCCATCTCGAAGCCAACCGATCCCGTGGAGCCCCCGCCTCTCATGGACCCGGGCTCGCATCAACCGGTTTCGGTGCGTTGCGATCCGCGGGGTGTGTTGTTCGAGCCGGTGGATGCCGATGTGCTGATCCGGCAGCGCAACTGCCACGTTGTCCTCACCGAACCTGGGGCCGTGCGGGGCAACCACTGGCATCGGCGCGCCACGGAAGTCTCGGTTGTTCTGGGGCCCGCCCGGGTGTGCATCCGTCGCGAGTCGGGCATCGAGGAAATCCAGGTGCCGGATGGCCAGGCCTGGAGGTTTGTCTTCCCGCCCGGCGTTCCGCACGCGATGCAGAACACCGGTGCCCGCCCGATGGTGGTGATCGCATTCTCCGATCAAGTGCACGATCGCCAAAGCCCGGATGTGGTATCCGACATCCTGATCGAAACCCCCTGACCCGCATGTTTTACGCCCCGTTCGTACACAGGGCGGTCAGACCTCGCAGGATGTCTGCTATGCGGGTCAGGAGAGCAGACTCAGGCACAACATGAAGTCCATCCAAAAGAAGTGTCGCAAGCTGACGCAGCCGTTTCGCGTGACGGACGGCAAGGAGTTCCGTCTCAAGAAGATCGATCCGGATGACACCCTGTGGCTCAAGCGCGAGGACAAGTCCAGGGTGGCGGAAGCCCTGGAGGAGGGGATTCAGGCCCTGGCGGAGTTTCAGGACAGGCTTTACGCGGACAATCGCTGGGCGCTGCTGCTGATCTTCCAGGCGATGGATGCGGCCGGCAAGGACAGCGCCATCAAGCACGTGATGTCGGGCGTGAACCCGCAGGGATGCCAGGTGATGTCTTTCAAGGCGCCGAGCGCCGAGGAACTGGATCACGACTACCTCTGGCGCTGCTTTCAACACCTGCCCAACCGCGGCCACATCGGCATCTTCAACCGCAGTTACTATGAAGAGACGCTGGTGGTGCGGGTGCATCCCGAGCTGCTCGAGAGGCAGCGTCTTCCAGCCGAATTGGTGACCCGGCGAATCTGGGACGAACGTTTCCAGGATATCCGCAGCTTCGAACGCTACCTCACCCGCAATGGCATCGTCGTGCGCAAGTTCTTCCTCCACGTCTCGAAAGAGGAACAGAAGCGACGGTTCCTCGAACGGATCGAGAAGCCGGAGAAGAACTGGAAGTTCTCGTCGACCGACGTTCAGGAAAGGGGATTCTGGCGCGAGTACATGGCGGCGTACGAGGAGATGATCCGCCACACCGCGACACCGGAGGCCCCGTGGTATGTGGTGCCGGCCGACCACAAGTGGTTCACACGCGCCGTGGTCGCGGCGGCGGTGATCGAGACGCTTGCCTCCCTCGAACTCGCCTACCCGGAAGTCGACAAAGACAAGCGCAAGGAACTCGTTGCGGCGAAACAGGCGTTGCTCGAGGAGTGACGGCCCGGGCGCCGCGCCCTTCCGCACCCCTCACCAGTCGAGCGCGCTGCGGCGCGTCCCGGTTTCCTTCCGGGCGCGCTGGCGGCGCCGATCCCACTCGCCCTCGCGTTCCTGCTGCCGCTCGCTGGCCTGGCCCAGCAGCTCTTCGAGTGTCGATGGTTGTCCGTCCCGCAGCGTGCGTTGCCGGGCGGCCTGCTCCGCCTCGAGGGCGACCCGCTCGCGCAAACGCGCGATCCGGGGCTCGACTTCTTGCAGACCCTCGCGGGCGGGCTCCTGCCCGGGCTCGAGCTCCAAGGCCTGTTCAAAGGCCGTCTGCGCGTCCTGATAGTGCCCGAGGGCTTCCCCGGGGCGGTGTTCCTCCGCCTGCTCGCCTCCGGCCACGGCCCGCTGCCCGGCAAGCACCAGTGCCTCGGGCAGCAAGCGGCGCGCCTCCGCCGCGCCAGCATTCGCCTCCGCGTTGTCCGGATTCAGCCCTCGCGCGGCCTCGAAGTTGTCCAGCGCCGCCATCAGCCGCGGCGCCGCCTCCGGACTCTTGCGCGCCAACCGGTCGCGTCCTTCTTCGAGTTCCGTGTTGCCGAGGCGCACGTGCAGTGCCTCGAGCGCCGCGCGCACTTCGAGTTGGCCCCGCCGGGCGCCCTCGTGATCGGTCCGAACTTCGAGGGCTTCGCGGAAATGGCCGAGCGCGGCCTCGTAGGGCTCGATCGCCGATCCCGTGTCCCACTTCGAGTTTTCATCCCCTGTCTTCTGTTCCCGCCGCCCCATTCGAGTCAGGAGATCCGACAGTTTCTCGCGCACGCGCACTTCCCCACGGACAGCGGCCTCGTCGAGCTTTGCCGGTTGGGGAGAGGCTGGGGCAGACGCGCGATCCTCGGGTTGGGCCGTGGCATCCGCTCGCGCGCGTGCCGCCCCCAGATCCTCGAGCGCGGCGCGGTACTTCGACTCGGCTTCCAGGTCCCCCCAGCTCGTATTGCGCGCCGCCTCGACGTCGCCTTTAGCTTCCGCCCCGGCGGCGCGCTCGATCCACCGCTCCTTGAGAGCCGCCTCGATCCGCTCCAGATCGACGCGCAGCGCCCCATCCTCGGGATGCCACAGAACCGCTTCGTCGGCCTTCGCCAGACCATCTTCGAGCAGGTCGATTGCCGGATCGAGAGGCTGCTTCTGCGCCGCCTCGAGCGCCTCCATCCCAAGCCGATGCAACACGCGGGCCAATCGCCGCCGCACCAGGTCGTAGTTGTGCCGGGTGGCGCCGTGGCGCGGACTTCGTTCGAGAGCGACGCGATAGGATTCGAGCGCGCGGCGCCACCATTCGACCGCCTGCTCGGGCGCATTGGTCTCGTGCGGTTCGCCCAGCCGGAACTGGGCGTTGCCCGACTGGAACCAGACCGCCGACCGGAGCCGGCGCGGCAGCGGCTGCGAGGTGAGATCCCGCCAACAGTCAAACGCCGCGGAGTATTGACCTGCCGCGTAGGCCCGGACGCCCCGGTTATAGGCATCCCATGGCGAAGGGGAGATGTCGGCGCCCGCCGAGGGCAGGCGAGACGCCATCAGCGCCGCACCGACGAACAGCAGTCTCAGGATCGGGCCGACTCGTTGTGTGTCAACCATGCCTGCGAATTGATCAAAACTTCATTCGGTCTCTGCCGCCACCGCTTCGCCGGTCGCCCAGCCACCATTCCGCGCCGAGCAATGCCAGCGCCACCGCCAGCGGCCATTGGAAGCGCTCCTGCGGTTCATTGAGGATCCGCTTCGCCGTCGACCGTGGCAAGCCGGCAGCGGTTTGTCGAAACCACCCGCTCAAAGCCGTGCTATGGCGCGCGTCCAGACGCGTGTACACGCCGCCTCCAGCCTCGGCAATGCGCTGCAATCGCAGTTCATCCTGCCGTGAGACCACCTCGCGGCCCAATGAGTTCCTGACAAAGCCCGCGGCACCCCACCTCGGCGCCGGCACGCGAGCGCCCAGCGCCGATCCGACTCCGGCCGTGTGCACGCGCAGCCCTGCCGCGCGCGCCGCGCGCGCGGCCCCGATCGCGTCGCCCTGCAACTGCTCGCCATCGCTGACCAGCAGGAGGGCGCGCGGACCGCGCGTCTCACGATCGAAGCCCTTGAGCGATTCTTCGATTGCTTGCTGCAGGTTGCTGCCCGGGTCGGACACCGTGCCGGGAACCGCCGACTCGATCGCGCGTGCGATGACGCTGTGATCTCGGGTCAGCGGAGCGGCCGCAAAAGCTTCTCCGGCGAAGATCACCAGCCCAACCCGATCTCCGCCC
>ERZ795054.2294-NODE-2294-length-16330-cov-25.461014_pt1 | contig 16330 bp, 12 predicted proteins | sample MGYA00375138_ERZ795054 | MGnify/ENA primary metagenome ERZ795054 (study PRJEB30183, sample SAMN05720215) | anaerobic digester metagenome | isolation source: active sludge of municipal wastewater-treating anaerobic digesters | place: USA | collected 2014-12-23 ... | reverse complement strand
CATAGGCATCGTCCCAACCCCTGCCGCCCCAGTTGTTGTTACCCCAACCTGGGCCACCCCAGTTGTTGTTGCCCCAGCCCGGACCGCCCCAGTTGTTGTTGCCCCAACCCGGGCCGCCCCAACTACCTGGATAGCCGCCCCATTGAGCGGAAGCAACAGTCGGAAGCGCCAGGGCAGCGGCGACCGCCGATGCCATGAGCAAACGTTTAGTGATTGAACTCATGTCAGAATCTCCTTTCTTATGTCATAAAAATGCTGCCGTGTGATACGGCTGCCCCTCTTGGCGGGAGCTGGTGAAAGCATCGCTGAACGCCCAGTCGCGGTGGAGAACTTCCTCCAATAATGAGCCGGCGACTGGCGTTTTCAGATTGCTGAGCTGCTTACCAGCCCCAGCCGCGGTTGCCACCGCCCCAGTTGTTATCGCCGTAGCCGCGACCATCACCACGACCGTAGCCGCTACCATAGCCGTCGTAGCGGTTGTCGCCATAGCCTCTGAAGTCGCTGTCCATGTCGCCGCCCATGTTGAAGCCGAAGTTGCCGCGACCGGAGCCCGAACCACGACCGGAACCACGGCCAGAACCATAACCACGGCCATCGCCATAACCACGGCCATCGAAGCGGCCATCGCCATAACCATAGCCGTCATCCCAGCCGCGGTTGTAGTAGCCAGGACCACCGCCGTAATAGCCAGGACCGCCATAGCCATAACCAGGGCCGCCGTAGTTGCCACGGGGAGCCTGATTGGTGTTCTGCTGGGTACGCGGCGCCTGCTGCTGGTTTTGATAGGCATTGGGCGACATGTAAGGTCCCGGCGGCGGGGCGGATTGGGCCGACGCCACGCCGGCAGCACCAAGACTCAGTGCGGCCGTCAGGGAGATTGCGCTAAGTTTGAAAGGGATATGCATTTGGTTGCTCCTCCAATGAGAGTGTGGGTACAACATGGTACTACTAGAAAACAGCTACCGTGGCCCGTCTGCCTGTTGCAACTAACGTACTTCAACGAGCCATTGCGGCTGAGTTTTTGAATCGTTCAGCCCGGACTCACCATAGCGGCGGGGGCGGGCCGCTGTCGCCAGCGCGGCGTCGCCACCAGTCCCAGCTTTGGGCATTGGTCCAGGAGGACATCGGGGTACTCCAGGGGACGTACATGCCTTGCGTGCGCAATCCCCAGACGAAGAACGGGTCGCTTGCCGCGTTGACCTGGCCAAAACTCCAGCGCACCTGGCGGGCATCGGGCAAACCGTTGGCGCCCTTTGGCAGCATGAACATCGCCGTGTTGCCGTAAGCGGGATGGGCGGTTCCATTCGCGCCGTAGCCATAACCGTTGCCATAACCGATTGTGGGTGGTGCCCTGCGGGCAGCTCGCTGCTCGGCAAGCTCCGGGTAGGTCGCAGCTACTGCTGCGGTGGACACAAGCAGCAGGGCGGAAAGCAGGCCTGTCATTCTTCTCGTTCTCACGTCCATCTCCTCTTACTTTTCGTCAGAACCATCATCCATCATCTTGATGCGGATGCCGCGCAGTTTTCGCTTGCGTGAAGATGCAGGTTCCCTGGCTGATTCTGAGACAACTATGGGTTGGGCCACCGCTAGGGAAGTGTTTTCATCCGGTACAACCTTCGGTTCCGGCACCGTGACGGTCACGGGCTTCGCTTTGGCAACCGCTGGCCTGGGTTTGGGCGCCACAGGCTTGACAGTTTCGGGTTTCTTCCTTGCCGGGGCGGAAGGTGTAACGATTGCCGGCTGTTCCTTGACCTCGACTACTGGCGGCGGCTCGGTCGCGGGTATTTCGACAATTGCCGGCGGCGTCGGGCGTTTTTCGAGACGTGGCGGCCGCCCACCAGCTACGGTTACCTGCGCAGCAGTCGTAACGGCTGGCAGTGCGTCGCTACGTTTTTCCAGGCGTGGCGGACGACCGCCCGCGGTTGCCGGTGCGGGCTCGGCAACCGGCGCCAGTGCTTCGATCTCGGTCTTTTTTGCCAATCGTGGCGGGCGACCCGCGACGGAAGGTGGCGCGGCCGCCGTCTCGGGCGTTCCCATGGCGGGCTCCTCCCGTTTGGCCAGGCGCGGTGGCCGGCCGGCCGGAGCGCTGCTGATCACGGCGTCGCCGGAGGAGGGCGCGCCACCCGGCGGATTGTTGTCCGGCGGCGGCGAATCCTGTGGACATTCGCCTCCGCCATCCTCGCAACGGAAAGACTTGTGCGCCGAGAAGCAGCCGAGCGGAATGACGACCAAGGTCAGGAAGGTTGCGACGATGGAGCCGAACAGCAAGGAAACTGCCATTCCCTGAAAGATGGGATCACTGAGCAACACCGTGGAGCCGATCACAAGGGCCAGCGCCGTGATCACGATGGGGCGCATGCGAACCTCGGCCGCCAAGATCACCGAATCACGTACTGACATGCCTTCTTCCACCTTGCCCTTGGCGAAGTCGACAAGAAGAATCGAGTTGCGGACGATGATGCCGGCGAGTGCGATGAAGCCAATCATCGAGGTCGCGGTGAAATCCGCGCCAAGCATCCAGTGTCCGGGAATGATGCCGATCAGGGTCAGCGGAATCGGTGCCATGACGACCATGGGCAGCACGAAATTGCGGAACTCGGCCACGACCAGCATATAAATCAGCACCAGTGCGACACCGAATGCCAGCCCCATGTCGCGGAACGTGACATAGGTGACTTCCCACTCGCCGTCCCATTTGAATCCGAAGGCATCGGGATCCTTGGGTTTGCCGAAATAGGTGCCGCTGACCTTCGAGCCATCCGGTGCGCGATAGGAGGCAAGCTTCGAGTCGACATTCATCATGCCGTAAAGCGGCGCGCCGAGTGGACCGATCACGTCCGCGGTGACATATTCGACCGCTTGCAGATCCTTGTGCCATATCGTCGGGCTGACCTGGCGCTGTGAAAAATGCCCCAGTTCGCCAAGCGGTATGGTCACGCCCGACGCGGTGCGTACCGGCAGGGCAAGCAGGTTGCCCGGGTTTGCACGTATGGCCAAGGGCAACTGCAGGACTATCGTGGTTTGCTCGAGTTCGTGCACCAGCTTGATTGGCCCGACCTCGAACCCCCCCATGGCCATGGTGACTTCGCGATTGATATCCTCGACGCTGACACCGTGCATTGCGGCATGCATGCGATCGACTTCGAAGGCGATCTCCGGGTAGGGGTGAATCATGAAGGTGTTGATGTCCTCCAGATCGGGCGTGTCATGCATGATGCGCATGATGTCGGCGGCAAATCTGCGACGCGATTCCGCAGAGGGGCCATAGACTTCCGCCACCATCGACGCCAGGACAGGCGGACCCGGCGGGGCTTCGGCCACCGTCAGGCGCGCCCCCGAGGCGCGCGCCACTGGCGTGAGCATCTCGCGTACCTGCATGGCAATCTCATGGCTGGTGCGCTCGCGGTCGTGCTTGGGCAGCAACTGGACCGCGATGTCCGCCTGCCAGGGTTGCGAGCGCAGGAAATAATGGCGCACGAGCCCGTTGAAATTAAATGGCGATGCCGTTCCGACGTAGGTTTGATAGGAAACGATCTCCGGAACCGTGTTGAGGCTAATGGATAAGCGCTGTGCCAGGTTCGAGGTGACGAACAGGTCGGTCCCCTCCGGCATGTCGATGACGATGTTGAGTTCCGACTTGTTGTCCATCGGCAGCATCTTGAAGGCGACAGCCTTGAAGTAGAACAGCGACACTGCCGCCAGCATGAGGAAGATGATCGTGAACAGGGTCAACATGCCGAGCAGACGGTTGTCCATGATCGGACCGATCAAGCTCCCGTAGACTTTGCCGATCTTCTGGCTTTGCGCATGTTCGCGTTTGGCGGCCACATCCAGTTGCGCCATGCTTGGCTTGATGCGCATCGACAGCCAGGGCACGAAAATGAACGCCGCGAACAGGGAAAACACCATGGCCGCCGATGCCAGCACCGGAATCGGCATCATGAACGGCCCCATCATGTCGCTGACAAAAGCCATCGGCAGAAGCGCGGCCACTACGGTGAACGTTGCGAGCACCGTCGGATTGCCGACTTCATCGACCGCCTTGATGGTCAGCTCGACGTCGGTCTGCTTTTTCTCCAGCCAGCGCCGATAGATGTTCTCGACGACCACGATGGCGTCGTCCACCAGGATGCCGATGGCGAACACCAGCGCAAACATGCTGACCCGGTTAATGGTGAATCCGAGCAGATAGGCAAAAAACAATGTCATCAACAGCACCACCGGAATGGTGATGGCGACGATGATCGCCGTTTGCTTGCCCATGCTGAGCATCATCAGCAGTGTCACGATCACCGTGACGATGAACAGCTTGAAGATCAGTCCTGACACTTTCTCATCAGCGGTCGCGCCATAGTCGCGTGTTACATTGACCTGAATGCTGTCCGGAATCAGCGTTCCCTTGAGCGATTGCACTTCGTCGAGGACGCTGCGCGCAACATCGACACCGTTGGTGCCGCGTTTCTTGGCGATGGCTATCGTCACCGCGGGATGACTGGAGAACCTTCCGTCATCGACGCGTTGGCTATGCGTGACGATGGTTTTTGACTCGCTTTCGCCCTGGCTGATAATGGCCAGGTCGCGCAACATGACCGGACGATTTTCTTGGACGGTGATAAGGAGGTTGCCCACCTGACGGGCATCGTGCAGGAACTCGCCGGAATAGACGGTGAATGCGCGGTTGCCTTCGATCAGGTCTCCCGCCTGCGTACGCTGATTGGCGGCGCCGATGGCACGCGCTATCTGGGACAGTGTAATACCACCTGCAAAAGCCGTTAATCGACCTGGATCGACCTCGACCCTTACTTGCTCGGGGCTGCCGCCGGTGATGAAACTTTGCCCGGTGTTCGGCAAGGACTTGAGTTTCTGCTGCACATCCAGGGCCATCTTGCGCAGGGTGACGATGTCGTCAACCTTCGAGGAAAGCGTGAGCGTAACGACGGGCACGTCGTCGATGCCCTTTGGCTTTACCAAGGGCTGGGTAACGCCCTTGGGAATCGCATCCATGTGCGAATACAGTTTGTCGTAGAGCTTGACGAGCGACGGCTCCATCTGCTGCCCGACGTCGAAGCGCACCGTCACCATGGAGCGGCCATCCTGCGACATCGAATACACATGCTTGACGCCGCTGATCTCGCTCATCAGGCGTTCGAGCGGTTCGGATACCAGGTTCTTGACCTGCTCGGCGGAAGCGCCCGGATAGCCGACGAAAATATCGACCATCGGAACGGATATCTGGGGATCTTCCTCGCGCGGGGTGATGATCATTCCCATCAGGCCGATGAGGAAGCTCGCAATCAGCAACAAGGGGGTCAGCGGGGAGTCGATGAACTTGCGTGCCAAGCCACCGGCGAACCCGTCCTTGTGAGGCGTCGCGGACGTCTGCTCATGCACCGCTGCTGATTCTTGTTTGTTGTCCTCGACCATCCTGTCTTCTTTCATGTCAACTCAGTCAGGCCGTTACTGTGGGCGTTCGCCGAAAGCCGGGTCACCGGAGCGCAAGTTTCGCTTTGGCATCGTTACGACTTTTTCGCCGGTCTTGAGACCAGACAGAACAGCGACGCGATTTCCCTGCATTTCGCCGAGTCGTATGACTCGTAGTTCGACCTTGCCATCCCGGCTGGCGACGAATACCGAAGGCAGGCTGCCCGGGTAGGTAACTGCCGAAAGCGGGATTACCGGCACCTCGATAGCCTTGCCAGCCACCGGCGGTTCGGGCAGTTGTGCCGAGGCGAACATGCCCGGCGCTATCGGCGCGTCGGGCGGCAACAGGAATTTCACCGTTACCGTGTGCTGCTCCTTGTTTGCCGCCGGAAAGATCTGGTCTACCAAGGCATCGACGGTTATGGTGCCATCGATTGCAACCGGCACAATCATTCCTGTACGCAATTCGGAGACCAGGCGGGCGGGTACCTCGACCTTGAGCAACAGGCGGTCGGTCTGCGCAATATCCATCAGCTTCTGGCCGGGCTGCACCGTATCGCCGACGTCGACATGCTTGGCAAGAATTATCGTCTGGAACGGCGCAATGCTGCGATGGTCGCGCATCTGCGCTTCGATGGCATCGATTTTGGCCTGCGAGGCGACAACCGTCGCTTGTTGCCTTTCGTATTCGCTGCGCGCCTGACTGCGGCTGGCGAAGGAACGCTGTTGATCGGTCTGCGTCTGCAACGGGGGGCCGCCCATGAATGGCACGACGCCACGCGCCGCGTTGAAGAACGGGATTGATGTCCGATCAAAGGCCTCGAAAGGCGTCCCGCCCATGGGCGAAGTTGCCGGGCCGTACAATTTGTTGTAGAGCTGTACCTGGGCGTTCTGAATTCCCGACATCTCGCTCGACAGATGCGACCAGGCTGCCCGGTAATCGGAAATCAGCCGTTCCTCGTCGAGTCCGACGACGATCTGGCCCGCCATGACCGGAACGCCTTCGCGGCCGGCGACGTAAGCGACACGTCCGCCGGTCTGGGCGGTAAGGTGAATTACCTGCAATGGCTCGATATAACCGCCCAGCGGGGTGCGCGTAATGAGTCGTTGTTGCACGACCTCGCTCAGCCCCATGGACTCGTCTTCGCCATCGGACGGAGCCATCACTGCGGCTACAGCCGGATTCGGTTTGGCGCCCTTGCCGCTCTTGCCGAACATCCAGCCGAGCAAGCCAACCAAAACCAGCAGTGCCATCAGTGTGGCCAAGCTTTTCAGCGTCATTGAGACTTTCCCCTCACAGTCACCGGCCTTCGCCTTGAATAATTGTCCTTGTAGGCGAATCCTATCAGATCAATTATGTGCGGGGGACGGTTCCCATGACGCCGAAACTCTTGATGAATGGACCGGCCATGGCAGGGTTCTTGATCATGGCGCCGTAGTCGCCAACCTTGAACTTGAGTTTGCCCGAGGTGTAAGCGATGCCAAGGGTGAGCATCCCCAGGGGCTTGTTGCACCATTTTTCCCAGCTATCCTGGCTGGCGCGCAGATCCCAGTTCATGCTTTCGCCGGAATAGGCGGCGGCCTTGGTGACATAGCCATTTTCGACGACGAGAACACCACGCGGCTTGTCTTCCCCCTCGAAGCCATAACCGATTACGGAATTGAAGGCGATTTTGGCGAGCGCATCGCCCAATTCCGGTTCGTCATTCCAGGCATTGCCGAAATCAACCATCCAGTCTTCAGAAAACAGTGCGGCCATGAGATATCTCCTCCGATAATGATTTTGAAATTTGCTTTCTATCCATGCTTTGCCCGCAACAGATGCAAAAACCCGCCGAGGCTCAGCAGGGTTGTCATCAAAGCAAGCTATGTGCCATCGCTATCTTGTTGATTTTTTGGCACTGCGTTTGATCGTATACTGTTGCATGATGTTGCACAAGAGGGCGCTTGACCCCGTGCATTACCAACATAAATGGCATATTTTCACGAAACATCAAAAGCTTATAACGAATATCTAATCTGCAACATTATGTTGCAATGGAGGGCGAATGATGCAACCAGGCATTCCAGTTGAGTTGTTGGAGTCGGTTGTCGACCTGATGGAAGACGGTGTCGTCATTTCACTTCCGGACGGGAGCGTGGTTTATCACAACCCTGTCATTCTCGACATGTTCGGCCTGTCGAAGGATTCGTCGCCCAGGATGTTGAGCGATATCGGTGAGGTCAACTGGAACCGGCGCATGAATCGCGCGGCATTCGATGCCGGAAGCCAGTACGGGATAGCGGCCGCCAGCGACCGGACGATGCGCTTCGAGGAAAAGGTGACCGCCGGATCGACCGTGCGCTTTCTGGAGATTACCGTCCGGCGCATGTTTCCCGGTTCGCGCAAGAGCGAACTGCGGGTCATCGTGGTGCGCGACGTCAGCCCGCGCCGGCGCCTGGAGGCGACATTGCAGACGCCGGGCATCTGCGGTCTGAAAACCAGCAGCCCGGAAATGATGCGCCTGTTCGAACGTGCGCGGCAGATTGCGGCCTCGGACGCCTCGGTGTTGCTGCAGGGCGAGTCCGGTACCGGAAAGAGTTGCATTGCCCGACTGATCCATCAGGAAAGCTGGCGCTCGGGTCACCCTTTCGTCGAAGTCAACTGCGCCGCGATTCCCGAGAGCCTGATGGAGTCGGAGTTCTTCGGGCATGCCAAAGGCGCCTTCACCGGTGCAGTCGACCGCAACCGGGGCAAGTTTCTGGCCGCCAACCACGGTACCCTGTTCCTCGACGAGATCGGTGAAATCCCCGTGCATTTGCAGGCCAAATTGTTGCATGCCATCGAGGAGCGCCGCTTTCACATGGTCGGCTCGAGCGAAACCATCGCTGTCGATACACGTTTCGTCAGCGCATCCAACATCAACTTGCGTGATGCCGTCGACCGCGGCAGCTTCCGTGGCGACCTCTATTATCGAATCGCGGTTATTCCGCTATTGATCCCGCCGTTGCGCGACCGGGTGGGGGATATTCCGGTGCTGATTCAGCATTTCATCGAAGATCTGGTGGCGCGTGGTCAGAAGGCCGATGTCAAGTTCAGCAAGGGCGCCTGGCAGGCGCTGATGAATTACCCATGGCCCGGCAACATTCGCGAGTTGTCGAATGCGGTTGAGCACAGCGTGATCTGCGCCGACAAAGGCGTGGTCGAAGTCGATAGCCTGCCTCAGGATATTCTCCGCTACAGTCAGGACGTGCCCGACCAGCCGGTGCTGCGCCAGTTTGCCGCGGACGAGGATGAAAAGGCGGGCGACGGCGGAGCCTCCGACGTCATGCGCGCCGAACTGCTGGGGGCGCTCAGGAAAGCCCGCGGCAGCAAGGCGGTTGCCGCTCAACTTCTCGGCATTGACCGGACAACGCTGTGGCGCAGGATGCAGCGGGCCGGCATCGGGGGATGATCAGCGCGGCGCCGGTTCTGGCGCCGCGCCTTTGGCGAAGGTGGCGGACTCCGGTTACGTTCCGGATTATTCGATTTTTGCCTTGGCGCGCAAATCGGCCAGGTGCCGTTCGATGATCTGCTGCTGCAGATGTTGTACCAACTGCGGTTTCACTTCGGCCAATGTCGGTACCTTCAGTTCGCGAACATCGTCGAGCTGGATGACATGCCAGCCGAACTCGCTTTGCACGGGCTTGAGCGTATGTGCGCCTTTCTGGAGCTTGACCGTGGCTTCGGAAAAGGGTTTTACATAGGTCGCTGCGTTGATCCAGCCGAGGTCGCCGCCAATATCCTTGGAGGAACGATCCTGCGATTGTTTTGCCAGGTCGACGAACTTCTCGCCCTTCGCCAGCCGGTCGATTATCGCCTGCGCGTCGGCCGCGGAAACCAGCAGAATATGGCGCACCTTGTATTCGCGATTACCCAGGGTGGAGCGGATCGACTCGTATTCGCGCCTGATCAACTCGTCACTGACCGGATTTGCCCGCAGATACTCGGAAAAATAGGCGTTGCCGAGTACGTTCTGGACCGCCATGTCGATCTGCGCCTGGACGTCCGGGCGGTTGTCCAGGCCGCGCTTTACTGCCTCCTGGGCCGCCAGTTCGCGTCGTACAAGTTCGTCGCCCAATGCCTTGCGCATGGCCTCGGCATCGCGCGGCTTCTGTGCGGGCGGCATGGTGCTGGCCAGCAGATCGGCGCGTGCCTTCGGAATCGGTTTTCCGTTCACGGTGATATAGGTTGGACTGGTCGGCAAAGGTGCGTTCTGCGCCAGGACAACGCTGGCGACGAGGCACAATATGAAGAAAACAGACGCCTGCAATGGCGTGCGAGTGTTGATCATCGATGTCTATCCCTGGTCGATATGTATTTGAAGAAATATTAGACGAACTGATGCCGGAAAGCCGCACAGCAGAGAGCGTACGGGGCACTATAGCAGCACGTCCGTGAAATTGGCGGTGGACACGGGCGACGACCCGTCCGGCCGTAGTATCGAATGCGCTGCCGGATGTTTGCGGCGACCGCGGATACGCATTTTTCCCCATTTGATTCATGCCCTTGCAATTTTCGGGAACATGGCGCTAATGTGCCGGCAATGGCGTATTTGAGGCACCGATGATCGTCCTGTCTGGCAAGCTATCCCGCAAAATCGTCGGGATGCTGTTCGTATTTTTCCTGGTGGCCCTGTCGGCAATCGCCATGACGCTCTATCTTTCCTGGCAACTGGAAGGGGTGGCGGCGGCGATCAACGACGCCGGCAGCCAGCGCATGCGTGCTTATCGCATGGCGCACCTGATGTCGAGCGGCCTCGAGAACAGGCAGGAATCCGCAGCGTTCGCCAGCCGATTGCAGGTCGAGCTTGAACGCTTCGACGAAGTGCTGCTCGATTTGCGTCAGGGCGATCCGGCACGACCCATGGCGCCGCCGCGCGATGCGGATATCCAGCAGAAGTTGCTCGCGGTGGAGGGTTCGTGGCGTGAAACGGTGCGTCCGATGGTCGCGGAGTTTCTCGGTGCGGCGCCGGAACGGCGGGAGGCGGTGCTCGATCGCTTCGACAGTGAGCTGGATGGCTTTGTCGTGGGTATCAACGACCTCGTGATGGCGATGGAGCACAGCTATGCTGCGAATACGAACCTCCTGCGCTCGGTGCAGGCGGCGCTGGTCTTGCTGGCGGCGCTGGGAACCGCCTTTCTGATCTGGTTTCTCATGGCCCAGGTGATTCGACCCGTCAGCGAGTTGCACGCCGGAATCCGGCGCATGGGAAACAATGACCTGGGGGTTCGCGTGGCGGTCAAGACCGACGATGAATTCGGCGGTCTGGCGAAAGGCTTCAACCAGATGGCCGAGCATCTGCAGGTTGCCTACAGCACGCTGGAGGAGCGGGTCGCGGAGAAAACCCGGAGCCTGGGCGAGCGCAATCAGGAACTCGGCACTCTTTACGAAATCACCGCCTTTCTCAGCGAGCCGGCGCCGATCGAAGCGCTTTGCCAAGGCTTCGTCAGCCGGATCCGCGCCGCACTGGGCGCGGAGGCCGGCGCTGTCCGCCTGTACGCAGCCGATACCGAGAAACTCTACCTGATGACCCACGAAGGGCTTTCCGGCGAATTCGTCGCGCGCGAATCGGAAATGCACTGCGGCGACTGTCTGTGCAGCGATGTCATCGAGACCGGCATACCGGTCGCCTTCGCTACGGTCAACCCGCCACAGGGCATGAAATTGCGCACCTGCATCCGTGAGGGATTTGCCACGGCGACGGCTTTCAACGTGCAGTACGACAGGCAGCGGATCGGTGTCTTCAATCTCTATTTCCGGCAGCCGCGCCCGGTTTCGGCGCAGGAAATCAATCTCCTCGAAACGCTCGGCCAGCATCTCGGCGTGGCCATCGAGAACCAGCGCCTGCGCTCGCGCGAGAAGGAACTGGCGGTTTCCGAGGAGCGCAATCTGCTGGCCCAGGAACTGCACGATTCAATTGCGCAGGGGCTGGCCTTCCTCAATATCCAGGTTCAGTTGCTGCAGGATTCGCTGCGCAAGGGACGCGGCGAGGAGGCGATGCAAACCGCCGGGCAGTTGCGCGAAGGCGTGCAGGAAAGTTATGACCACGTACGCGAATTGCTGGTCCATTTTCGCACCCGTGTGCATCAGTCGGATCTCGATTCGGCGATCGTCGCGGCGCTCGACAAGTTCGAGGCGCAGACCGGCATCGCGACAGATTTTGAACGCCATGGCAACGGAATGCCGCTGGATCCGGACAAGGAAATCCAGGTCATGCACATCGTTCAGGAGTCGCTGTCCAACATTCGCAAGCATGCGCGCGCCGCCCGGGTCGGGGTCACCGTCCGCCGTTCGCGGGAAGGCCTCGAAGTGGAAGTGGCGGACGACGGGGGCGGGTTCGACCCGGTCAACGAACCGAAGGTCCGTTCCGACCATCATGTCGGGCTGCAGATCATGCGCGAGCGGGCGCAGCGCATCGGCGGCGAGTGTCGGATAACATCGGAACCGGGCAAGGGCGCGCTGGTGCGCCTTGTCCTGCCGAGAAAACAATCAGGGGTTGCGTGAGATGACTGAAAAAATCCGTGTGTTGCTGGTCGACGACCATGCCCTGTTCCGCAGCGGCGTCAAGGCGCTGCTTGAACGCCATGACGACTTCGAAGTACTCGACGAGGCGAGCGACGGACTGGAGGGCATCAAGCGGGCGCGCTCGCTGAAGCCGGATCTGGTCCTCCTCGATCTGCACATGCCGGGGATCAGCGGACTCGAGGCGGTCAAGGTCATCGTCGAGGAAATGCCCGGGGTGCGGGTGCTGATGTTGACGGTGTCCGAGGATGCTCAGGATCTGATGGAGGCGCTACGTGCCGGAGCCAGTGGCTATTTGCTCAAGAACATCGAGATGGACGCGCTGCTCGATGCAATACGCCGTGCGGCGGAGGGCGATTCGGTGGTGTCACCGCAAATGACCGCGAAGTTGATCCAGGGGGTACGTGAACAGCCCAAGGCGACTCAATTGGCCGCTGATCGTGACAAGTTTTCACCGCGCGAACGCGACATTCTTACCTGCCTTGCACACGGTGAAAGCAACAAAGAGATTGCCCGTGACCTCGATCTTGCCGAAAGTACGGTCAAGATCCACGTCCAGAACATCTTCAAGAAGCTGAACATGACCAGCCGCGTTCAGGTTGCGCTTTATGCAGCGGAGCACGGCTTCGGCCCGCAACCGGCGCGCAACTCCTGAAAATCGGTTTCAATGCGGCAAGGGGTGAGTACGCTGCAGATGCTGGTAGGTGTCGGCCAGTTCCTTCACGTGCTCGAACCGACCAGTGTCGAGCGCGTGCTGCATGTTTTCGACGATCATCTCATGCAGATGGAACACGCCTTCGGGTGAACTCAGCAAGGCCTCACCCATTTCGGCCGCAATAGGCATCGGAAGATGCTCATGCTCCGCCACTGCCTCGATTTCGCCGCAGTCGAGGTCGCAATAATCAAGTACATCCTGCATTGAAAGCATCGCTTGCTCCTGCTTTTCATTTTCGGTAATGCCTGATCTATTTCTAGCCAAAATTGGCAAAAAAACAAGGTCGACCGCAGCAGACTAGATTTTGAATACGCCGCCGGGCAGCGGGTGGGCGAGTTGCAGGCGGCTGACCGTCGGCAGCAGGTCGAGCCCGGATGCCTTCTTCAGCCGAAGTGCGTTTTCGCGCATCGCCTCCAGCGTGATTTCTACGGGGTCGCCGGCGGTCGCGAAGGCGATGGTATTGCCGCTGTCGCAGGAGGGGAAAACCGCCGTGCGTCCATCGAAAGCGGCCTGGATGCGCTCGACGCTGCCGGCGAAACCCTTGTTGCGCCCGAGCAGATTGACGCAGAACAGGCTGTGGTCGCTCAGTCGGGCGCGGCAGGCCTGGTAGAAGGGCAGGGTGTCGAGCGCGCCGGCGCGGGCGTCCGCGTCGAAGCCGTCGACCAGGATGTAGTCGAAGCGCCGCTCGCCGGCGAGCATGTAGTCGGCGCCGTCGCCGATCACGACGGCGAGGCGCGGCGGATCGTCCGGTAACCTGAAATACTGGCGGGCGATGAACTCGACCTGCGGGTTGATCTCGACGACCGTGCTACGGCAATCCGGAAAATTGCGGTAGATGAACTTGGCCAGCGAACCGGCGCCGAGGCCGACCAGCAACGCACTGCGCGGCCAGTGCGGGGCGTCGCGCAACAGCAGTCCGGCCATCATTTCCCGTGTGTAGGCCAGCTCCAGCGACCACGGTCGGGCGATACGCATCGCGCCCTGCACCCAGTCCGAGCCGAAGTGCAGGTAACGGACGCCCGCCTCCTCGCTGATGTCGACGGAATGGCCCAAGGCCACGTCGTGGCGGGGCGGGGATTTGTGAGCTTTCAAGCTGCGGCAATCCTAGGCGCCATTTTCCAGGGCTTTCTCCGCCGGGGTCCAGGTCAGTCCGCGTACCTCTGCAACAGCGCCGTAAGTGATCTTTCCCTGATGGATGTTCAGGCCGTTGCGCAAATGCGGGTCATTCAGCATGGCGCGCCGCCACCCCTTGTCGGCCAGCGCGAGGATGAAGGGCAGGGTCGCGTTGTTGAGGGCGAAGGTCGAGGTTCGGGCGACCGCACCGGGCATGTTGGCGACGCAGTAATGCACGATGCCATCGACGATGAAGGTCGGATCGGCATGGGTGGTCGGATGGCTGGTCTCGAAGCAGCCGCCCTGGTCGATCGAGACATCGACGAGTACCGCGCCGGGCCGTAATTTGCCCAATTGCTCGCGGCGCAGCAGATGCGGCGTGGTCGCGCCGGGAACGAGGATGGCGCCGATGATCAGATCGGCCTCGACGACGCTTGATTCGATCGCCTCTTCGGTCAGGTGCCGGGTGCGCAGGCGGTTGCCGAACTGGCCATGCAACGAGCGCAGCCGGTCCAGCGAGCGGTCGATGACGGTGACCTCGGCGCCGAGGCCGATGGCGATCCGCGCGGCATTGCTGCCGACGACGCCGCCGCCGAGAATGGTCACCCGGCCGGGCGAAACGCCCGGGACGCCGCTGAGCAGCACACCCGAACCCCCTCGCGTTTTCTCCAGACTCGCCGCGCCGACCTGGATCGACATGCGACCGGCGACTTCGCTCATCGGCGTCAGCAAGGGCAGGGCGCCGAAGCGGTCGGACACCGTTTCGTAGGCGATGGCGGTAACGCCGGAGGCCAGCAGCAGGTCGGTCTGGCGCGGGTCTGGCGCCAGATGCAGGTAGGTGAACAAGATCTGGTCGGGACGCAGGCGCCGGCATTCTTCGGGCTGGGGTTCCTTGACCTTGACGATCAGTTGCGCCCGCGCGAAGACTTCCTCCGCACCATCCGCCAGTTCGGCGCCGGCGGCGGCATACTGCTCGTCGCTCAGGCCAATGGCGCTGCCGGCATCCTTTTGTACGATGACCGCATGCCCGTGCCGTACCAGTTCGCGGACGCTGCCCGGCGTCATGCCGACCCGGTATTCGTGATTCTTGATTTCTTTCGGAACGCCCACCAGCATGCCATTCTCCTCAGTTTGTCGCGGTGCACCGTCCGGCCGGACGAGTTTTCGCCATGCCGGTTTGCTGTCGCTGCGCGGTAACGGGTAATCTATCAAAAATACTGCCAGCGGCGGATCGATCTCATGCCAGAACGCAACGAACTCAGCCCCGAGGCGCTAAATACAGCCTGCGATCCGGACAGTTTGGGGTTTTCCTCGACCGACGGCTTGTCGGACCTCGATCCGGCGCTGATCCATCCGCGTGCCGTCGAGGCGATCCGCTTCGGTCTCGAAATGCCGCACAAGGGTTACAGCCTGTTCGTGCTCGGCGAAGCGGGCAGCGGGCGCCATGCCATCGTCACTCGCCTGCTGGAGAGCGAACGCCACAAGGGGCCGCCGCCGGTCGACTGGTGTTATGTCAATAATTTCGCCAATCCGGCGCGGGCCCGCCTGTTGCAATTACCCTGCGGCCGGGGCTTGCAGTTGCGCAACGACATGCAGCGCTTCGTCGGTGAAATCGGCGCGGCGATCGCGGCTGCCTTCGACAGCGAGCAATATCGCGAGCGCGTCGAGTCGCTGCAGGAAGACGAGAAGCATCGCGAGGAAGAAGCGTTGCGCCAGCTTGGCGACGATTCCCAGAAAACCGGCGTCGCCCTGCTGCGGACGCCACAAGGCTTCGTCTTCGCGCCGATGAAGGGGGCCGAGGAAACCTATTCGCACGAGGAGTTCGCCCAGTTGCCGGAAGACCGGCAGGAGGAACTCGGCAAGCAGGTCAGCGCGTGCTATGAAAAACTGCACAAGCTGATGAACGAGTTTCCGCGCTGGCGCCGGGATGTGCAGAATGTCATCAAGGAAGTCGGCAGCGAAGCGCTCCGCCTGGCGGTCGGTCACCTGATCGAGGAAATCAAGCCCGGCTATGGCGATTTGCCCGAGGTCACCAGATATCTCGAGGAGGTCATGCAGGACATTCTCGAGAGCGGCCAGTCGCTCCACGAATCGACCAAGACCGATGATGAGTCGGAAACCACGTATTTTTCCGGCACCATTTCGGTCCAGCGCTATCTGGTCAATCTGCTGGTCGACAACCCGGCCAGCGGCGACCGGCCGATGGTCTATGAGGACAATCCGACCCTGCAAAACCTGGTCGGGCGCGTCGAGCATCATGTGCACATGGGCACCCTGGTCAGCAATTTCACGCTGATCAAGGCAGGCGCGCTGCATCGCGCCAATGGCGGCTTCCTGATCCTCGACGCCGAGAAAGTCCTGGCTCAGCCCTACGCCTGGGAAGGTCTCAAGCGCGCATTGCAATCCGGCGAGATACGGATCGAGTCCCTGGCCGAACTGGTCGGCCTCAGCAGCACGGTGCAACTCGAACCGGAGCCTGTCCCGCTCGACCTCAAGGTCGTCCTGATCGGTGAGCGGATCATTTATTACCTGCTGGC
>ERZ795054.2290-NODE-2290-length-16333-cov-13.239956_pt1 | contig 16333 bp, 2 predicted proteins | sample MGYA00375138_ERZ795054 | MGnify/ENA primary metagenome ERZ795054 (study PRJEB30183, sample SAMN05720215) | anaerobic digester metagenome | isolation source: active sludge of municipal wastewater-treating anaerobic digesters | place: USA | collected 2014-12-23 ... | reverse complement strand
GGTTGTCAATGACGGTGGCGGCGGGGCCGTTCATGGACGCAATCGTCAGCGATTTCGCGACGACAATGTTGTGCTCATTGTAGGTGCCGTCCGAGATGAGGATCGTGTCGCCGGCTACGGCGGCGTTTACGGCCGCCTGGATGGTCGCGTAATCCTGGGGGACACGAAGAGTGATCGGCCCAGGAGACTGGACAGTCAAGGTGGCGACCATGCTGGTAACAGCCCCGAAGGCGTTGGTCACCACGGTCCTGTAATCACCCGCATCGGCAGGTTGGACATCTGCGATGGCCAAAGTTGAGTTCGTGGCGCCGGTGATGCGGCCGCCGTCGGCAAGGTTTGTCCCGTCTTTTATCCATCGGTAGGCGAATGGCGGCGTGCCGGTCACTGTGACGCTCACCACAAAGTTGGACCCGATCGAAACCGTCTGGCTCACCGGTTGTTGAACGAGGGAGGGCGGGAATGCGGCCTGTGGCAGAACCGTAAGCGTGGCAACGCTGCTCGTAACCGAGGCCCCGTAACCGTTCGAGACGACGACCGAATAGGCCCCAGCCTGGTTGGTGACCGTATTCCGAAGGGTCAGAGTATTGCTCGATGAACCGGTGACGGTTGCCTCATCCGCCAAGGCACTGCCATTGAACTGCCACCGGTAGGTCAGCGGCGCCTTGCCAGTAGCAGTGACGGTGAACGCTACCTCGCTTCCCGCGGTTGTAGTCGCACTCGCCGGCTGCACCGTGATGATGGGCAGAAGAGGAGCCTCGCCAGGGTAGGCGCTGGCCGGTGTGATATCAACGCCGGCGCCACCTGGCAAGCCTTGCTGCGCACCAAAGCTCCAGTTGAACGATTCCCCGCTGAAAAGTCCCCACATCCCCATGCCCGGTTTGATCGTCACCGGGAATCCGTTTTCGGCAACAATTTCTGCGGCGGTGTCAACTCCGGCACTGTACGAGAACATCCCGCCACTCCAGCCAAAGGCGCTCAACACGAGAGAGTGCGGATAGTCAGCAGTCGAGAGCCGTGAAAAAGTGTAAGCAAAACCGAGAGCGGCGTTCAAATTGTAGGAAAAATTTGTGGAGTATGTTCTGCCGCCGGTCACAAGGGTGCAACTGCCCACGACCGGAATTGTTCCCAGGACTGTTCCGTCAAAGGTGTATTGTCCACTGCTCTGCTCAAAGGTGAGAGGCCGGTATCCGGTGTCGAAAAAAAGGCCGCCGGTTGGCAAGGCGAGTCGCACAGTCACGCTTCCCGTCACTTGAATGGGCGGGTTCGGGAAAACCTGAGCCACAGCCCGGTTCGTGGTGTATGAGATCTGCTGCAAGTCTTGCGTGCCCGCAGCGTAGCCGATAATGCGCACCTTCTGGTTGGTGGTGTCCAGATAGGCATTCACAAGCAGGTTCGTCCACCTGATGTTGAACCCCCCAGAGGACTCATTATCTCTGAAACTCAAACTCATGCCGTCCTGCAGCGCGTGGTTCAGAGTGAACGTGTTTGTGGTCGTTTGGGCCATCATGACCCATCCCGTGGCCAGCAAGAAGCACAGTGACAGTTTCAGCATCCCTCGTCGGATCTTCATTGGCATCTCCGTTTTGGCAATTGGGCGCACGATGGACGCCAGGTAAACGAAAGGGCGCGTGCTTGGGCTTTGTCTTCCGAATGGAAAATTCGCGGTTTTCAAGAAAGACCCTAGCCGTGCTATGCTAAGAGCGATGCAGCGGGCGCCCCCTGCGAACGATTCTACTATCCTCATGGCTTGTGGTGCTCCTTGCGCAACCACAAGCCACGGAACCAACGAGAAAACTCGCGGTGTTCAGTGGGCCCGCAGCCGAAGCTACGCAAAGAATTAGAATTAGCGTTACTTCATTATTTGGTGATCACATGTATTCTGATTTTCTGCAGTGATCGAGTCAATCCTTTTTGCGAGTTTTCTTGAATCGCCAGCGTCCGCCGCCGAAGCGGGCCGGCCCCCTGCCTGCCGCGGCGGCGCAGGCAGGCCTGACCGGGCGTTTGCTCCTGCTCTGCCCCGCCTCCGCTCCGCTTGGCCTCCGCAGGCACGCCTCGCTCGCCTCTCGCTTCTAGTCTCGCCGTAGCCGTAGCGCAGGCGGACGCCAGCTTGGCTCCGGCTGGCTCCGCTCCCTCTTCCTGCTCAAGGCTTACCTGGGGGCAGCACAGCCCGGAAGCCCAGGCCGTCGCCCCCGACTCCCGGGTCGAAGTAGACGCGGCCCGCCGTCCGGCAGTACCTCGCGAGGTCATTCCAACCGCCGCCGCGTAGGACGCGGCCCGAACCCGAGCCTGGCCCCCGTGGATCGCTCGACGGTGATGATGAGTAGTAGCTGCCCGAATACCAGTCCCAACACCACTCCCACACGTTCCCTGCCATGTCATACAGCCCATACCCGTTGGCGCTCAACGATCCCACCGGACTCGTCCATGGAGAATCTCCAGTTGCATAGGTCGGATGACAACCCCGCGTGGAGCTTGTGTCATAGCTATAGGATGTTGAGCTGTTATAGTTTGCTAAACTATGTGTAATCGTGTCCTCCCACGGAAACCGCCTGCCCGAAAGCCCGCCCCGTGCGGCTTTCTCCCATTCCGCCTCCGTTGGCAGCCGATAGCCTGTATCCCATTTCACATAGGGCGCCACACGCCCGGTCCGGTATGGCTCGGTCAACCCCGAGTCGGTGTAATAGGCCCATACCCGACCCTCCCGCTCGCTTCGCGCGTTGCACCACTTCACTGTGTCATACCAAGTGATCGAGTGTACCGGATGATCCGCCGCTTTCCCTGTACCCGGATTGTCAAAGCCATACCCGTGTCCAATCGCCCACTGATAAACCTCGTTCCATTGCGCCTTTGTCACCTCCATCCAGTCCGTGAAAAACGCGCTCACGTGCGCCGTGTGGACCGGACGCTCATTCGAATCGCCTTCGCCGAAAGCATCCCCCATCGAAAACGGACCGGCGGGGATCAAATTCATTCCTACAGGGATAGCAATCGCTTCCTGGGCGCGATAGAACCGCGGGACCGATTCGAGGGCAGTCGGATCCCGGAACTGGGTCGTTCCCCATGTGTTGGTCAGGACGGTCAGGACCGCCCAATCGACCATGTTCGTCGAGGCCTCGATCTGGTAAATTCGTCCCCACTCGCCCGTCAGCACGAGCAGCGCCGATCCGTCGTGAAGCGGCCCGCTGCATACCACGGCGTCCAGACGCGGCCTCGACGTGAACCGCGCCCGGATCAGCTTGCTCCGGTCCATGACCACCGTCAGCGGATTCTCGAATCCGCTGGCGTCGTTCTCCCATACGAGGAAGACCTGGCCATCTTCCGGGCAGGCCGTCAGCGTGACCGTTGAGCCCTTCGGGAACCGGTTGTCCAGCCGATCGAACTCGACACCCCCGCGCCCTTCGGGCCAGACGGTCAGCGACACCTCGTTGGTCCCCAGCGGCAGGAAACCAGCCCCCACCACCATCCACGCGCTGTCAACAGCGTAATACCCCGGATTCACCCAGTCCTCGGCGGACCCGATCCATTGCGCAAAATAATACCCCGGATCCGGCAATGCCCGGAACTGAACCGGATACCCCGCCGGATACAGCACGGCTTGCGGAATGACTTCGAATGTCCCGTGGACCGGCTCCAGAAGCATCAGCTCGGCTCCAAACCGGGCCTGGATGCATTTGTCGGCGTTCATCGTCAGGGAAACGACCGGATTGGTCCCCTCGAGGTCGCCCAGCCAATCCAGGAACGTCCAACCGCTTGCCGACAGCGCTGTACATTGAACCACCGCGTTGGTCGAATAGTTCTGCAGGAACGGATCCGTGATCACCAGACCGCCTCCGCCGCCCCGGACCACGTTCAATCGGTACTCGGTCCGTTTCACCACCCCCAGAACTGCATTGCTGCTGGTGACGCTGCCCGCGACGTTGGTCACCACCACAGAGTAATGCCCACGGTCTGAGGGTTGCACGTTGGTGATCGTAAACGTATCTTTGGTCGCCCCCGGGATGACCACATCGTCTTTGAACCACTCGAAGCCGAACGGCGGTGTCCCCGTCAACGTCACGCTCAGCGTGACGTTTGTGCCTTCCTGGACCACTTGGCTTCCAGGTTGAACTGTGATTTGGGGCGCCACTGGGGGCGGCGGCGGCAACTCCAAGGCGTAAAGCTGCTGGACCTCAGCTTCGGATAAGGCAAGATTATAAATGCGCACATCGTCGATCGAGCCATTGATCACACAGTCTGGGGCTATCGCCCCCAAAAGTAGTTTTGCCTGGTGATCAAAGGTGGCAGCCTTGGGGAGGTTTAAAGAATCCTCAAGCTGACCATCCACGAAAAGCCGGTAATCGGTGCCTTGTTTAGTAAAAGCAAGATGGTACCAGCGGTTCAACGCGTAATCATTTTTGGGGCCGATGTGGTAAAGGCTGCTCCAGAATGCATTCCCGGGGCCAAGGTTACATACCAGATAACCAGGCCGATTACTGTCGAAACCAATGCCAATGCCGGTATGTGGATCAGTGTTAATAAGCCCTTGGCACGGTTTGTTAAAGCCTGCCATGGCAAACCAAAGGCTGATGGTATATCCAGGTTGCCCCAGGTTAAGCATTCCTTCAGGCAACCGGATGACGTGTGGTCCGTCCACGCCGGGAAAGGCATAAGCCCTGCCGGAATTCTGGAACCGGTCTGCCGTGAGCGATACTCCATCGGCGAGCCCATGGTTGGCAAAGCCACTTTCGTCGTTTGCATTGCCATTGAACGGGTAATAACCCACTAACCCCTTGGTCAGGAAAACCGGTTGCGGGAGGGCCCCCATATCCGCCCGGCCGCCATCCGGATCCTTGAACTGAGGATCTCCGGCGTCAATGGCTGGCGAGTTCGTCCGCAAATGAAAATCTCCGTTGACTGGATCGACAAACAGCGGATCCGCGCTGAGGTTGCCCGTGCCGGCGTAGCCGCCTTGGACGATGCAATAATTGACGCTGATCGGTTCGAAGATTTGTTGGTCGTTATGGGATGGAAGGTTGTTCCAAACGATGCAGTTGTGCCAATTGCCTCCACTCCCGCCGCCCACCGTCCATGGGTTTGGCAGGTGACCGCCTCCATTCCCATAGACCGTGCAGTTGGTCGCATTACAGCCCGCAAGCGCCGTGGCATTGTTGCCGCCTGTGTTCCCGTAAATCTGGCAGCGAAGAACGATCGAGTTGGCGATGCCAGCGCAGTTCGCCGCGAAATTGTTCCGCACGATGCTATCCTCAACGACAAGGTTCAGGACGTTTGTGGTTTGATTGGAGATAGGGCTGCCACTGTAATCGCCTGGCCCTGTGACTCCCTGGACGATGCAATTGGTAACGAGGCACTTTCCAGAGAGAAGCTGGACGGCTCCGCCAGCCTCATAGACCGGAATTCGGGCGTTTTGAATGGTTAACCCCGAGAGGGTAATATCGGTTGGGTCCTCGCTGATAATGAACCCGCGGCCGCTCTGCTGGTTGTCAATGACGGTGGCGGCCGGGCCGTTCATGGACGCAATCGTCAGCGATTTCGCGACGACGATGTTGTGCTCATTGTAGGCGCCGTCTGAGATGAGAATCGTGTCGCCGGCGGCGGCGGCGTTCACGGCCGCCTGGATGGTACCGTAATCCTGGGGAACGCGAACGGTTTTGGGTGACGGCATCGTCCACATCGTGTTGAAGACCTGCCCTTGCAGTCCGCCCACGATGTCGCTGAAGGTCGAGCCCGAGCCTTCATCGAAGGGGATCCAGTGGCGCAATCCGGGTGCATCGGCGGCCGGGTCAGCGGTCTGGAGAGCCGCGATCTGGGGGGCGGTCAGCGCGATGTCCCAGATCCGGATGTCGGCCAGCTCGCCAAGGAACCAGCAATCGTCGGGCAGAGTGGTGTTGTCGCGGAAACCGAACGTCATCGGGGCGACCGCGCTGCCGGTCGCCACGCAGTTGAACGAGATCTCACCGCGCAGGCTCTCGGCCTGCGTGACCAGAACGCCATCGACGTAAATCGATCCGACCTTGCCTTGGCCCACGACCGCCACATGCTGCCACTGGCCTGCCCTGATGACGCCATTCGGAGAGGTGACAGGGTAGTAGATGTTTGGCCAGGCGTGAAAGAATCCAACCTCGCCGCTCGTGCCCATTCCAATGCTCCATTCTTTCCAGAACTCGGTCTTGCCGAATAGGGTTTGGCAGGCATTGGCGCGCCTCGCTTTGAGCCAGAACTCAATGGTGAAGTTGCTGACCGTGGCGCCCCCGAGGTATGAGCCCGAAATGATTGCTGCGTAGGAATTTGCGCCATTGAATCCAAGGGAGCCGTCAGGAAGGGCCGGTGTTCCCGTCCGGGCAGCCTGTACCTCAAACGTCCCAACTAGGCTGGTCGTTTGACATCGAGCAGCTGAACCTCCCAGGAATGACGCAAGGATGGCAATGATAGCAAGCGCAGCTCGGCGGGCGGTCCCTCGCATGGATTGACTTGTCCTCATGGCTTGTGGTGCTCCTTGCGCAGCTGGTTTTGTCGATCTCGATTGAGACTGCAAATGCATCAAGGCTGGACTAAGACTCGGAAGAATTTCAGGTTAGGAAGAATCTCCATCGGCGGGCTGAATTGAGCAGTGCCGGACCAGTTTGTGATGACACTTATTTGCAGCCATTCGCTGAGATCTTTCGAGGACTGCACCTCAAAAATGTCTCCGGGTGCACCATCAATGAGCAATCGAATGTGGTCAGTTTGGAAAGAAGCCGCGCTGGGTACCAAACGTAGCTCCGGCCATCGACTGAAATTGGCTGTGATCTGGAGGTTGCGATCCATAGTCACGATGCGGGGATCTTCGCGCCCGCTCGCATCACCGCTCCACCCCAGGAACTGCTGAACTGGGGCAGGGTGGGGAACGAGTGCTACTGTCTGCCCTCGGGCATAGCGGTTGGCGTGGGGCGTTAGGGAAACCTCCCCCAATCCCTCAATGGTCGTTCTGATTGTGAACGAGTTGGTGCCAAGCTCACCGAAGACAGCCACCAGGGGCTGGGAAGGGCTCATCACGGTCAAATTAGTTGGGTTCTGGGAGCTGTTCTCTGCATATGCCCAGACAAGAAAGTACTGCCCCGAGTCGGGGATCGCAGTAGCGCGCACCTGGCTTCCAAACGGATAAAAGGCTAGCGTAGGCCAAAGTTGCACGGTTCCCCGGCCGACCACAGTGCTTTGGATCCTCGTACCAAACACGGCTCTAACGACCTTGTCTTGCGTCATGCGAACAGAAATGATCGGTGCGACTTCTTCGGAATCGCCAGTCCAGCAAAGAAACGTCCATCCGGGATCTGGCGTGGCAGTCACTTCGACGACCGAATTGGCCGGGAGCAAGCCCGTGGCATGATGGATGGCGACGCTTCCGCCACCGAGGGTATCAGCAATCAAATTGAATCGGTCATAAAACGGCAAGATCAGAACATGAAGTTCCATGGCGGTAAACGCCTCCGATGAATCCGCATTTGAGATCAAGCACCGGAGCAAACAACTTGAATATATGGTGAATGGCCGATCGTACGGAAGCCCGTTGATAGAAGGATCGCTGCCGTCAGCCGTGTAAACCGCCCATCCCGATTCGAACGGATTCATGATAGAAACGGAAGCTGGTCCCGAATATTCGACGAAATTGGTCATCACCAAATGGCCGTCCAGAGCAAAAATGAATGGGGTGGGCAGCACTGTTAATTGCAATTCCGCACTGTCAGTGGTTCCGGCGCTATTCCACGCTCGAAGAGTGTACGATCCGGCGCTGGAAAGCACCAACTTGGTAAGCTGGAGATAGGCATTGGTCTCGCCGGACAGCGGAATACCGTTGTGGAACCACTGGAAGTGCAAGGGGTAAGTCCCAGACTTGTGTGCAGCGAGAATTGTTTCGCCCCCAATGTAGCACGTCGCCAGACCGGTAATGGGGCCAAGCTGAGGAGGGCCTGTCTGAGTGAGAGCCAGATTGAAATCTTCGCCAGCCGCAATAGATGCAACATAGCGCAAGTTAGCGGGGACGGTCGTAACACCATAATATCCTTTGCCCCAAGCAATTACGCTTCCATCCTCTCGCAGCGCCAAACTATGATAGAATCCTGCAGCCACGGCCACCAGGTTGGTTGCCTCAGGAGGCACGTCAATCTGGCCAAACGCGTTATCCCCCCAAGCAACCAGGGTGCCGTCGGCACGAACGGCCAAGCTGTGGCCGAAACCCGCCGCTATGGCCACAACGTTCGTGGCTTGCTCGGGCACAGAGGTTTCCCAACCCCAGGAAACCAGTGTTCGGTCCGATCGAAGCGCGAGAGTGTGGAAGTGGCCGGAAACGATGGAAATAACGTTCGAGGCGCTTGGAGGCACGTTCAGTTGCCCATACTCGTTGTTTCCCCATGCGAGTAGCGAACCGTCAGCGCGAAGAGCGACACTGTGAGCCCATCCGGCTGAGATTGCCACGATATTCGAGGCGGAGCTGGGGGGCGTGGCCTGACCATCCCAATTGCGTCCCCATGCAATTACGGATCCATCGTCTTTTAACGCCAGGCTGTGATTGCCTCCCGCTGCGATCGCAACGACATTCGTGGCTGACAGAGGCACGATGGTTCGCCCGTCTCTTGCTTTTCCCCACGCCACGACCGTGCCGTCGTTCAGCAATGCAAGACCATGGAATCCACCGGCTGCAATCGCACGCGGATTGATCGCGGTCTGTGGGATGATGCACTGGTGATTCAAATCGTCTCCCCAAGCCCCAACAGCCGACGACACAATCGGCATCGGTGCAACTACCAGGAGTGTTGGCGGCCCAGTCGCCTGCCCCGAGTCCGTTGATACAACCAAATGGTATTCGCCAGCGTCTGCTTCAGCGGTGCGCTGCAAAACCAGAACCCGGTTCGTCGCGCCGGCCACTGGTTCATCATCACGCATCCACTGGAAACGCGCCGCGAGCGGTGCTTGAACTGCAATGTCGATGCGGGTTCGCCCTCCGACGGACGTGGTGACACTCTTCAAGCCAGGCCCGAAACGCACCGTGCCGCTGTCCACGATCGCGAGCGAGTGTTCCTCGCCAGCGGCAACGGTTCTGATGCCGCTCAAAAACCTGGTGTAATCGCATGAACCGAAGAAATCCTTGCCCCAGGCGACGACGGATCCATCCTCGCGCAGGGCGAGGCTATGAAAATAGCCAGCCGCAATGGCCACGACATTCGTGGCGCTATCCGGCACGGAGGATTGCCCGTAGGAATTGTCGCCCCAGGCGACGACCGAGCCGTCGGCGCGCAGGGCGAGGCTGTGCGCATGGCCGGCGGCGATTGCCGTGACATTTGTCGCGGAGGGAGGCGTTTCGTTCTCGATGCCCCATGTAACAACCCGGCCATCGGCCCGCAAAGCCAGGTTGTGGTAGTCACCGCAGGCGATTTCATTCACTTCTGTTGCCAGGAACGATACGATACCCTGGCCGAAATCGTTGTTGCCCCAGGCGAGCAGGGTGCCATCACCGCGCAGGGCCAGGCTATGCGCAGATCCAGCCGATATGGCCACCACGTTCGTTGCCGACGATGGGACCGAGGTTTGACCGTCCCAATTTCGCCCCCAGGCGATCACCGATCCATTGTCTCGAAGGGCGAGGCTATGGTCGCCGCCGGCAGCCACCGCTACGACGTCGCTGAGCTCGGGAGGGGGTGTGGCTTGTCCATCAACATTTTTTCCCCATCCGACAACTGTCCCATCAGGCTGCAGAGCCAAAGAATGGAAACCGCCGGCTGCCACTGCAATCGGGTCATAGACGCTCAAAGGCACATGACCTTTTTGATTTGCGGCGTTGCCCCAGAAGTGGATGGGCCGAAGCGATACCTTAGCTACAGGGCTGATCACCGCTCCCTTGTCATTGTAAACCAGGACTTGGAACTCATCGCCGTCACTTCCCAGCAGGGCTGGCACGGTGGGGACTCGGGTGGAGCCGCCCTCGAGAGGCACTCCATTTCGGAACCACTGATAGCTCAAAGGCGAGCTGCCCACGGCACGAACTGCCAGCGGCAGCGGCGCGCCGGCGGACGCGATCTGATGGTATTGGATCGGCCCAATTATACGTGGCGTGCCGTCTCCGAGCAAGGCGAGGGCGTGTGATTCTCCAATCGCAATTTCCGTGACGTTAACGGCTTCTGTCGGCACGTTTGTGATGGCACCACTCCTAAGGGCAGAAATAGTTCCGTCAGGCTTGAGCGCAATGAAGTTGTTGTCGCGTGTTGCGATTGATACAAAACTTGCTTTTGTAGTAAACGGAACTTGGCCAATTCCCCAACAGCGCATAGCGCCATCAGGCAAAATGCCATAAGTCGACGACCGACCACCTGCAATGGCGACAGGCATCCTGGGCGCATTCGTCACGCTGCACGCATTACTTCTTCCCCATGCTACCACCATACCGTCCGACCTGAGTGCGACGCTGTGATCGGTGCCCGCCGCGATAGCAACGATGTTGGTCGCTGCCAACGGCACGTCTGTCTGCCCAATCGTATTAGAACCCCATGCCACCACTGATCCGTCCCCGCAAAGAGCCAACTTGTGGGATGGACCGGCTGCAATTGCGACAACATTCGTCGCCTCATCGGGCACAGGATAATCATTTTTTCCCCACTGAAGAACGACTCCATCCGATCTCAGCGCCAAGCTGTCGTTATTACTCGCCGCGACTGCAATCACGTTGCTAGCTGACGCAGGCACAATCGTTTCGCCGTAGGCATTGTCTCCCCATGAAAGCACGACGCCATCCGCCCGTACGGCAAGGCTATGGTGATCTCCCGCCGCTATTGTTACGATGTTGGTCGCTTCAGAGGGAATATTGACCTGCCCAGAAGTGTTCGATCCCCATCCAATCAGCGTATCAGCTTTATTGTCAATCGTTTGCAGCAAGCATGCAAGAATAATATAACCAGCCGCGCCTTTCGCTCGACGCGCAAAGAGTCGCATGCGCCGCCACTGCCGTCCCGATCCGCCTAAAAGTGACTGCATAATATTTATCCATCAAGAACGCGTTGACATAGACCGTGTGGAGCGACTGCTCGTGGGGCTCGTCTTCATTGAGAGGACCCCATCGAAAACCCTCCAGCCGGGATTAGCGCCATGCCAGCAGGGACCGCAATCACCTCCTGGGCCCGATAAAACCGCGGGGCCGAGTCGAGGGCAGTCGGATCCCTGAACTGGGTCGTTCCCCATGTGTTGGTCAGGACCGCCAGGACCGCCCAATCGACCATGTTCGTCGATGCCTCGATCTGGTAAACCCGCCCCCACTCGCCCGTCAGCAGGAGCAGGGCCGATCCGTCGTGCAACGGCCCGCTGCACACCACGGCGTCCAGACGCGGCCCCGACGTGAACCGCGCCCGGATCAGCTTGCTCCGGTCCATCACCACCGTCAGCGGGTTCTCGATCCCGCCCGCATCGTTCTCCCACCCAAGGAATGCCTGCCCATCCCGCGGCCGGGCCGTCAACTGAACCGTCGATCCCATCGGATATCGGTTGTCCAATAGATCGACCTCGATATCCCCTTGACCTTCCGGCCAGACCGTCAGCGACACCTCGTTGGTCGGCAGCGGCAGGAACACAGCCCCCACCACCATCCACGCGCTGTCGATCGCGTAATACCCCGGGTTGAACATTGCCTCCTCCGATCCCGTCCATTGCGCAAAGTAATACCCCGGATCCGGCAATGCCCGGAACTGAACCGGATACCCCGCCGGATACAGCACGGCTTGCGGAATGACTTCGAATGTCCCGTGGACCGGCTCCAGAAGCATCAGCTCGGCCCCAAACCGGGCCTGGATGCACTTGTCGGCGTTCATCGTCAGAGAAACGACCGGATTGGTCCCCTCGACGTCGCCCAGCCAATCCAGGAATGTCCAACCGCCCGCCGGCAGCGCCGTGCATTCCACCACCGCATTGGTCGAATAGTTCTGCAGAAACGGATCCGTCATCACCAGACCGCCTCCGCCGCCCTGGACCACGTTCAATCGGTACTCGGTCCGTTCCACCACTCGCACGACCGCATTGCTGCTGGTCGCACTGCCGTAGGCATTGGTCACGGTGACGAAGTATATCCCGGCGTCTTCGAGACGCGCCTCAGCCCGGCCGAATGCCGGGTTCGTTGCCCCGGACAAGGCCGCGCCGTCCTTGAACCACTGGTAGTGCAGCGGTTCAGAACCTGTCGCTGTCACGCTCAGCGCAAGCGGGTTGCCTTCGAGCAACGTGGCGCTGGCGGGCGATTGCGCGATCGACGGCGGGATCGCCACCGTCAATGTCGCCACCCGGCTGGTCACGGATCCGTATTTGTTCTCGATAACCGCCCAATACGGCCCCGCATCGGACGCGGCGGCGGCTGGCCAGATCAGGATCGAGTTGGTTTGTCCGGACATCACCCCAGCCGGCCCATGCCATTGGCAGGTCACCGCCGCCGGACTGTAAGCCGCGATCTCGAACCGAACCGGTTCTCCCAGCCGAACGGTCTGATCCGTGGGCTGGACAGCGATCAATGGCACTGCCGGCTCCGAGTCGATGGAAAAAATCTTCCCGGCATCCGAATCGGTCAGTGCGCGGCCATACAACCGCAGATCGTCGATCGCGCCGAACAACGGATTGTCCGGAAACCCGTTCAGCCGGCCGATCAACATGCCGGTCGCGCTGACCTGTCCGTTCAATGTTACCGCGTTCTCGCCCAGCAACACTCCATCGGCCCACACCTTCACGCCTTTGTCACCCGAACCGATCGAAACGCAGAAATGGGTCCATTCACTGGCCGGGGTGTAGCCCGTTGCCAGATAATCCAGCCCGTTGCCGGTGACGTTGATCGCGCCCCCGGACAGCCAGACCGCAAAGTCCGATCCCGCCGCCGATCCGTTGAGGAACTTGGTCAGGACCGATCCGAACGTGTTGCGCCGGGCCCAGAATGCCATCGAGAACGCGTTGCTCGTCGTGGGGCCGGTGCCGGCCAGGGTCGGGATCTGGATCGCCCCGCCCGTGCCCGCCGCCTCGAGAGCGGCATTGGCCACACCGAACCGGTCGGCCGGATACGTCAGGCCGGTCCCGGTGACGGTTCCGTGATGCTCGTTGCCGCTGACGTCGTTCGGATTGCCGTCGAACGTGTAATGCGCCAGCAGCCCCTGCCAGACATCGAACTCGAATCCTTCGACGGTCAAGCTGGCTGGCTCGCTTGCAACCGACCCTACGCTGTTCGTGACCACAACCGAGTAATACCCCATGTCCCAGGGCTGCACGGCTGCGAGGGTGAGCTTGTTGCCCGTCGCACCCGGAATATCCCGCCCGTCTCTGCGCCACTGGAACGAGAGTGGGGCGGTACCCGTGGTCTCAACGATAAACTCGACCGATCCGCCCGCGAGTACTGCCTGCGACGCCGGCTGCGCAGCGATAACCGGTAGGAAAAGCACCATGAGCTTCGCAGGCCCGCTAGTAGTCTCCCCATAGGCGTTCTTCACCACGACGGAGTATACACCGGCGTCGCTCGCCGACACGTTTGCCAGCGAGAGGGTCGTATTCGTTGCTCCGGGAAGATCCGAGCCGTCCTTCCGCCACTGGTAAGCGAAAGGCTCCGCGCCAGCTACACTCACAGAGAAAAGCGCCACAGCACCAACGACGGCACTGACGTCCTCAGGCCCCTGGGCAATTGCAGGAAGGGCCTCCGCCGGCGGCCTGGACTCCTCTTCATACAGCGCTGCTACGTCGACGGCAGAGAGAGCCCGATTATAGATACGAATGTCGTCAATCGCTCCGTGCCAAGGATAGTGATTGTCTCCGGTGAATGGGTTAACGACGTTAGGGAAGCCGCAGATTCGCTCGGATGGACTACCAATTGTAAACAAGAATTCGACCCCCTCAACCAACGGAACTGGCACTTCGCTCAGGGCAGGAGCGCCATTCCAGTAAAAAAAGGCAGAATCTTCGTCCTCAATTGTGAGCACGAGATGGTTCCACTGGCCCAAGGCAGGGATTATGTCGGTCGTTACGGAAGGACCACCTCCAAAATACCACACTTGATTCGTATGGCCGGTCGGCAGGTGTGTAGTAAGGCAGATCGCCCCCTCTCTGCCTTCGCATTCCCGTTCTCGCCCTAGTAGCACCATAAGCTGAATAGCCGCATCTGGATCAGTCATAATATACTGCTCCGCAGTGAACCACACGCTGTAGGTAACAGGGAAATATGGCAGTGTCGCTAGAGATGGCACCGCCACAATGCTGTTTGTCCCGTTGAATGTGCCACTATTGTTCTCTCGACCGAATCTGTCCTTGCCGTATGCGACATTGGTTTGCTGGCCGTGATTTCCGTGGCCACTGACGTCCAATGTGTCTCCGGTGAACGGGTAGTGCGCGATCAGTCCCTGCCACAACCCGGGGTTGATGCCAGCGATGCTCAGGCGCGCAGCCTCGCTCGTCGCGCTTCCGTGGGCATTAGTCACCACCACCGAGTACAAACCGATGTCCCAAGGCTCCGCATTTGTGATATCCAGTGTGCTGTTCGTCGCGCCCTGCAAAGCAATCCCGTCTTTGCTCCATTGATATGAAAACGGCGGTCTCCCCGTCACCGTCACGCTCAGCGTCACGTTTGTGCCTTCCTGCACCACTTGGCTTTCAGGCTGAACGGTGATCTGTGGCGCAAGCGGTGGCAATTCCAACGAGTAAAGTTGTTGGACTTCCGCCTCCGATAAAGCACGGTCGTACACTCGAAGATCATCCAGACCACCAAGAAGCTGATGCCGCGACCATGAGATCTGGTATCCGAGGACCATGCCGTTTTCCGTCGGCGCAGCCCCATTGCCTTGTGTCGTAAATCCTTGAACCGCAAGCACGCCGTCGCGGTAGATCCTCACATCGTTACCAGTTCTGGTTACTTGCACATTGTACCAGCGGTCAAGACTCCAATCGAGCGAGGGTGTTACTACATCCAGCGGTTCGGTCTGAGGTCCGGTAACGAATGCCAAGCTCGCACCAGAGCCGCTGAAAGGATTAAGGCCGATTTGGAAGGCGTCAAGACGATGGTTGTTAAGAATGATTTGAGAGTCAGACGCATAGCTAGAAAGACGCAGCCAAAAAGAAGCTGAAAAGTCTTTCACACCGAGCGGCAAAACCGCTGTGGAATCTGAGGAAATGTATTGTCCTGATCCGGTGAATCGGTAGGCACGTGCGTCATTTCCGAAACGGTCCGGTCCAAGTGCCGCGCCTACTGAACTGGCATTGTTTCCATTCCCGCTTTCGTCATTCGCGTTTCCGTTGAACGGATAATACGCGACGAGACCCTGCCACAGCTCGAACGGCAGACCTTCGATGCTGACCATCGCATTACTGCTGGTGACGCTGCCGGCGACGTTGGTCACTACCACCGAGTAATACCCGATATCGCGCGGTTGCACGTTGGTGATCGTCAGCGTCGCGTTCGTGGCGCCCTGAAGCACAAGCGCATCTTTGCTCCATTGATACGAAAACGGCGGTGTGCCAGTCACCGTTACGCTCAAGTTGACGTTTGTGCCTTCCTGAACCACTTGGCTTTCAGGCTGAACCGTGATTTGCGGCGCAAGCGGGGGCTGCGTCGACTCGAACGCATAAAGCTGCTCAATTTCATCATCAGAAAGGGCGCGGTTGTACATCCGAATTTCGTCCAGTTCGCCTTGGTAGGCCCGATCTGCATGCCACCAATTGCCAAGCGTCAGGTTAGGACCATTGTTATAATTTCTAATCTGCGTTCCATCCTCGACCAAGACCCCGTTGAGGAATGTGGAGCAATGGCCCGATCCACCTTCGTAACGAATGATGAGGTGCGACCACTGATTTGTTGCCACAGTGTCACAGGTGGAATTGAACCATCCAAAACAATTCCCATCGCCAAAACTCTGCACAACCCAGTTGTTCAAACCCGAATGGTTGTTATCCATGATGACTTGCCAAGGTTTGTTGCTCGGCTTCACCCACAACCCGATTGTGAATGGGAAGAAATTGAACCAGTTGCCCAGCGCAACCGTACTGTCAGTGCCGTTGAATTTGCAGGCGGTTCCGTGCGGCGAACCGCTCACGAATTCGATGCCTCCATGCAGGGTGCCATGATGGCCATTGCCGCTTTCATCGTTGGCATTGCCATTGAATGGGTAGTACGCCACGAGGCCGTTGGTGAGCCACGTTGTATTCGTCTCGACGACGCGGAGGAGCTGGTTGGCGGCGGGTTTGTAGATCTCCTGGCTGATGCCCGAGGGCCACTCGATCCGGATCACATCGGCTTCAGCGGCATTGCCCAGCCCGAAGTGTAGGATGCGGCTGTCATGCCCTCTCGAACCGCTTCTGGCTGTCAGCT
>ERZ795054.2289-NODE-2289-length-16337-cov-4.695062_pt1 | contig 16337 bp, 13 predicted proteins | sample MGYA00375138_ERZ795054 | MGnify/ENA primary metagenome ERZ795054 (study PRJEB30183, sample SAMN05720215) | anaerobic digester metagenome | isolation source: active sludge of municipal wastewater-treating anaerobic digesters | place: USA | collected 2014-12-23 ... | reverse complement strand
GGATGAACCGACCAATCATCTTGATTTGGAAACCAAAGACATCGTCGAGGATGTTTTCGACAGTTATGAAGGTCCGATCCTCTTCATCTCCCACGACCGGTATTTCATCAACCGCGTCGCCACCAAAATCATTCATATGGACAAGGAGGGTTCGATCGTTTTCGATGGTGATTACGATGCGTTCAAAGCATTCCTTGCGACCCGCGAGGATGCACGATCGGGGAAACCCGCGCGTCCGAAAACACCGAATATCACCGCGGAAATTCGCCGTGCGGAACAAGCCATCGACTCCCTGCACGGAAAGATCAAAGCCCTGCAGGATTCGCTCTTCGAAGAACGTGTCTATGGGGACCGAGGCGAATACGACCGGGTCAGTGCCGAAATCTCGCGACTGGAGGATGAGGTCGATTCGCTGTTTGCCAAAATCGCTCAACTCGGGGGCGATTGATTCGATTTTTATGTTCTTTTAAAATATAGTATGCTAAAATAGAACTAGATATCAGGCGGAAGGAGGGCGAAATGATGAATCCATTGATGGTGATCACGGATCTTTTGGTCGATATTCCGCCCAAAATCGCCGTGAGAGAGATTGTCCGTGGACTCTGTATTCGCGACGGCTTGATATTGCTAATGTTTTCCCAAAGAGATCAAATGTACGGGACTCCCGGGGGTGGAATCATCCTCAATGAGTCCAAATTGGATACTCTGCACCGCGAACTCCTCGAAGAAGTGGGGGCCAAGCAGATCAAAGTGATCGAGCACCTTGGTTTCACCGAAGAAATTCGAGAATCGCGCTCCACGTTCGGCAAGGTGGTCAAATTGATCACCGACTATTATCACGTGGATGTCCTGCAGTTCATTTCTTCCGCGCTCGAAGAGCACGAAGAAGAGATGGGTCTGATTCCGATGTGGGTGTCGATCGACGAAGCCATCCGTCAAAACTCGACGGTTTTGCAAGGCCTCGGCGAACACAAAATCATGTTTTACGATACCCAAACCGAAATGCTGAAGTATATCAAAAGTAGATTTGGGCTCTGAGGTCCGAATCTATTTTTTTTACGAAAAGGGGTGTTTTTACATGATCGATTCCATTAAAACCAATTTGAAGGCCGTCCTTGAAACGGCCTTGAGAACCGCTAACGACCTTTCAGAGGTCAACGTCGTGGTTGAAGAACCCAAACGGGCCAATCAGGGCGATTTGTCGATTCCCGTCTTCATGATTGCCAAAACGATCGGGAAACCGCTGCCGGAGACGGCAGCGCATCTTCAGGAGCTGATCCGGTCTTCGGATCTCGCCCCGTTGTTTTCTTCCGTCGCGCCCCTCGGAGGGTTTTTGAACCTTTCGCTGGATAAAGCCGCGGTCGCGCAAGGGGTTTTCCGCGATTTCGAAGCCGCCTTGTCAGAAGCCAAGGCCGGCGAAGGGAACGGATTCGGCTCCCTATCCATCGGGGCCGGGCAGACCGTCGTGATCGATTATTCTTCGCCCAACATCGCCAAGCCGTTTTCCGTCGGGCATCTTCGCTCGACGATCATCGGTCAGGCAATCGGCAATTTGCTCGCCAAATGCGGGTTCCGCGTCGTCCGCATCAACCATTTGGGCGACTGGGGCACCCAGTTCGGAAAGATCATCTATGCCTACAAACATTTCGGTGACGAGGAGAAAGTACGGCAAAATCCGATCAACGAATTGGTAAAACTGTATGTCGAATTCCATGAGATGGCCAAAGAAAATCCCGCCATGGAAGACGAAGCCCGCCGCATTTTCAACGAGTTGGAACAGGGCAATCCCGAATACCTGCGGCTGTGGTCGTGGTTCCGCGAGGTGTCCCTCGAAGACTACATGAAGGTCTATGAACTCCTCGACGTCCGTTTCGATTCCTATAACGGAGAGGCCTTCTACAACGACAAAATGCAACCCGTCATCGACCAACTCGCCACCCAAGGTCTCCTCAAAGAAGATCAGGGGGCGATGATCGTCGATCTCGGAGAAGACCTTCCGCCGGCTCTCATCCAAAAATCCGACGGATCAACGCTTTATATCACCCGCGATTTGGCGGCATTGTTTTTCCGCAAGCGGGAATATCATTTCGACAAAGCCCTTTATGTCGTCGGCAACGAACAAAAACTGCATTTCGAGCAATTGAAAGCCGTCGTTCGCAAGATGGGTTTCCCCTTCTGGAAAGACATCGAACACGTCAACTTCGGACTCGTCCTTCAAGACGGAAAAAAGATGTCGACGCGAAAAGGCAAGGTCGTTCGCTTGGCGGATGTCCTGAACGAAGCCATCGAATTGTCGCGCCAAACGATTGAAGACAAGAACCCCGATTTGGAGGGAAAAGCCGAGATTGCGCGCAAAATCGGCGTTTCCGCCGTCATATTCAACGATTTGAAGAATTATCGTGCCAACGACTTCGAATTCAACCTTGAAGAAATGGTCAAGTTCGAAGGTCAAACGGGTCCGTATCTGCAATACACTTCGGTCCGGATCACCTCGATTCTGAACGCCGACGATTTCCATTATGACGGAAACGTCGACTACTCTCTTTTGTCTCAAGAGGTTTTCTTCGACATCATCAAAGCCGCCGGCGACTATGGCAAAACCATCGAACGCGCCGCTTTGGAAGCCTCCCCCTCCATTCTGGCGAAATATCTGCTTAACATCGCCAGCCTTTTCAACAGTTTCTACGGACGCGAACGGATCGCCGTCGAAGACCTTCGCGAGCGTCGCACCAAAGAACACCTGATTTATCTCGTTCGCGAAATCCTCGATGACGGTATGCGTCTTCTGGGGATGAAGACGATCGAACGCATGTAACCACTCCAAGATCCATATCTTGCGATCGGAGGTGATCGATATGGATGCTACAAACACGCAACCCCTCACGCCGAAACCGAAGAAAAAGCCGGTCGGCCCCATGATTTTCAAATATATGGGTCGTCACGGCTTCCTCTTGATTCCGGTATTCCTCTTTTTGATCCTAATCACCTATTTGCGGACCCTGATTCCGCTTTTCACACAACACATCGTCGACTTTGTCCTCCGGTACAGCGATCAAGGCTCACGCCTTCCCGTCTTTTTATTCCGACTGGTGGACGCCGGGGACCCGAAAACCCAATTGTTGCTGGCGGCAGCTCTGATGGTCGGTGTGGACATCGTCCGCGCCCTTGCTATCATCGCCCGCCGGATGACCTCCGCAGTTTTCGCGGAACGTGTCACATTTGACCTCCGGAACCATCTCTACCGGAAACTGCAAAACCTGGGTTATTCGTTCCACACCCATTCCGAAACGGGGGATTTGATCCAACGTTGTACGTCGGATGTGGGAACTTATCAAAACTTCATCAAAGACCAAATCGTCGAGGTGGCCCGTTTGACCCTCCTCGTCGTCATTTCCATCTGGCAGATGTCCAAACTCAACGGCAACCTGATGCTGATTTCCCTCGCTTCCGCCCCCGTTTTGTTGGTGATTGCGTCCATCTATTCGCTTCAGGTGGAAAAACAATTCAAAATCATCGAAGACAACGAATCGAAGATGACGACCGCCGTTCAGGAAAACGTCAGCGGTTCCCGTGTTGTCAAAGCGTTCGCCAACGAACGTCATGAAGTCGAAAAGTTCGAAGTCCTCAACCGCAAATTCACGGACTCGGACATCAAATTGACCCGGAAAATGGCCCGCTTCTGGTCCGGGACGGACATCATCTGTTTTGTGCAGTTATGCGTCGTCTCTTCCATCGGGCTCGTGATGGCCGCCCGCGGAGAAATCACCTTGGGTGTATTCACCGCTTTTGTGGCGTATTCCGGAAACATCATTTGGCCGATGCGTCAGCTCGGCCGCCTTGTCGGCGACTTCTCCAAAGCCGGCGTCGCCATCACCCGTTTGGACGATATCCTTTCGCAAAAAGACGAATACGCCGGAGAGGGCGGCTCCCTTACTCCCGAGTTCACGGGGGAGATCGAATTCGACCATGTCGCCTTCCAGTTTCCCGATTCCCTCACGCATCAGCTCGAAGACATCGACTTCCGCATCCGCCGCGGCGAAACCGTCGCCATCATCGGCCGGACCGGTTCCGGGAAATCGACGTTGATGCGCCTCTTGGTCCGGCTTCTTGATCCGATTTCCGGGAGCATTCGGTTTGATGGGGTCGACAGCCGACAAATTGAAAAACACCACTTGCGAAACAATGTCGGCATCATTCTGCAAGAACCGTTCCTGTTCTCGAAAACGGTCGAAGAAAACATCAAGATCGCCGATCGGAACAATTCCTCCGATCGGGTCCAGGAAGTGGCGAAAATCGCGCGGATCCACGAAGACATCGTCGGATTCGAAAAAGGTTATGCCACGCTGGTTGGTGAACGCGGTGTCACCCTTTCCGGGGGACAGAAACAACGGGTCGCCATCGCGCGCATGCTTTTGAAACCCAAACCCATCCTCATTTTCGACGACAGCCTTTCCGCCGTCGACACCGAGACCGACCTGCAGATCCGCTCCGCCTTGAAACAGGAGTGGAAGCAATCGACGGTCTTCATCATCACGCACCGAATCACGACGGCGAAAGAGGCCGATCGGATTTTCGTGTTGGAAAAAGGACGGATCGCCGAGACCGGGTCCCATGACGAACTGCTGGCCCAGGGCGGTATTTACAAACAGATCTGGGATATCCAATCGCAACTGGACTTCCAACTTGAAGGAGGTGAGTCCGATGCCCGATAACGAAGAATTGTTTGAAGAAGAGGATTTTTCGAAAAAGAAGCTCGACTTCAACGTCTGGAAAAAAATCATCGCGTTCATGAAACCGCTGAAAAAGGAAGTGATCATCGCCGTCACTTCGATGGCTTTCCTCGCGGCCACGGACGCCATCTACCCCTTATTCTCAAAATATGCGATCGATCAAATCCTGCGTCCCGATGCGAACAATGTTCTTCACCCCGAACTCGGCAACCTCAAATGGTTCATCTTGATGTATGTGGGATTCATCCTGGCCGGATTGGCTTTGGTTTATCTTTTCATCCTGTTTGCCGGAAAGGTTCAGGCCGAACTGGCCTATCAGATTCGCAAAAAGGCCTTCTTGCATCTCCAGGAGTTGCCCTTCTCGTATTACGATCGGACCCGAACGGGCTGGATCATGGCTCGGATGACCGCCGACACCCGCAACCTTTCCGACATCCTCTCTTGGGGGATCATCGACGTCACGTGGGGTTTGTTCATGATGCTCATCCTCACGGCGGTCATGTTCGTCATCAACTGGAAACTGGCGCTGATCGCCATCGCGGTCGTTCCGATATTGTCCCTCATCTCCAAATGGTTCCAAAAATACATCTTGAAAACCTACCGGGACATCCGCAAAGTCAATTCCAAAATCACCGGTTCCTACAACGAGGGCATCACCGGAGTCATGACCACCAAAACGCTGGTCTTGGAACGAGACAATGAGGATGACTTCCGATTGCTTACCGGCGACATGCGGTCCAAATCGATTCGGGCGGCGGTCATCCACGGTCTGTATTTCCCCACCGTCATCTTCCTTATCGCCTTGGGCACCGCGGCGGTCTATTACGCCGGGGGCATCTGGGTGATGGAAGCGGGACTCAGCATCTCCACCTTGATTCTCTTCACCAGTTACGTTTGGGAATTTTTCGATCCGGTGAACAACATCGCCGAGACCTATGTGCGGCTCCAGCAGGCGGAAGCTTCCGCCGAACGGGTCGTTTCTCTCATCGAATCGCAACCCGACATCGTCGACACCCCCGAGGTGGTCGCAAAATACGGAACCTTGTTCGATTACAAACGGGAAAACTTCGAACCCCTGAGGGGGGACGTCGAATTCCGTGACGTTTCCTTCAAGTATGCCGTGGGCGAACGCGTCCTTGACCGCTTCAACCTCCAAGTCCGCGCCGGCCAGTCGATTGCCCTGGTGGGTCACACGGGAGCCGGGAAGTCGACCATCGTCAATCTGCTCTGCCGTTTCTACGAGCCGACGGAGGGTACCATCCTCATCGACGGCATCGATTACAAGAACCGCAGCCTCGGTTGGCTCCATTCCAACCTCGGATACGTTTTGCAGACCCCGCACCTGTTCTCGGGAACGGTGATGGAAAACATCAAGTACGGAAAACTCGGAGCTTCTGACGAAGAAGCGATCGCCGCCGCCAAAGCCGTCGAAGCCCATGATTTCATCATGCGCTTTGAAAAAGGGTACGAAACCGAATGCGGCGAAGGCGGCTCGCATCTGTCTGTCGGACAAAAGCAGTTGATCTCCTTCGCCCGGGCGATCCTTGCGGATCCGAAGATCCTCGTCTTGGATGAGGCGACCTCCTCCGTGGACACCGAGACCGAACAGGCGATCCAGACCGCCATCCACAAACTCCTGCAGGGGCGGACCTCCTTCATCGTCGCCCACCGTCTGTCCACGATCGTCCACTCCGATCGCATCCTCGTCTTGGAACAAGGCGATGTCGTCGAAGAGGGTACCCATCGGGAATTGATCGGACGCCAAGGACGGTATTATCAACTTTACACGAATCAATACTCCGAAGATATGTTGGAACTCTCCAAACATTGACCTTCGGGCCGACCGGAAACGGTCGGTTTTTTTTTGGAAAAAGCCGTAAAATTTTGCTTTCCTTTTTGGAAAAATATAGTATAATATTACTTGCTGACGCCAGTGTGGTGAAATCGGTAGACACGATGGACTCAAAATCCATTGCCCTTGAAAGCGTGCCGGTTCGAGTCCGGCCACTGGTACCAAATTTTTTCGAACCCCGTCATCGAGACGGGCTTTTTTTTGCCAATTATGGCTTGATTTCCTCTCCAAAGTAAACTATAATTGTACTTAGGTGAGGAAAATGGTGACATCCACGAAAGAATTATTGATCCGGTATCAAAATTATCGGTCCCCCAAAATGAAAATCAAAAGAGAAGTCGAAAAGGGAACCTATGTTAGGCTTACCCAAGGCCTCTACGAGACCGATCCGGGGACGGAGGGATTCTTGTTGGCGTCCTATCTGGTTTCACCCTCCTATCTGTCCTTCGAATATGTCCTTTCTCGAAAAGGGTTGATTCCGGAAAGGGTTACGGTTTACACCTGTGCAACTACTTTGAAAAACCATACCAAGGAATATGCCAATGCATTCGGCCGGTACAGTTTTCGCGATGTTCCGGTGGGTGTTTTTGCTTTTGGAGTGAAACCTTACGTTGAAAATGATTATCATTATTTGATGGCTTCCCCGGAAAAGGCTTTATGTGATTTGCTGTATGTGAAACCACCTGTGTCTTCGATACAAGCCTTGAAAGAGTTACTGTTCACAGACCTGAGAGTCGATGAAATCGAGTTTCAGAAACTGGACAAGGAAGATATGATTTTTTTGTCGAACCATTATTCAAAAAAGAACCTAACATATTTGCGACAATACTTGGAAAGACGGTGAAAAAGCATGGAGCACATCGTTATTACGATGATGGAAAAGTACCGACCCAAAACGGCAGAACAGAACCTCAGTGCTTTCAAGGAGGTTGTTCAGGAAATTGGCCTGTCGGCGTTAAGTCGGACTGACTTTTTTGAAAAAGCAGCTTTTTACGGAGGAACCGCCCTTCGGATTTTTTACGGTTTGAACCGATTTAGCGAAGATCTTGATTTTTCTCTGGAAATGCCGGATCGTTCCTTCGATATTTCCCGATATTTCCATACGTTGGAAACAACCTTTTCCTCCTTCGGACTGTCCTTTCAGACTTCACTAAAAGAAAAAACAAGTGAATCAACGATTCAATCAGCCTTTTTGAAAGGAAATACCGCCGAACATATTTTTTGGATTCAACCCAATCCCGATTTGGCGAAATACATCCAAAAAAACGAAGTGATCAAGATCAAAATCGAGATCGACATCAATCCGCCTTCTTTCGCTTCCTATGAGTACAAATACGGGCTTCTCCCTCAACCCTATAGGGTTCGCCTCTACGACAGGGCCTCCTTGTTTTCCGGGAAGATTCACGCCATTCTCTGCAGAGAGTGGAAAAATCGCGTCAAAGGTCGCGATCTTTATGATTTCGTTTTTTTCCTCTCGGGAAATTCCGGCTTCAATTTGAAACACCTGGAATCACGGCTGAGACAATCCTGTCGATGGAATTTCGACCGGGAAATGACGACCGATGATGTCAGGAGATTATTGAAGGAAAAATTCCTTTCCATTGATTATTCCTCTGCACGAGCCGATGTGATCAACTTCATCACCGATCCGCGTGAACTGGACTTGTGGGGGGCGGATTTCTTTCTTTCCCTCACAGATCGTTTGTAACCCATATCGTGATTTTCCGGTGGAATGTCTCTTAAGGAATGACTTAGAAATGGGTAAACGCGATGGACTCAAAATCCATTGCCCTTGAAAGCGTGCCGGTTCGAGTCCGGCCACTGGTTGCAACGTTTTTTAGAGCCATGTCCCACCGACATGGTTTTTTCTGCCAAAAATGGGTCGGAACGGATGAATAGAAGCCGTTCTCTATGGTATAATGAATGCCAAAGGGGGGGATCCGGGATGAAAACACCGATTGGCTTCAAGTCCACCCGCGCGGTCATCACCGCCGCCGGCGGAGCGGTTTTGTTTGGCATCATTGCCGGGTTTTTTCTTTGGGAAGGGTCCCTCAGCGCTTTTCTCTCGGGCCAATCATGGTTGCTGTCGACCATCCTCGGGTTGGGGGGAGCTGTCTTTCTCCTCCGTGCGCTTTGGTATCTGTTCCTCCCGAAAGTCCTCCTCATTGCCGATGAAGAAGGTATTACCGTGAAAGATATGTCGCGTCAGACGCGCTTTGTTCCGTTTTCTGATTTGGTCGACCTAATCGAGGATATTTCTCCGCGCCGCACCGATCCCGATGCCTATGGTCGTCTCCATTTTTATGGAAAAGGCGGTCATCTGTCCGTGGGCTGCTTGGAAGATGTCCGTGGGATCAAAGCGGAAATCCTTGAACGGCAGATCCGTTGGGTCCGCCGCCGGGAAACGATGAACATCCCGGAAGAAAAACTACGGGAAGAACAAGGAGGAGTGAATCCATGAGTCTCCTCGACCGTTTGTGCCAAGCTCCGCAACCGTGGATCGCCTTTTGCGCTTATCGGGATCTGACGGACCGACCTTTGGATGATCCCGTAGTGGCCGCTCTTTGGAAAGCGATGGATGCCGACGAGAAGTTGATGGCCTTCCGGCAAGAAGCCTCCCGCTGGCCGGGTACGGTCCTGAACAGCCATAAAAGCGCCAACCAGACGTTTCACAAAATGGTTTTTTTGGCTGATCTCGGGTTTGACGAAACTGATCCGTTGATCGCCTTGGGATTAAAGGCCATGCGAGCCGCCCGTAACGAACAAGGATGGATCACGCTCCCCGTGAAATCAGCCTCCGGCGAATCGCCGGATGTCCAACGACGGGGATGGGCGCTTTGCGACGTCCCGGTGCTATTGTATGTTTTGGCCAAAATGGGACTTGATGGTTTGAACGAGGTTCGTCAAGGAGCACTCAATGTGGCTGCCCTTGCGGAATCATTCGGGGTTTCCTGTGCGGTTTCGCCGGCTCACGGGGGGTTCCGCGGACCCGGGAAGAGAACTGAACCGTGCCCCTATGCGACGTTGGTTTCGCTGAAATTATGGCAATTGTATCCTGATTTGGCGGAATCTCCCGCCGCGCATGCCGCGAGAGAAGCTTTGTTGTCGCTATGGGATCATAGCCGGGAGCGACACCCTTATATGTTTTTCATGGGAACGGATTTCCGCAAACTGACCGCTCCCTTTGTATGGTATGATATCCTGCACGTCGCCGAAGTCTTGTCTTGGGATGCCGGCGTCCGCAAAGACCCCCGTTTTCTGGATATGATGGCGGTGATCCGTAATAAAGCCGATGCCGAAGGCATGTATGCTCCGGAAGTATCGGCTCGGGCATGGGCGGAATGGGAATTCGGATCCGTAGGGGTTCCTTCGTTATGGCTGACGTTGTCGGTCGAACGGATCGAACGTCGTCTGCGCGAACCGCACCTGGGAGAGCACCGATGATGCGAGCCATCGAACGTTTCACCAAATCCGAAGTCTACTTGGCTTTGACTGCGATTGCCGCGGTCTTGGTCTGGGCCTTTCGCATCGACTCGATCGGGATCCCGGTGGTGCTGGGGCTGATGTTTTTGCAGTTGGCCTTGTTCCGCGATGCTATGCCGTCGGTACCTTTATTGTTTTCGGCATTGTTCATGTTCAGTCGTACTCTGGGAAATTTCGAAGAAGTGCCCGTGTTTCTGTTTCTCACCCCGGTTGCCATCCTCGGGGGAATGATTGTCCACATGATCCGTTTTCGCACTCGGTTCTGGCGCGGGAAGATGGTCGGGGGGATCGCGGTGATGACGGGGGCGATGATCGCTTCGGCCTTTAATGCCGAACAGGTGACGGTTTACTACCTTTTTTACGCGCTCATCGGCGTCCTCTACGCTTTCATTTATATGTTTTACCGCAATTCGCTGGAAGCCGATCATGTCCAATATTTGATGAAAACGATGATGTTGATGGGACTCGTCGTCGCTTCGCAAGTTCTCATCTGGTTTTTACGGACCGACGACATCCTCATCGCCATCGAGACGAAAGCCATCAAATTGGGATGGGGAATTTCCAACTATATCGCTACTTACCTGATCATGTTCATTCCCGCAACGGTGTACTTTGCGAAAAAGTGGAAGGCGGGATTCCTGCTTTTGCCCGTTGCCGTTTTTCAAACGGCGATGCTGTTGTTGACAGCTTCCCGGGGAGGAATCCTCGCTTTTGCTGTCATCGCCGTTCCGCTCCTGGTATTCACTTTGAAATCGAAACGTTGGGGTCAATCGATCCTCAGCTTGGGAGCCGTCGCCGGTGGAGTATTTCTCGTCTATTGGTTTAACCGCGATTGGTTCTTGGCGTTGTATCAGCGGTTTTCCCAAGTGATGCTGGATGATTCCGGGCGATGGGAAATCTATCGTGAGGCCATTGCGGCGTTCCTCGGTCATCCCTTGTTCGGGGCGGGCTTGTTCGCCCGCATCGACGGCAATGAGGTATACCATATGTACCATAATACCTTTTTGCATACTTTGGCGACCTTGGGCATCGTCGGATTCGTCGGATTGGTTTGGCAATTGTATGTGCAGTTCTCGGTGTTTTTCCGCCCGAAGAACATGGCTTATTTCATTCTGGTAATCTCGCTGTTTGGCGCCCATCTTCACGGGATGCTCGACAATATCTATTTCATGCCGCAATTCATGGTATTGATGCTGATCATGGTGGCGGTCGCCGAGACTGCCAACCGTCTGGCGGAACCTCCCGCCATCGAAAGGATCGGATAATTCGTGGAACATCCAAATCATCACCATCGGCCGAGCCGATTGGCTTTGGCTTTCTTCCTGAATTTGGGTTTTGCGATTTTGGAATTGTTCGGGGGTTTATGGACCAACTCGATGGCCATCTTGAGCGACTCGGTCCATGATTTGGGCGATTCGGTTTCCATCGGGCTTTCTTGGTTCATGGATCGCAAAGCCCGCAAGAAACCCACTCGTGAATTCACCTATGGATATGCCCGGTTTTCACTTTTGGGGGCGTTGATCTCTTCCCTGATCCTGCTTGTGGGGTCAACGGTCGTGATCGTGGAAGCCGTCAAACGGTTGTTATCGCCCGAACCGATCGATGCGGTCTCGATGATCTATTTCGCCGTTGCGGGAATCCTTGTGAACGGATGGGCGGGATGGAACGCCTCCCGTGGGAAAAGCTTGAACGAAAAAGCCGTATCCCTCCATTTGTGGGAAGACGTTTTCGGGTGGATCGCAGTGTTGATCGGTGCGGTCGCGATGACGATTTGGGAACTTCCCCTCATCGACTCGATCCTCTCAATCGGATTCACCGTTTATATTCTCTATGAGGTCGTCAAAAACATCAAAACGATCGTCGAAGTCTTTTTGGAAAAAGCCCCCGATGCTTTGGAATTTGCCAAAATCCGCGAGGAACTGATGGCGACCGAAGGAGTGAAGGGCATCCATCACGTCCATCTGTGGACGCTGGAAGGCAACATCCACCTCGCGACCTTGCATGTCCTGATCGACAAAGGTTCGGGAGAAGGTCGGTATTTGGCGATTCAAAGCGAACTGCACCGCAAATTGAAAGCTGCGGGTCTGGAACACTCGACGATTGAAATCGAATTTGAAATCGAAGGATGTCAGCCTTCGGAATTCGAAACCGAAGGATATCGTCCCGAACACGAAGAAGACTCGCATTCCCATCATCATTAAAAAAGGCGTTTCCTCAGTTGGGGAAACGCCTTTTGTCAAGAATGGGGGAATTACAAAGAAAACAGCACTTCATCATTGGGAATCGCGAGGAGCCTTTCGCCTCGGGAATTACCTTTTCCGGAGGACCCGTGCCCCTCACTTCCCGGTTTTTCATGGCTGGGTTTCTGAAATCCGGGATTATCCGGTCCATGATGATCCGGACCGGGATGGTCGTTTCCGGGTTTGTCGTTTCCCGGGGTTTCGCTGGCCAAATCCTTGCGTTTTCCCGTGGTTTCATGGTTGCTGGATTGGTTTCCGTGTTGACAATGGACGGAATACCGATATTCATAGGCTTGCGTTTGTGGGTTTTGGCCGACATCCACGGTAATGTCGCCGGTTTCCCGTTCGACATTTCCTTCAAGATTGCGGAAGGAGTAGCGGATGCGGATCCGATCCCCGACCTCCGTCCCGGCTTCTTTATGGAACCGGAAGGAAATTTGGTTTTGCGTATCGGCATACTCGACCATCGCCGTGACTTGATCGGAATCCACCATCAAGCGCACCGAATGGCTTTGGACCAGGGCATCATTCTGATAGAGGGAATAATCGAATTTTTGCATTTGTTTCGTCGATTTGTCTTCGACGACGATATAATCACCGGCATCGTTGACGGCTTGGAACCGGGTTTTGATGCCCCCGGAAGTCTGAATCATCTGACCCGAAAGGGAGAATTCCCGAGTTCCCTTGACCAAGAGACCGACGATTTCGGTTCGGTCGGAAAATTCGGAAGACGGTGTTTGATTGTAATAAATATCATACGTGATTGCATTTCCCAAAAGGTCGAGCGAAGCGTACGAAAGACGATATTGATATTCGTCACGGTCCGAAGCGACGGCGGTAAAACCGAGGTCGTCGGCGGGACCCAAAAGCGATTCCATGATCCCGAGGTAGGAGGTCAATCCGTCCAATTGATCCAAAATCAAGGGTTCCTCCATGTCCAAGGTCATGGCCAGGGGGACCAGCGACAAGTCCGTGGATTCGAATGAACCGAGGAAAGATGCGGCGGAGACAATCGGAAAGCCCACCAATTCGGCTTCGGTTTCCAACGCGATCGGATCGGATCCCGGTCCGGGTGTCAACATGTCGTAAACGAACAAGGAAGTGAATCCCACAAAAAGAGTGACGACCGCAAATTGGACAACGGTTTCCCAACGCCAAGTACGCGCCGGTTTACGGACAGGAGGGATGATCTCGATCGTCGATAAGTCGATCCGATCGATGACTTCCGGCCGTTCCCGTTCGGCGGTGCGGCGAATCAAGGTTTTGAGATCACGGTTCTTCATCGGGGGTCACTCCTTTCCCAGCGATTTTTTCATTTTGGCAAGGGCGCGGTTGTAGATCCATAGGACGGTTCCCAACGGTTTGCCCACCGTTTCGGCGATGGTTTTGAACTTGGTTTCCGCGACGACGCGAAGAAGGACAATCTGTTTTTCTTCGGAGTCGAGACCACGCGTCAATTCTTCCATGGTGTAATCGGTCGATTCGGTGCGCGGGCTTTGCCGGTCGAATAGATAGGATTCTGTTTGGGGATCGGCGGGTGTGACCATCCGGTTTTGTCGGAGATGGTCATAGGCGAGATTTTTGGCGATTTCCAAGAGCCAGGCGGGGAAATTACGACCTCGTTGATACAAATTGAGGTTTTTTAACATCTTGATGTAGGTATCTTGCATCAAATCCTCGATCGTTTGGCGATCGGGGATAAGAGAGGCGATGACGGAATAGACGCCGCGTTTGGTCTGCTCGTAAACAAAAGCGAACGCTTGGTCATCTTTTTGCGCCAAGAGATCCAAATAGTCCTCGATCGGATTTGGCATCTTCTCACCTCACCTTTCGATGACTATTATATCACAAGCGGAATGGTGGTGAAACGGGTGATGATTAACCGATGAGAATGTCGTCTCCGGAGACGAGAGGAAGATCACCTTCCGACTCACTGCCATCCTCGATTTCCGGGCTTTCTTCCTCGTCGTCTTCATGGTGATTATCTCCGTGTCCGTTCCCACGATGTTCCTCGTGTTCTTTCTCGATTCGACGCTCGGCGCATCCGTTTTCCGGACGTAACACGTATTCATAGGTGGTCAGACCGGTGACTTCGTCATAGGTAGCTTGGATATGGATCATGCCCTGTTCCTCGCCATCTGCGGTTTGGAGAGAGTAACGAATCTTGATATAGGTAATGTTATCTTCGGTCACTTCTTTGAAATCATAACGACCTTTTCCGGACGCATCGAGAAACTCGAGCCGGACTTTGCGTTCGCCGTCTTCAACCTGAACTTTGACTTTCGAACGGCTGAGGATGACACCGTCGACTTTGGCTTCATAGAAGAACTTCCGGTCGCCATCTTCCGCGTCGATCTGATAACGGACGCAAACGCCGTTGTCGGAATCGATGAAGGAACGCAAGATCATGATTCTCTCTTCGTCATCTTCGATCGTCCGCCCTTCGAGTTGGTAGGTGAGGTCGCCGACGATCAGGATGCCTTCAAGCAAGGAGACCACGTTTTCGTCATCCTCGTCAAAAGAATTGAAATACGGTTCTTCGCGAGGAGTTCCTTCGGGTTGCCGGTTTCCGTATCGAAGGGGATCCGCCGTGGAAGTATCACCGGTCTCCTCTTCGGTGGTCTCGGTTTCTCCCTCCACGGGAGCGGTGGTGATCGTTTCATCCTCGCCGTCGGGAACTGCGGAGGCCAAAACGGTTTCGTTATAGTACAAAATGTAGGTGACGTCGGCTCCCGAAAGCGTGCGGGTCGTGAAAACGACCTTAACCTCATATTCGGGGAGATCGGATTCGGAGAGGGTGACGCCCAGTCCGTTGTCGGCACCGAGGAATTGTTCCATCATGGACAAGTAACGATCGAGAATGTCGATATCCTCACTCACGGCCGGTTCGTCCCCGGTGGTGCTGTCCATAAGATGGAAGCCGAGCGGCTGCGCCGTGAGGGCGGTGGGTGTCTGAACGCCGATCAACAGTTCGGTGGCGGATACGGCTTGATAAGCGAGGACATCCAGCGGATCCGCAAGGGCTTCGGTGGATGTCGATGAGGTGGTATTTCCCGGAAAAGCCGTGCAGGCGATCAAAACCGCCCCCACGATCAAAACAAGAGTTGCCAACCAGATTTTTTTCATAAATTTTCCTCCTGAAGAAATGTTTTCGCCTCATATACGTTTCCCGAGAGCGAAATATTGGAAAAATCGGCGGAAAGTCAAAAAAACGGATTCGGGAATTGGCATCGACCCCCGACTTACGATATAATGGAAGTAATCGAACCCATGAGGAGGCGGACAAAGGATGGATAAAGGCAAAAACCGGATCTGGGAATTGGATTTTCTCCGCGGTTTTGCGATCATTATGATGATTTTCGATCATCTGATGTATGATTTCATGAGTTTTCCCGCCTGGTTCATCAATTATTCGCAGCGGGAACGCCCGGGCATGGAAGCGTTGGTCGATTTTGCCGTCCGTTATTGGGGGTCCGACCTTCGTGCCGTCGGTCATTGGGTGTTTTTAATCATCTTTTTCTTGGTTTCCGGCATCTCCTTTACCTTTAGCCGCAATAATTTCCAGCGCGGGTTGCGATTCGTGGTGTTCGGGGCTTTGGTCTATGGAATCACCGCGCTCGGAGAACAACTAACAGGACAGCAGATGACCGTCTTCGCCGGGGTGATCCAGATGTTTGCGATGGGTACGCTTGTGACGGCGATTCTTCGGAAAATCTGGGACAACGACATTTTTATAATGGCGATGGGTACGATATCGCTGATTGTCGGTTTCACCGCCATCCGCATGGGATTGCCTTATTCCAATCAGCTGACTTGGAGCAATGTGGTCCCGGTGTTGTTGGGTTTCCGACAATACGGAGGCGATTATTTCGGTCTTTTGCCTTACGCCGGGTTCATCATGTACGGAACGGTCCTGGGCCGTTTGGTCTATCGAAACCGTCTCTCCCTTGTGCCCTCTTGGGACGGACGTTGGAACACCCCGTTCACCTTTGTCGGACGGCATTCGATTTGGTTTTTCTTGATTCATCAACT
>ERZ795054.2280-NODE-2280-length-16388-cov-7.951877_pt1 | contig 16388 bp, 13 predicted proteins | sample MGYA00375138_ERZ795054 | MGnify/ENA primary metagenome ERZ795054 (study PRJEB30183, sample SAMN05720215) | anaerobic digester metagenome | isolation source: active sludge of municipal wastewater-treating anaerobic digesters | place: USA | collected 2014-12-23 ... | reverse complement strand
AAGGCCGGCCAGCCGAGGCTGCCGCCGACCTTCGTCTCGAGGGACTCCGCCGCCCCGGGAAGGGCGAGGTCGGCGGTTCGGACCACGAGGTAGGGGAGGACGGGGAGGCCCGCGCGGAGCCAGAGCTCCTTGGCCTTCTCCTTGTCCATACCGAGGGCCGAGCCGAGGACCGGAGCGCCGACGTAGGGCAGGCCCGCCACCTCGAGGAGTCCTTGAACCGTGCCGTCCTCGCCGAAGCTGCCGTGGAGGACCGGGAAGACGAGGTCGCAGTCCAGGCTCTCGATTGCGCCGGCGACCTCCACGACGAGGCCGGCGCCCGGCGCCGCGAAGACCCTCGGACCGGCACCGAGGGCGAGGGGCGCGTCACCCCGGAGGGCTTCGGCGTCGACTTCCCCGTCTTGGAGCCGCCAGGTCCCGTCCTTGGCGATGCCGACCAGCGTAGGCGCGAAGCTGCGCCGGTCGATATGGCGCAGGATGCTCGCGGCCGAGCGGAGAGAGACCTCGTGCTCGCCCGACTTGCCGCCGTAGAGGATGACTACCTTCTTCATACGCAGGCCTCGCTTCCGATATGCATGAAATAGAGAGGAAAGGAAAAATTAACGCAGAGGGCGCGGAGTACGCAGAGTTAGTGATAGTAGGATGCGAGGATTTCCAGCCCTCTCCTCAATATTCCTCATCTTCCTTTTTCCTCTGCGACCTCTGCGACCTCCGCGTTTATTCTTCTCTTTCTCTCGTTGGCTTACCTGTACCCCAGCTCGGCGAGGGCTTTCTCTGCTTCGCCTATCTCGTCGTAGGGTATCGGCCCGTCCTTGTAGATGATCGAGTTCTCGTGGCCCTTGCCCAGGAGGGCGACGAGGTCTCCTTTGCCCGCGAGCGAGAAGGCTTTGCGGATGGCGCTCGGGCGGTCCGGGATGATGAAGAGCCGCTCCCCGCGCGGGAGCTCTGGGCAGCCCGCGGCTATCTGCTCGAGGAGCTCGGCCGGGTCCTCGCCGCGGGGATCCTCGTCGGCGAGGATGACCACATCGAACCAGTCCGCCGCTATGCGTCCCTGCCGGGGCCGCTTCTCGGTGTCGCGCTCGCCGCCGGAGCCGAAGACGCAGATCATCTTGCCCGTGACGCGCTCGCGCAGGGGGGGGAAGACCGTCAGGAACGAGGATGGCGTATGGGCGTAGTCGACGAGGAGCTCGAAGCTCTGCCCGCGATCGATGCGCGTCATGCGGCCCCGCACGGGCTTGAGCTTCGGGAGGAGGGGGAGGAAGTCCTTCCACGGGACGCCCGTTATGCCGGAAGCCGCGGCGAGGGCGGCCAGGGCGTTGTCGACGTTGAAGGCGCCCGGGAGCTCGATGCGGGCCTCGGCGCGCTCGCCTCCCGACTCGATGGAGAAGGTGGCGCCCCGCTCGTCGCTCCGGATCCCCGTCGCGAGGAAGCCGGGAGGGCCCGAGGGAGGGGTACGTCCCTTCGACGAGAAGAAGAAGGTGGGCTTGGAGGTGGCCGCGGCGAAATAGGGCGCCGAATCGTCGTCGAGGCAGGCCACGCCGAAGGCGGGCAGCTCGCGGCTGAGGCCGCCTATCGTCTTCGCGTGGCTTGCCTTGTCCAGGGCGCGGAAGAGGTTGGCCTTGTCGTCCCGGTACCGCTCCCAGCTGCCGTGGAACTCGAGGTGCTCGCTCGTCACGTTCATGAAGACGCCCGCGTCGAAGGCCACGTCGCCCAGGCGGTTCGTCCGGGGGGAGAGGCCGTGGGAGGAGGATTCGACCACCGCGAACTCGCAGCCGGAGTCGCGCATCTCGGCGAGCATGCGCTGGACGGCCGTGGCCTCGGGGGTGGTCTGGTGCTCGGGATTCGGCCGCTCCCCCGAGCCCGTATCCGACATGACCGTGGAGAAGAAGCCCGCCTTGCGGCCGGCGAGGTTCAACAGCTGGTAGATCAGGTAGACGGTGGTGCTCTTGCCCTCGGTGCCGGTCACGCCGATGACGCCGAGGCTCCGGGAGGGCCGGCCGTAGAACTCGGCCGCGATGGGCGACATGGCGAAGCGGGGATCTGCCACGCGGAGGTAGGCTACGCCCGGCGCGTAGGAGGGCAGCTCGTCGCGATGGACCACGGCGGCGGCCCCGGTCTGGACGGCCGCCCCGATGAAGCTCTGGCCGTCGGAGTGGAGGCCGGGGAGGGCGAAGAAGAGGAAGCCCGGCCCTACGGCGCGGGAGTCGTAGGCGAGGCCGGCGATCTCGGCCTCGGCCGGGCCGCGCCGGTCGAGGCAGGATATCCCCGCCGCAAGCTCGGATAGCATCCTGGGCATGGCTGGAACAATAGCACCGGGGGCGGAAAAACGAAAAGGGGGAGCCCGAGGCTCCCCCGCGCGCGCCTTCCCCCCGCTCAGGGCTTGAGCGAGAACTTGGCGCCGATGTAGCCCATGTAGGGGATGATGTCCGCCTCTTCGACGAGGACCGGGATATACAGGCCCATGAAGCCCGCTCCGATGCGGAAGCTCCTGGTCTTGCCCAGGCCGAGCCAGACGGAGATGTCGGGGATGAGGACCTTGCCGGCGTCGAGGCCGCCCGTGTTCAGCGCGTAGTAGCCGAACAGGAGGCCGCCGAGCTGGGCGTCGACGTACAAGGGGCCGAAGTTGAGCTCGGCGAGGAGGTTGGGCCAGAGGGCGCCGACGACGATGAAGGAATAGGCCCTGACTCCGGCCGCGAGCTTGACGACCGCGAGGTCCCATTCGTAATAGGCGCTGACCGTCGGGAAGAAGAGCCAGAGCTGCTCTCGGACGAACTCGGAGGCATCGTCGAAATCATCTTCCGCCTCTTCGGAGTTGGTCGCCCCGAGGGAGAGGGGTTTCTCGATGCCGACATCGACCCTGAGCTGGGCGGCCAGGGGCGAGGCGAGGACGAGGATTGCGAGCAGGGCCAATATCGCCTTTCTCATGGCGGTTTTCCTCCTTTTTCCTTTAGCAATTACAACTATACACCCTTAATCCGGCCCTTTCAATAAAATCCTCCGCATCGTACAATGCCTTCCCGGGAGCAGGACAGCATGTACTCCGTTCGCGTCGAGGCCGATTTCGCGGCGGCCCATTTCCTTACGCACTACGAGGGCAAGTGCGAGCGGCTCCACGGCCACAACTACCGGGTCCGCGCCTGGGCGCGGGGACCCTCCCTCGGCGAGGGGGGCATGCTCCTCGATTTCGGCGCCCTCAAGGGCGCGTTGCGCGCCGTTCTCGCCGCCCTCGACCACTCCCTCCTGAACGACCTGCCCGAGTTCCAAGGCGACCCCAGCGCCGAGCGCATCGCCGAGCTCGTCTTCCGCCGCCTCAAGGAGCTCATCCCGGAGGCTCCCCTCTCCGCCGTGGAGGTCTTCGAGACCCCGGAGAGCATGGCGCGGTATGAGCCCTGAGCGGGCAGGCGGGGAGAGCGCGGCTTCCGGTATCCCCGCCTACGCATCGACGAGGCTCATAGCCTATATCGGCAACAAGCGAGCCCTCCTTCCCTACCTCCGCGCGGCCTTCGGCGAGCTCGACGCGCGCGCTCCCATAGCAAGCTTCCTCGATCCCTTCGCCGGCTCCGGCTCGGTCTCGCGCCTGGCGCGCTCGATGGGCTGGCGGGTCATGGCGAGCGACGCGGAGGAGTACTCCCGGGCGGTGAACGCCTGCTGGCTCGGCGTCTCGGCCGACGAGCTTCCTTCCCTCTTCCGGGACGAGGGGGGGCTGAGCGAGGTACTGCGGCGCGTCAACCGTTTCCATCCCCAGCGGGAGGACGAGGAGCCTCCGGGGATGGCCATCGAGCCCTACCTCGCGCGGCACTACGCCCCCGCCGATACGGCGCGGGCCGACTTCAGGCGCGAGCGGCTTTTCTTCACGCGGGAGAACGCCCTCTTCCTCGATCGGGCGCGATCTTATGTGGATGCCCTGCGGCCTCCGGGCCGGGAAGGCGCCGCGGCGGCGGAGCGGGACCTCCTCCTCGGCCCGCTCGTCTACGAGGCCGCGACCCACGCGAATACCTCGGGCCTTTTCAAGGCTTGCCACAAGGGCTTCGGCGGCCACGGGAGGGACGCCCTGGGGCGGATCCTCTCCGCCATGGAGCTCGAGCCACCCCTCCTCTGGCAGGGCCCTGCCTCGGAGGTGGGGCGCGGCGACGCGGCGGCCTTCTGCGCCGGGAGGAGCGCGGACCTCTGCTACCTCGATCCTCCCTACAACCAGCACCAGTACGGCTCGAACTACCACCTCCTCAACACCATCGCCCGCTGGGACCGCGCCCCCGTGAGCGAGGACCGGGGGCCGGGGGGGGAGCTCCTCCATAAGGCGGGCATACCGGCTTCATGGCGCGAGAGCCGCTCGGCCTTCTGCTCGCGGCGCACGGCCGGGGCGGCCTTCCGCGAGCTCCTAGGCTCCGTCGACGCGCGCTTCGTCCTCCTTTCCTACAACAGCGAGGCCCTGGTACCCCCGGAGGAGCTCTACGACCTCCTGGCGGAGGGAGCCGAGGTCGAGCTGCGCTCGGTGGACTACGTGCAGTACCGGGGAGGGCGGCAGAGCGCGGCGAGGCGGGTGCGCAACCGCGAGCTCCTCTTCATCGCGCGGAGGCAGGAGGGGAGGCGGGGGAAGGGCGGGCTCGAGGCCGATGCCGCGCGGCGCGCCGAGCTCGCTGGCCTGGCCGCGGGGATCAGGCTCGCCCGGGCCCTCGCCTCGACCCTCGATCCAGCTCGCCTGCGCGAGCTCGGCGAGGCCGGGCCCGAGGAGGGCCTACTGCGCCTCCGCCTCGCCTCGATGCGGCTCGAGCTGCCCACGTACCGCCGCCTCGTATTCGAGAAGGAGGCCGCGGCCCGCTGCGAGGGGCTTTCGACGGCGGAGCGCGAGGAGCTCGCCTCGATCCTCGAGCCGGCCCTGCTCGAGGACCAGCGCGCGGCCTGCGAGGCCTGCATCGCCCTCCTCGAGGCCGGCTGCGCCGAGCGCAGGCTCCAGCTCCTCGCCCTCGGGAGGCTGCGCAAGATCGCCCATCGCCGCTACGCCGAGGGCTTCGCCTCCTGCGCCGGCCGGCTCCGGGCCGCGGCGGGAGGGCTCGGGCTCGCGCGCCTCGCCGAGGAGACGGCCGCTCTCGAGCGGCTCTTCGCGGCCCGCCTCGAGGGCCGTAGCCGGATTCAGGTTCCCGAGACGCCGTAGCCGAGCACGGCGATCCGGGCGGCCATTCTGGCCCGCGGCCCCAGCCTCCCGAGCCAGTCCGGCACGCTGGCCCTCGGCCCGAGCTCGAGGGAGGCGGAGAAGCGCGGCCCCGCGGAGACGAGGGCCTCGAAGAGGAGGCGCTTGCGCAGGTCCTTGGCAGAGGGGCGCAGCCGGAGGCGGCCGTCCTCCGCGCGGCTCTCGATGCAGGAGACCCGCTCCGCGGCGAGATAGCCGCGCAGGGCCCCGAGGGCCCCCTCGCCGAGGGGCGGCGGCAGCTCGAGGGCTATCCGCAGCCTTCCTGGCTCCGGCAGGGCCTCTATGGGGCGGAGGGCCGCGGCGAGGGCGGCCTCGCGGATCCGCTCGAGGGAGGGGCCCGAGAGGGCGTAGACGCACTTCCCCGTGAAGGAGGGCGGCAGCAGGGCCTTGAGGGGGGCTGCCGAGAAGAGGGCCTCGCGGGCCTGGAAGACCGCGGACTCGGCCCCGCGCGAGGCGGAGGAGAGGAGGCGGAGGAGCCAGGAGGAGCGGTACTCGGCGCAGGCGCCGGCCAGGGCGGAGGGGATCTCGACCTCGACGAGGAGGGAGGCGAAGGCGGCCTTGGCCGCCATGAGGCGCGTTAGGCGCTCGATATAGGCGGGGCCTCCCGCGGGCTCGGTCTCGTGGCCGCCTATCGCGGCCCGGTCCCCGGCATCCTCGCAGGCCCCGCAGGACGAGCAGCCGGCCCCGAGGCAGGGCGGCCTGTCCTCGAAGCGACGGGCCTCCTCGTAGTGGGAGCGCAGGGCCTCGCCGTCCCCGAAGTCGATGGGCGGCCGCCAGGAGGGGGGCTTCTCGCCGAGGAAGCAGGGGCCGAGGATGCCCCTCGCCCGCGCGAAGGAGCCGAGGGAGGGCCAAGCCCCGCGGGAGAGGGAGCCGTCGTAGCGGTGGGCGCCGGCGGGGACCGACTCGAGCCAGGGCAGGAGGTCCGGGTCGCCGAGGGAGAGCAGCTGGTCGGCGCAGTACTCGTCGAAGTGGGCGGCGAGGCGGAACTCGACGCCGGCGGCCTCGCAGGCCGAGCCCATCGAGGAGGCGATGCGCGACAGCGGCTCCTCCTCCATGGCCAGGGGGGCGAACTGCAGGGGCGTCGAGGGTAGGCGGACGAGGTAGCCCGCCGAGGCAAGGAGCCGCAAGCCGGGGGCCGCCTCGTCCCGGCGCTTCCCGAGGGAGGCGGCGAAGGAGGCGAACTCGGCGAGGTCGGCCTCATCCTCGAGGCCGGAGACGATATAGAAGAGCTTGAGCTCCCGCGTGCCCGGGGTCACGAGGGCCTCGAGGGCTCCCTCGATATCCCGATCGCCCAGGCCCTTGCGATAGTAGGCCCGCAGCCGCCGCGATATGCCCTCGATGCCCAGGGTGAAGGAGCGCTTGCCCGCAGCCGCCTCGGCCCGGGCGAGGAGGCGGGTGCCCGAGATGCCGTCGACCCGCTGGCTCATGAAGCTGACGCGGAGGAATATCCGGTTCAGCTCGAAGAGGAGCTCGAAGACCCGCGCGTGGGTATTGAAGTTGAAGCTGTAGACCTCGAGGGTCTCGGCCCCCGAGGAGCGGCGCAGCTCGCGCGCCGCCGCGAGGAGCTCGGCGACGGGCCGCTCGCGGTAGGGCCGGCGGTCCCAGCCCTCGAGGCAGAAGGAGCAGAGGCCCGGGCAGCCCGCCGTGATCTGGAGCCGCGCGGTCGCGGCCTCGGGCGAGTTGAGCGGCGGATAGGCCAGGAGGGGCGATGGGAGGGGCCGCGCGACGCGGCGGCGCGGCCCTCCGCCGCCGGGAAGCCAGAAGCCCTCGATCGAGGCGGCGCGCAGGAGGCGCTCGGGGGCGGGAGCGCCGGGCTCGGTGAGGATGGAGGCGAGTTCGCCTATCGCGCCCCGGCCCGGGCCGCCGGCCTCGCCCTCGCCGAAGAAGAGCCCCTCGACCAAGCTGGCGCCGCCGGGCCCGGCGAGGGCCCCCGCGGCCGCGGCTCCCGAGCCGCCGAGGACGAAGATGGGGATCCTCCCTCCCGGGCCCTCCCGGGCCGCGCCGCGATCGGATGCGCGGAGGGGGATGCCGGCGGTCGAGAAGAGGTAGGGGAGGTTGACCAGCTCGAGGCTGAAGGAGAGGGAGACCATGACGAGGTCGAAGTCCGAGGGCGGCCTGCCCGAGGCGAGGCCGTAGAACCAGGGAAGGCCGCGGGCGGAGAGGAGCTCGCGGTCGGCCCGTCCGGGGAAGAAGGCGAAGTCGAGGAAGGCGCCGGGAAGGGCCGAGCGGCATTCGGCGAAGAGGACGAGGTGGCTCGTCGATCGCTCGAGGTCGGCGAAGGGCGAAAGCCTGACCAGGAGGATCCGGCGCTCGGCCTCCTCCCAGGAAGGATTGCCCAGCTTCTCGGTCGCCTCGGCCACGAGGGCGTCCGGCGTTTCGAGGAGGACCCGCAGCTCGGGGCCGAGGACCGGGGGCACGGCCTAGCCGTCGTTCTTCCGGCTCCCCGCGCCAGGGCGAGGGGGGCGGGGACCGGAGCCTGAGGGCCTGCGCGTTCCGGAGGGAGGGCCCTTCGGCCCCCGCCGGGCCTCGCCGGGGCGGCCGCCGGAATACGGCCCTTTGGCGGGGCGGCCCGCCGAGGAGCCTCCGGCGGGGCGGGGGGCGCCGGCGGGGCGGCCGGAGGAGGGCCGGCCTACGCCCGGCCGGCCGCCGCTCGGGCGAGGTCCGCTCGGGCGCGGGCCGTAGGGGCGGCGCTCCTGGCTGGAGGGGCCGGCGGCGGGCCCGCGCCCGGAGCGGCGATCGTCGGCGGGCCGGGCGCCAGAGGGGCGATCCCTGGACGGCCGGGCAAGGCCGGGGCCATCGGGCCTGGCGCCGCGCGGCTCTCGATCATCGCGGGGCCTTCCTCCCAGATTGGAGGGGCCCCGCTCGAAGGCGCGGGGCGCCTTGGGCCGGCGCCGCTCGCCCGCGCCCGCGTCGGCGATGCGCGCCGCTTTCTTCTCCTCCTCGGCGGCTTCGGCCGCGGCGAAGAAGTCGGCGGGGCTGGGCTCGTAGACGGCCCCCGCCTCGAGGAGCTTGCAGCGGAAGACGAAGCCGCCCTTGGTGGCGATCTTCGAGGCGCGCTTGAGCTCGACCCCGTCGGCGAGGACGATGCTCAGGCCCGTGGCCCCCGCCCGGCCCGTGCGGCCGGCCCGGTGGGTGTAGATCGTCGGCTCCTCGGGGAGGTCGAGGGAGATGACGTGGCTCACGGCGGGGATGTCGAGGCCCCGGGCGCCCAGGTCGCTCGTCATGAGGTAGCGCAGCTCGCCCGCGGCGAAGCGCTCGAGGGCGACGCGGCGCTCCTCCTTCTCGAGGCCGGCGTGGATGCCCGCTATGGGCAGGCCGATCGAGGCCAGGCGCGCAGCCGCGCCCTCGACCCTGCCGGCGGCGGAGATGAACAGGAGGCAGCGCTCGGGCTTCATGGCCGCCTCGAACTTGCGGACGAAGTCGAGGCGCTTGCGGCCGTCGCAGTAGAAGCACCAATGCTCGATGCTCCCGGAGAGGACGCTTCCCCCCGCGACCTCGGGCTCCACGGGGGAGCGGAGGAGGGGGCGCATCTCGGCCCTGAAGCGCTCGGGGATGGTGGCCGAGACGAGGACGCGGGCGCAGAGCTCGGGCGCGGCCTTGACCAGGGCCTTGGCCGCCTCGGCCGTCTCGGGCGCGAGGAGGCGGTCGGCCTCGTCGAGGACGAGGAAGGAGAGGGAGCCGAGCTTGAGCTTGCCGAGGGAGACGAGGTCGCCCAGGCGGCCGAGGGTGCCGACCACGAGGTCGGGCCGCTCGCGGAGCTTGGCCGCCTGCTTGTCCAAGGGCGTGCCGCCGAGGAGGACGGCGCTTCGCAGGGGGAGGCCCGCTGCCTTGGCGAGCTTGTCGGCCTCGCGGCCGATCTGGACGGCGAGCTCCTGGGTCGGGGCGGCGACGAGGATGCCCGGCTCCCCCGAGCCGCGGCGCGCCTGGGCCGGGGCGGAGAAGATGGCCTGGAAGGCTGGGGCCAGGTAGGCGAAGGTCTTGCCCGTGCCCGTCTCGGATTCGAGGAAGGCGTCGCGGCGGGCGAGGAGGAGGGGCATGGCCAAGGCCTGGATCGGCGTGGGCCCCGCGAAGCCGAAGGATTCCAAGGCCGCGGATAGGGGCTCGGCCAGGCCGAGGCTCTCGAAGCTGTCCATGCCCCAATGATCGCATGACGGGGCCTCGAGGAACAAGGAGCGGGCCGCGGAAAAGCGGCGGGAGGGCGGCGGTCATTGAAGCTGCCGCCGCCTTTCGGCTATAGTCGTCGGCGATGAACCTGGAAGCCTTCGTCCTCGGCTGCGGCGGCATGATGCCCCTGCCCCATCGGCATCTGACGAGCGTCCTCCTCCGCCGCGAGGGGGAGCTCTTCCTCTTCGACGGCGGGGAGGCCACCCAGATCTCCATCCGGCGGCTGAACCTCCGCTGGAAGAAGATCACCGCCATCTTCGTGTCCCACATGCACGCGGACCACGTCACCGGCCTGCCGGGTATCCTCATGCTCTCGAGCCAGGTCGACCGCGAGGAGCCCCTCTACATCTTCGGGCCCCCCAAGATAGCCGAGTACGTCGAGTCGAGCCGGCGCTCGCTGGACATGTACATCAACTACGAGATCATCGTCCGCGAGGTCCAGGCCCCCTCGGTCGTCTGGGAGGGAGAGGGCTTCGCCATCCGCGCCTTCCCCCTGCGGCACACGAAGACCTGCTACGGCTACGCCCTCGAGGAGTCCGCCCGGCCCGGCGCCTTCCACCCCGAGCGGGCCCTCGAGCTCGGCGTGCCGCGAGGGCCCCTCTGGTCGGATCTCCAGGGCGGCTCGATCGTGAGCCTGGCCGACGGCCGCGTCGTGGAGCCGGGCCAGGTCCTGGGGCCCCCCCGCTCTGGCCGCAAGTTCAGCTACGTCACCGACAGCCTCTACTTCCCCGAGATCGCGCGGGAGGTGGCGGGCTCCGACCTCCTGGTCTGCGAGGGCATGTTCGAGAACGCCCTCGAGGGCAGCGCGATCGAGAAGAAGCACATGACCGCCGAGCAGGCGGCGCGCATCGCGCGGGACGCGGGCGGGGTCCGCAAGCTGGCCCTGATCCACTACAGCCCCCGCTACGCCGACCGCGACCTCAAGATCCTCGCCGACGAGGCGAGGGCCGTCTTCCCCGAGGCCGTCCTCTCGAAGGACCGCATGCACTTCCCCATAGAATACGTCGACTAGGCCCGGCCACCGCAGTCACCGGGCGGCCCCCGTAACTATCGGGCGGGGGCGTTGTTTGTTAGCGATCCATCCGAGGGCCGCCCCGGGCGCGCCCCGGTCAAGGAGGGTCCGTGATAGAAGCGAGGGAGCTCCGCAAGAGCTACGACGGGGTCGAGGCCGTGAAGGGCGTCAGCTTCTCGGTGGAGACCGGCACCGTCCTGGGCCTCCTCGGCCCGAACGGGGCGGGCAAGACGACGATCATGAAGGTCCTCACGGGCTACCACTTCCCGAGCTCGGGGACGGCCCTGGTGGACGGGGTGGACGTCACCGAGGACCCGGTCGCGGTGAAGAGCCGCGTGGGCTACCTCCCGGAGATGGTGCCCCTGTACCAGGACATGACCCCCTCCGAGTACCTGGACTTCGCCGCGGAGGCCCGCGGCCTCGAGGGCCCGGCGCGGAAGTCGGCCAAGGAAAGGGCGGTCGAGGCCTGCGGCCTTAAACCCGTCTACTCGCGGCCGGTGGAGCAGCTCTCCAAGGGCTACCGCCAGCGCCTCGGCCTGGCCCAGGCCATCCTCCACGACCCGCCCATCCTCATCCTCGACGAGCCCACCACGGGCCTCGACCCGAACCAGATCATCGAGATCCGGAGCCTCATCCGCGATCTGGGCAAGGAGAAGACGGTCATCCTCTCCACCCACATCCTCCAGGAGGTCGAGGCGGTCTGCGGGAGCGTCGTCATCCTCAACGAGGGCCGGATCGCGGCCTCGGGCGCCCCCGGCGAGATCGGCGAGGCCCTCAAGGGCGAGGAGCGGATACGGATCCGCGCCAAGGCCGCCTCGGGGCCGGCCCTCGACGCCGCGAGGCTCGGCTCCCTCCTCGCTTCCCTCCCGGGCCTTCGGTCGGTCGGCTCGATCGAGGCCGAGGGCGGGGCCCTCTCCGTCGAGCTCGCGATGCAGCCTCGGGCCGAGCCCGCGGCCGGCGACGCCTCGGCCGAGGCGGTATTCGACTGGGCCGTCGGCCGGGGCCTCAAGCTCCTCGAGCTCGAGAGGCGGCGCCTCTCCCTCGAGGAGATCTTCGTCAAGCTCACCTCCGAAGGAGAACTCCCATGAGCAAGGTCCTCGCCGTCGCCAAGCGCGAGCTCCGCAGCTCCTTCAACTCGCCGGTGGCCTACGCGGTCATCCTCGGCTTTCTCGTCTTCACCTCGGCCTGGCTCTACTTCGTGCGGGGCTTCATCGCCGCGAACCAGGCCGACCTCAGGCCCTATTTCGGGGTCATGCCCATCGTCCTCGCCTTCCTCGCGCCGGCCCTCACGATGCGCTCCTGGGCCGAGGAGCGGCGCCTGGGCACCTACGAGCTCCTCCTGACCATGCCCTTCACCGAGGGCCAGCTCGTGGCGGGCAAATTCCTCGCCTCCCTCGCCGTCGCGGCCCTGGCCCTCCTCCTGAGCCTCCCCGTGCCCCTCAGCGCCTCCCTCCTGGGCTCCTTCGACGCCGGGGTGATCGCCGCACAGTACCTCGGCATCCTCCTCGAGGCGGCGGCGGCCCTCGCCGTGGGGCAATGGGTCTCCTCCCTGGCCAAGAACCAGGTGAGCGCCTTCCTCGGCGGGGTCCTCCTCCTCCTCGCCCTCGTCCTGGTGGACCGGATCGCCGCCTTCCTCCAGATAGGCGGGCTCCTCGCCTCCCTCCTCAACTGGCTCTCCCTCGCCTTCCACTTCGACGCATTCTCGCGCGGCGTGGTCGATACGCGGGACCTGGCCTACTTCGCCGCGGTCTCGGCCGCCGCCCTGTACCTCTCGTCCTGGAACCTCTCCAGGCGGAAGTGGAGCTGAACGCCATGGAAGCCAAGACCGGCAAGCGCCGCGCCCACGTCCTCCTCCTCCTCGTCCTGGCGGTGATAGCCGCGGCGGCCCTCGTCGCCGAGCGCTTCCACCTCAGGCTCGACCTGAGCGCGGACCGCGCCAACACCCTCTCGGAGGCCTCGCGGAAGCTCCACGAGGAGATCCCCGAGAAGCTCCTCGTCACCTACTACATCACCCCCTCCCTCGCGGACCGGCATCCCGGCCCCCGCGCCGTCGAGGACTTCCTCCGCGAGCTCGAGGCCGCCTCGCGCGGCAAGATCTCGGTGAGCCTCGCCGACCCCTCCTCGGGCGAGCAGGCCAGGGCGGCCGAGTCCTTCGGCCTCGCGCCCCAGCGGATGCAGATCGTCGAGCAGAACGAGCAGCGCGTGGCCCTCGTCTACTCGGGCATCGTCCTCCAGTACCTCGGCCGGAGCCAGGTCATCCCCTTCGCGATCGGCGCCGAGACCCTCGAGTACGACGTGGTCAAGGCGGCCCGCGCCCTCCTCTCGGAGCGCCGGAGCCTCGCGGCCATCCTCGTCGGAGACGCCGACAAGAGCCTCGCCAACGATTACCGAAGCCTCTCCCAGGCCTTCGCGGCCGCCGGCTGGGAGACCAAGGAGCTCCAGCGGGGCGAGGAGGTCCCGCCCGAGTCCTCGGTCCTCGTCGTCCTGGGAAACGCCGACATGGACGACTACGACGCCTACCGCGTCGACTCCTTCGTGGCCTCGGGGGGCAAGGCCCTCTTCGCCGTGAAGGGCGTGGACGTCCAGGCGAGCTACGGCCTCAGCGCCGCCCCCCTCAAGGACACCGCCATCCTCCGCCTCCTCGAGTCCTACGGTATCCGGGTCCGCGAGGAGCTCGTCCTCGATCCCTCCTCCCTGACCATACCCTTCCAGACCCCGGGCCCGACGGGAGGCATGCAGCTCCGCTACGTCCGCTATCCCCACTGGGTAGTCACGAGGCCCGAGTACCGCGACGCCAAGAACCCCCTCACCGCCCGCCTCGCCGGCCTCGACCTCTTCTGGCCGAGCCCCCTCGAGATCGTGAAGCGAGAGGGGATCGAGGCGGCCGAGCTCGTCAAGTCGACGGCCAAGGCCTGGCTCCAGACCAAGGACTTCGCCGTCGGACCCGACGACGAGTTCCGCTACGCCGCCGAGGCCGGCTCCACCACGGGACAGTACCTCCTCGCCGCCTCCCTCTCGGGGAGCTTCCCCTCGGCCTTCGCCGGCAAGCCCGTCCCGAAGCGCGAGGGGGCCGCGGCCCTGCCGCCGCCCCCGGCGAGGAGCCAGCGCGGCCGCATCCTCGTCGTGGGCTCGGCCGACTTCGCCAACGACCTCATGGGCATGACCGACTCGGGCTTCAACGCCTCCTTCGTCGCGGACGCGGCCGAGTGGCTGGCCTCGGGCGACGAGCTCGTGGCCATCAAGGGTCGGGGCTCCCGCGATCCGCGGCTGAACAAGGTCCGCGAGCCCGCGCGCCGCGCCGCCCTCGCGAGCCTCGCCTACGCCCTGAACCTGGTCGTCGTGCCCGGGGCCGTGATCGCCTACGGGGCCGTCAGGGCCGGCAAGCGACGGCGGGCGGCGCGGGAGCTCGAGCGGGGAGGGCCGCCCGCCGCGGGCGCCGCCGAGGGCGCCGTGGATGACGCCGGAGAGGGGAGGAGCGAATGATGAGCTACGAGCGGAAAGTAGCCTGGCTCGGGGGCAGCCTCGCCTTCCTCCTGGCTATCTGGGCAGCGGGCCTCCTCTTCTCGCCGGAGCGCCGGGCGGCGCGGGCCGAGTCGCGGAGCCTCCTGGCGGCCAAGGCCGAGGAAGCCGCCTCCATCTCGATCGGGGGACTCGGCCTCAGCAAGGAAGCCGGCTCCTGGTTCCTCGCCGAGGGAAGCGGCAAGCTCCCCGTCCAGGAGTCGCGGGTGAGGAGCTTCCTCGAGGCAGCCGCGGCGGTGAAGCGCCTGCGGCCCCAAGCCAAGACCAAGGCCGCCTGGGAGAGCTTCGAGCTCGACGAGGCCCGGGCCGCGGCCGTCCTCGTCAAGGACGCGAAGGGCAAGGTCCTCGCCGACTTCGCCCTCGGGGGCTACGCGACCGCGGGCGGGGAGGTCTACCTCCGCTTGGCCGGATCCGAGGCCTCCTACTCGGCCCCGAGCGCGATCGCCTCCTACGTGCGGGGCGACCGCTCCTCCTGGCTCGAGCTCCGGGTCCTCCCCGGCCCCCTGCCCGAGGCCGACGTCGAGTCCCTCTCCCTGCGGGCCTCCCTCGCCCTGGACGGGCCGGGCAAGCCGGGCCTGGCCCTCGAGTACGCGCTCAAGCGCTCCGAGCAGGGCTGGAGCGGGCTGGCGGGCCAGGTCGACGCCGTCGCCGTCTCCTCCCTCCTGCGCTCCATCCTCAACCTCGAGGCCGAGGACATCCTCCTCTCCCCGCCGGCCTCGGCCTTCTCCCCCGTCGCCGCCCGAATCGAGCTCTCGCTGGGCAACGGGGGGACCAGGGTCCTCGAGGTCGGCGCCCCGGCCGGCGAGGGCCGCTTCTACCTCCGCCTGGCCGGAGGGCCCTACGTCTACGCGGTCTCCGCCTACGGCCTGCGCAACGCGCTCAAGAGGCCTGCCGACCTGCTCGTGAAGAAATAGGGAGCGCTCCCCGGATTGTTGGCGCGCAATGCGCGTTCAGTGATCCCCCGATTGTTGGCGTCTACGAGATGAACGAGAGGGAGACCTTCGCCGAGGTCTCCCTCTCGCGCTCGCCCATCCAAGGGCCGGTCCGGACGGCCGAGGCCTCCCGGGGCTCGAAGCATGGCTTCGGCTCCGCGGAGGCCTTCATGTCGCCAGCCGGGAGAGCTCTCAGCAGCCCTTCGAGCTGAGGTAGAGCCGGTACTTATCGGCGTCGGGGCGGAAGGCGATGATGTGGGTGTCGCAGTCCTCCCTGGCCTTCTGGAGGGCAGCTATCGCCTCCTGGGTGATGCGTCCGGAATCGACCAGGCGGCCGGCCCGCGAGGAGAGGCCGATGAAGACCGGCAGGGCCTCGAGGGGGTCCCGGCGGTAGTCGCGGAGGAGGAAGGTCAGCTTCTTGAAGAACTCCTCGGCCATGCGCAGGGCAGCGTCGATGTCGAGGTTCGAGAGGATGACGGTGAAGCCCTCCTCGCCGCGCTCGAAGGCGAGGTCCCGGAAGGTGAAGAAATCGACGATAGCCTTGGCCGTGGCGGCGTAGGCAGGGGATCCGCGGTCGATCCCGTCGTAGGAGAGGGCGAGGAGGCTCAGGTCCTGCTCGAAGGAGGCGGAGCGGGCGAGCTCGGCGTCAAGGCGCTCGGCTTGGTAGCTCTCCCAGCCGAGGCCCGAAGCGGGCGAGTAGAGCCCCGCATCCCCGCCCCGCTCGCGGGCGCCTTCCTCGGGCAGGGGAGGCTGGTCCTTGACCGTCGCGGGCGCCTCGTTCGCCTCGGCCTCGAAGCTTCCCATCTCCGGGACGGAGAAGTCCTCTTCGGGGGGGGCGTAGGGCGAGGGCCCAGGCTCCCCGCCCGATCCTCCCTGCGCGGGGGCTCCGGAGCTCCAGCTCGAGTCGACCCTCCCGCGCGAAGCAGCCGCCAGGGCGGCGAGGAGGGCGGCCGCGGCGGCGAGGTAGGCCGCCAAGGCCAAGAGGGCGTCGCGGAAGGCGGCGAAGACCGTCGATTGGTCCAGGGTCGAGTAGAGGGCGTCCACGGCGAGGCGGCCGGTGGGATCGCCCTTCAGGGGGGCCGAGATGAGGAGCGAGGAGCGCTCGGGATAGGTGGGGGAGGGGAAGGCTTCCCTATCCTCGGAGGCGGGGAGGTAGTCGGAGCGGTCGGGTATGCGCCAGCGCAGGCCCGAGCCGCGCTCGTAGATCGCGACGAGGAGGAGGCTCGGGCAGGCGCGGTAGTGGGCCGCGAGCCTCGCGCGCAAGGGAGCCTCGGCCAGGTCGGCCGAGCTCCTGACGCCGGAGAGCTCCGAGAGGAGTAGCTGGAAGTCGGTCGAGGCGGCCCGCTTGCCGCGTTCCTCGGCCCTGAGCACGCGGTAGGCGACGGATCCGGCCGCCAGGACCGCGGCGATCAGGCTGAGCGCGGCGAAGGCCGCGACGGTGCGTCTTTTCATAAGGACCTCGCCATCATATACTTATATCGGCGGCCGCGCCAGGTAGGCCGCGCTTTTTCATGTTCAAAAAGGGGGCGGCCATGGCGCTGCGGAAGCGGAACCTGCCTCGGGGCTGGTATCCCGA
>ERZ795054.2278-NODE-2278-length-16405-cov-7.592966_pt1 | contig 16405 bp, 18 predicted proteins | sample MGYA00375138_ERZ795054 | MGnify/ENA primary metagenome ERZ795054 (study PRJEB30183, sample SAMN05720215) | anaerobic digester metagenome | isolation source: active sludge of municipal wastewater-treating anaerobic digesters | place: USA | collected 2014-12-23 ... | reverse complement strand
TGGCACACGGGCCAAAGTCTCGCAAGAGCGTCGTGTAGGGTAAGAGGGTTCACCACCAAGGACATGTTGGTGGTTGCCTTGTTGAGCTTTTCATGTTCCGTTTTTTCCACGGATACCCGGAGGTTGTCAGCCTCCGGCTGGTCAGCGTTGCCGCCGCCAGACTCCCGACGCCAGCGCGCGTTCCACGAACCTGTCGAGCTTTTCACCCGTTGCGGTCTCGTTCTTCCGAGACTTTGGCCCGTGTCCCACCGAGGGACTTGCAGTGCTCCTTGTTCACTGCTCACCCGCTTTGAGCCGGACGGCTCCGCCGATTTTCACGGCAAAGCATGTCCCGGTCGCCCGCATTCGCGAGCTTCACCTCGTTTTTATGAGATAGAATTGAGCGATTACTCCCGGTTGGTCGCCGGGGATTAAGTCTCAAAGCCTCTCTCGAACGTGGCGGGCCACTCTCGTGGCACCACGCTCTACGGGACACAAGCGTGATGGCTGGTGAAATCCATCCCCTTCGCCGGATGGTGAGTCCGGTTGACAGGTGCTTGCGCCCATCTCAATGACGTCCAGAGCCGCGTTGGTTGCGGACCGACGTGCTTGGGAGCATAAAACCCCCATTCTACCGTTCATATAACACAGGTTTGGACAGCAAAACAGCCCCTCTGGTGTCTTCTTTCTGTTTTAGCCATTGGGAGCATGTCGGTCGAGCCAGCGATTAAGCGCGTCAATCACGATGGCTTGTTGCGTAAAGGGGTGTTCTCGCAACAATTTTCGCTCCGCTGAAACCCTGGCCAACCGGTAGGCAAGAGTAGCTGGAAGGCGGAAACTCAGGGAGATGAAGCCTGGCAGGACGACACACAAATCCGGCTGCGGGTTCCACGAGGAACTGCCGACCTCTCCGACCGATTCGTGGTGATCGCCTCCGGTCATCGCAGGCGGCGGCTTCTCTGCCCTTTCTCCAGTGATGTTGCATCCTTGACCGCTTTTTCTGGTGGCTGCGCTGCCAGCCACAAACGATAGCGCTTCCTCGCTGAGGCTTTCCGACTCCAATGCTTCCTTCATCCCGCGACGTGTTTTATCTGAACAAACCATCGAATAACCCCCTGATTTCGTTTGCCGCCGCCCTTCCTCGCCGGCCCAGGCTCCACACCACCGCCCCTTGCCCAGCAGCGTCGGCATACGTCTGGCGCAACCGCAAACCCGGCGTCGCCGGAATCTCCATTGATTTTACTGTCTCCAACAATTCGCGGCTCAAGCGATATTGCACTTGAAGCTTGTTGGGCACGAGCACCGCGCGGGGCAGTCCGCCGCGGACTTGTTGGGCCTGTTTCACTAGTCGGATCGCCGCGTTAGCGGCGCGGACGTCCAGCAGCGAAGGACCGCAGGGCAGCAGCGCCAAATCGGCAACGAGCAGCATCGCCCGCGTCACTTCGCACAACCCCGCCGGACCGTCGATGGCCAGGTGGTCGAATTTCCTTTTGAGCAGCGGCACTTCTTCCAGAAGCGCATCGGCCGTTTCCAGCCGGAACAGGGCGGTTTGGGGTGATGCTTTGCGCAGCCAGACCGAGGCCGCGCCCTGCACATCGGCGTCCACCAACGCAACATCGCCGCCTTGTTCCTTCCACCAAACCGCCAGATGCACGGCCAAGGTTGATTTACCGACGCCTCCCTTGGCGTGCGCCAATGCCACAATCATGCTTGTCTGCTAACATGCCTGCCTGCCTTCACGCAAGAGGGCTTGTTTGTTGGCACACCCGTCAGTCTGCTTGCATGCATGCACGCGAGTGAGGCGGATCAGGGCGCGTGCCCCGCGCCGTCGCCGTTGTCACCAGTCAACAGTCGAATCGGAGGGCTTGCAGATCGGCGGGGAGGGTGCAATCGCTGCCCAGCGACCGTTTATCGGCCTCTGGCCCGGCGATATTCCCAAACCACCGGTTCGCTCCCTTAAAAGGTCATCATCATCACACGATGAAGCCTGCATCTCCCCCGGTTTCTTGGCTTTCTCTGAGCAGGGTGGCTGTGATATACAGGGATGCGAGGCAGGCTCATACCGGTACTGGAGACAGGTAACACCGAAAAGTGAGACAGCCTTTACCGTGAATCGAGGCAGGACTTACCGTCATCTGAGGCCGGGAAAGCGTGCCAGCATTGCGGATTCCCTGCCGATTCTACGCCTTAACTCTTAACTGTGTTCTCAAAACCTTAAACAACACCACCCCGGGCAAATGGTGGTGTGCAAGGAGTTGAATCGTGCAGCAAGCCCACCGCATCGAATCCGATCTGATGACCTCCCCGATGACCGAAGCGCGAGACGAATTGAATCTCGCAGAGTTTCCACTCTGCACTCTGGCAACCCGGCTGCGACCAGGACAAAAAACCCTTAGCTTTCATGATAGCCTGTGGGACCGAGGACGTGGAGTGGAGGTGAAGCGGCAACTCATCATCACCGGGTCTGACGCCTATGGACTCCCTACCGCCCTGGACGACGAGGTGCTCCTCGGCCTGATTCAACTCTCCAAGCTCCAGGACTTTTCCAGTCGCCAGGTCCTGTTTACGCGCTACCAGTTAATCCGTGTTCTGGGCTGGCGCAACGATGGCAACAGCTATGCGAGACTGGAGGAATCCCTCAACCGCTGGACTGGGGTGACCCTCTACTACGACAACGCCTGGTGGAACAAGACCGCCCGGCGATGGATGAGCGAGAAATTCCACATCCTCGACAACGTCCGGCTTTGCCATCGAACTGCCTCTGCAAAGGGGAACCCCGAAGCGCAAGACGGACCTCCGGTTTCGGCGTTTCTCTGGAACGAAGTGGTGTTTCGCAGTTTCCAGGCTGGGAATCTCAAGAGCATCGATTTCGAGTTCTTCAAGTCGTTGGAGGGTGCCGTGACGAAACGTGTCTATCGCTTTCTCGACAAGCGCTTCTTTCACCGGCCACGTTGCGAATTTGATCTCAGGGAGTTCGCCTGCGAGCACATTGGACTTGCCCGCGGCTATGACGCCGCCAGTCTCAAACGCAAGCTCCGCGCCGCAATTGCTGAACTGGAGAACAAGGGATTCTTGAGTCCACTCCCGGAGAGTCAGCGCTTTCGGAAATTGGCTCCTAAACGATGGTCCATAGTTCTCATTAAGGCCAAGAGACCAAGAAGACACGAGCCGAATGACGCCCCTTTGTCACCCAAGGCGGCTCCTGATGTTGCGGCCATGATTAAGCGCGGGGTGACGCCCTCCACGGCAAGGGAAATCGCCCAGATGTATCCTCCCGAATCGGTCAACGCCCACGTAGAGGTGTTTGACTGGCTGCAGGCGAGGAAAGACCCGGCAATTTCGCGAAACCCAGCGGGATTTCTGGTGAGTTCAATCCGGCGTGACTTCGCGCCGCCGCCCGATTTTCTGCGCCGGCGTGAAAATCACCGAGAGGATACACGCGATGGCAAGCGAAAGCGAAAACGACAAGAACAACAAAGGCAGCGGGCAGAGCGAGACGAGACTGTTCGCCAGGAAGCCGACCGAGCCGTTCAAGAATTCTTGGAGTCGCTATCCGAAGACGAACGGGCCATCATGAAAGATGCTGCGCTTGCTCAAGCCTCCGAATTCCATCGTCGTTGCGCGGCCAGGCCCGGGCCTCTTGGGACGGCTGCCGCGCAAGCTGCGTTGCTAAACTACGTGCATACTCTTGTGAGACAAACGCATTAAACCTCGACCACGCCGGTTTCCTCGAATTCTAAACTCAGCAGCTCTGTGTCACTTTTTGCCGCGCGGTTTCTTCTCCTCCGCCTTGGGCGCTGGCAAGTCAAGGGGAATAACCTCCGGTCTTATCAGTTTAGAAGTGGTCAGCTCCTCCAGCGTGGGCATCGAGGATTCGAGGGTCTGGACCGATCTGCCTTCTTTGCTTCCTCCATCGGCCTCGGCCGACTTCGTGGACCGAGGTTGGTTGCAGCCCGTACCGGGGCTTAGTACTGCGGCGGGCTTTGAAATCTCGGCACCTGCCTGGGCGGCTTGCTGCCGTCTTTCCCATTCTTCAACCGCTAATCTTTTTGCGGTTGCTAACTCCTCCTCGGTAAGGGGATTGAGTCTGGCGCGCGTTTTGTGAATATGATCCGCCAGCGCGCGCAGTGCCTTTTTGGCCTCAGGAAACCTCTTCTTTTTCATGTAAAGTCCATTGGTTTCTAGGTACCTTCGAGATACCTTCGAGCCTTTTCTCTAGCCAGTCGAGTCCACGCATGATTCGCATTTTTACCCCACCCACAGTCAAACCCAACGCATTTGCGATTTCCTGGTATTCCCACTCTTCAACGCAACGCAGGACAATCGGCACCCGCCACTCGGGTCTGCAAATCTGCAATAGTTCCATCGCCTCTAATGCGGTGTCGCTTGGTTTGTTGGCTGCCCAACACTCATGTGAATACCTGTCGGCCTCCTTTTCCACATCCTCCGCCGATAACCGGCTCTCGGCTTTACGTTTACCCAGTTTACCCTGTTTACCCATCTTTCTCAACGCATCATCAACTTTGCGTTTAGCGATGGCTTTCGCAAAACGGCGAAGTCCGTCTTCCGTCCGATCCCTCACCGTGTGCAGCCTTTTAAAAAAGTACATCCACGTCGTTTGGAGCACGTCTTGGGCTTCCTCAGGAATGCGCCTCCAGATATAGCGCTTGACGAAAGGACCAACGATGTGCATCAGCTCACGAGCTGCGTCTTCCGCCTCAGCACGATTCGCGGCCCTGCAGTATCGTTCGATTAGACCAGAGCAATCCGCCATATCAATGCCCTCCAGACTAAACCCCTTGCCACAACCTGCCAATCCCTTTCCGGCACTCGCGTTCGCCCCCGATGCTCCCTGGCGGTAATCCGCCTGCTCGATAGCCGGTTTCTCGGCTTCCCTTCAGCACGGCCCGCAGTCCGATCCACAGCGATGACCTGAGGGCATTTCATTTTTCTGTTACAGATCACGCTCGCGCCCTGACCAGTAGTATTGGAAGGGCTGGTTCGGATCGGTTAGCCGCTTACGGCCTCTTCTGTAAGGTTAACATGCAACAGGAACAACTACAGTTTTTCACAGTGCTTGGCCGACCGCCTGTTCGCCTTACCGCGCAACAGACGGCTTGGGTACTGAACTGTGGGGAACACACGATCCCGGCTATCGTCGCCGCCGGTGTCCTCAAGCCGCTGGGAGATTCGCCTCCTAAATCAAACTGTGTCAAATACTTCTCAACGACGGAGGTTCTGGCACTTGCCGACGAGCGCGCCAAATTGTCCCGCCTCACGAATGCCATCCAGGAGCGGTGGCGCAACAAAAATTACAATGGTCGCAACGGCCTGGCATCCCCTTCCGGGAAATCCGCTGTCATTTCCATCTCCAGAACGGCGCGATCCTAACCAAAACCATGTCCACCAAACCAAACGCTCGTCGGCAGGAGGCTTCCCAGCAGATTCCGGCGACCATTGGGTTCCGCCTCGACGAGAAGTGTGTTCACGTCCTTGCGTTGCGGGCATCGAACCTGGGAGTAAGCCCCCATTCGCTCGCGAAACACTACGTCGAGCTCGCGCTTCAACAGCCTGAAACGCTCATCTCGATCGGTTTGGCCCTGGAGCAGTTGCGCGAATTGAACCGCCAGATGCGTGACGACATCGCCACGACCGCTGTCGCGTTGCTTACCGCCGCCGGAGATGCCACCGAGGACGAGGCTCGGGCTTGGGCGGACCAAAACCTCAAACACGTATGAGCCTATCGATTTCCAAGCCCATCCGGGGAACTGGACCAGTCCGCTACCTCCTTGGCATCCTCAAGGAAGCCAAAGAGGATTACCGCATCCGCTGGATGGAAACCCCGGGGCATTGGTTTGGCACCGCCGCTTTGATTCTCCGTCTCAATGGCGAGGTAAAGCCCGAGGAATTCAAGAACCTCCTCCTTGGATTCTCCCCAGACGGTAACAGGGAGCTGGTGATGAATGCAGGTGCCGAAGACCGCCAAGCCGGCTGGGATCTCACTTTCAATGCGCCCAAGTACGTTTCTCTTCTTTGGGCTTTATCCCCACCGGAGGTCCGCCGGGAGATCGAAGACTGTCATCAGCGGGCACATGAATTCGCCCAGTTCTTTATCGAGGCAGTCGCCGGGTTCACCCGTAGCGGCAAGGCGGGTAGCGTGCAGGAACCTGCCTACTTACTCTTCGCCAATTTCCTTCACACTACGTCGCGGGCGCTGGATCCCCACCTTCACTCTCACACGGTTCTTTTGAACCTATCTGTCCGCCAGCGTGATGGCGCCACGGTCTCCATTGTGAGCAAGCCCGTTTTCCGTCTGAAGATCACAGCCGACGCAATTTACCAAGCCCAGTTGGCGGCTAATCTTCGCCGGCAGTTGGGTCTGACAATCGTGCCCGAAAAAGCGAGCTTTCGGATCGTTGGGGTGCCTCCTCAATTGTGCGCCGCCTTCTCAAAGCGGAGGCTTCAAATCGATACTGAATTGAAGCGCATGGGCCGGAATGATGCCATGGCCGCTCAAATCGCCACTTTGGCGACCCGCCCGGACAAGATCGCCGTTCCGCGCGAGCAATTGTACGCACGCTGGGAGGCTGAGGCGCAAAGCTTTGGATGGGGGACCGCCGAAGCCCTGAAACTCATTCAGAAAGGCCGTCAGCAGCAGCCCGAGGCAAAGGTTTTTGAAGCACGCGCCCGCGAGGCGGTTGCGTTGCTACCACCCGAACAACGAAGTCCAGGCCGAATTGTCCGTGTGGCCACGCAATTGGCAATCCAACACGGGGTCGATGGGGCGACGTTGGTGAATACGATTGGGGACGTGGCGCGCCTTGAAACGAAGCCTTTCCTTCGTGTGCAGTGGCGACGGGTGTTCGGCAATCCACAACCCTGGGTTCCGGCACGACAACGGTTTCTTTCCCTTGAAACCAAGCAGCTTTTCCCGTTTTCACCGCTACGTGTGATCCGAAAGCTGAGGATTCCGGTGATTGCGATGGAGCTGCCCGGCATTGGCATCGGACGGCAGAAGCCCTTTCAAGCCCGGTGGGGTTCAATTCTCTGGAAACGATACCTGGCTCTTGGCGAACTCCGCGTTCAGGAACGCCGGCTATTTCCCAATGCTCCCCAATGGAGTCCCGCGCGCCACCTGACCGCCTCGACGATCCGATTCACAGCAAGAACATCACAACCGGCGACCGTGAAAGACGAGCCGGCACACACCATTTCTCATTCACATTAACGTGAGCATGAAACTCATCTGTCCCAACAAGAATTGCCACCACCTGGTAGACTGGCGTGACTGCGAGTGCGGGAAATGTGGATTCTCTCTCTCCTTTCTCGCCATTTCCCAACACTATGCCAGACGGATTGGGGCGCGAATACAACCTTACCGGCAAATGGAATGCCCCACCTGCAAGCGCCCCATTCCTTTGGCGTCAACGATTTGTCCGCACCTCGACTGTCAGGAGCCCATCACGTGGGAACATGCCGTTGAGGTCGTTGTCGAACCCAAGATTGAGTGGCTTGAGAATTCACCGAAACGGGCCTCACCCGCGTTCTGCCGCCGCATTCAGTGGCTATACGCTCTCTGCAGCTTTGCCCTCTTCATGTTCATGTTGTCCTTTGCGGAAAAGCACAAGACCCCGGACTTTCTCTCGGAAATGTTTCTGAGCTTCTTCTACATGGTGGTTCTGTTTTTTATCCTGTCAGCTGCTATTCCGGGGTTGCTTTTCATGTTCCATGAGGCCAGCCCCCGGACGCGAATGGGCTTTGTGTTTAACCTGCTGACCCTGCCGTTTGTAACGCAGTGTGCCGTCCAGGCGTTCCCAACCCGCGCAGTGCTGCTTGCCGCAGGGATTGTGGCGGTCACGGTCGCATTCGACCTTGTCATTGGGATTGAAAAGCTGCTCACCGATCCATCCCGCAATCAGGAACGACCATTCGACATAATGGCCGACCAAGGAAGAACAGGGAGGCACGAATGAACAAGATATACATCGTCCGGAGCCTACCTGACGCCGACATCGAGTGTCCCGATGTTCTGAGGGACGGCCCGATCGAAAGTCTTTGGTCCCTCTTCAGCAGAGCCAAAGGCATGTCTCCTCTTGCCAGGAACATTTGGCGGCTTTTTACGTCAAACGCCTCGATTGCGCGGCCTATCACCGCTACTTCCTCCCCTGCAGTCCTGAGTGCGGCACGCTCGGGGGAGCGCCTCGTTCTCTGGACCCAGAGAACCCTGGTACGCAACTCACTCCCAAGGCGCGTTCTGATCTTTGGCGCGACCGACCGAAGTACGTCTCCAGATATTCAACCGTTTCTTAACATGGCGTCCCCCCGGGTACGGAATGGGGAACAACGACCTGATTACCAGATTCGGCTGCGTGACCGGCGAGATGCCATCCCAGCGCTCACGGAACTCGGCATCCGTCCGACCGACGAAGACATCTGGCTCGTGCACCCGTTCAGAGCGAACATACCGCCCTTGGACTTGGGCCGTTTCGTTCAAGCACCAAGGATGGCCCCTGCTCTTGCCCGGCTGCTCATCGGAGCGGCCCCGGAATTGTCCCAACGGCCCCTGTACACCGCAGCCCGGCAACTCACAGGAGGGATGGTGATATCACTCAACCAGCAAGCCGGCATGAATTGGACCCAGCGAGATCTGTTGTCGTGTGCGGGTTCGCCTGAGCAAATCGCCGCTATCACGCGCACCGAGCCCTTCGCTCGGCGATTGGCTGACGAAGTGCTGTGCAATCCCAAGCTTGCAGGCGAGGCGGTGAACCTCATCACCGAAAGGCTGGATCCGCTTCGACAGATCGCCCACCTTCGCGGAACAACCTGCGCAGGTGTTTGGCTCATGGCGGACGGCATACACATCCCCCCACCTCAATGCGCAGGAATCGAGCCCTTCAGCAAGGAACCCATGAATCCCATGTGGCAATGAAGAGCGAACACCACGTCGCCCGATCACTCTGGCGGCTGTTTACCAACGAGAACAAAGCGTATGATGATCCACCCATCCCCACGCGGAACGACGGAGGCGGTATGAAGAAAGGCGGCCCGGTGATTGCCAATGCTGCTGGTTTTGATCCTGACTCTGTCCGCTGGGGGATGCGCACACTACCTATCAAAGAGGCAACCGACCATTTCCTTATGATGGGGACGATTGGCAGTGGCAAGACCACGCTCATTCGCCACACGCTGCAATCGATTGCACCCAGGTTTCGGCCGGAAGCTGCCAGGCCCGAGCAATTGATCATCTTTGACGCGAAGGCCAACGCCATCCCGATGCTCCAGGCTTTGGGTCTCCGGCCCGATCAGGACAATTTCTGGGTGCTTAACCCTTATGACCTGAGATCGGCCAAATGGGATCTCGGGGAGGCCACTCGCGAACCGGTTATGGCCCGTGCCATCGCCAGCCTTCTCGTGCCGGAGGATTTGCAGTCGACAGCCCGCTTCTTTTCCGATGCGGCACGCGAAGTGACGCGTGCAACCATAATGGCGATGAACGCCGTTGCGGAACTGGATTGGGATTTGCGCCATCTACTTTGCGCTCTCGAATCGCGCGAGACAATATCGGCCATCACGAGTCGGAACCCGCTCACCAAGGCCATCACCTCCAACTATCTGCATGATAAACAGCATTGTCCCTCGATTCTCTCAACTTTGGCCACCAAACTGGGACCGTTCGAGAACGTCGCCGCGCTTTGGCACACAACCCGGCTTAAGCGAAAGTTCTCCATTACCGAGTTCCTGAAACGTCCCGGTGTGCTGGTGATTGGGAACGATCCCGTGTTGCGCGAGACGATTTCACCGATCAACTCAATTCTCCTTAAAGCCCTGGTCAACGAAATCTTGCGTCAACCCGATACACTCCTGCCGCGCCACTGGTTTGTCTTTGATGAATTTGCGGACATGCAACGGCAGGAATGTGTTCCCGACCTCATTCGGCTCGGTCGCTCAAAAGGCGCATCGGTCCTTCTGGGAGTTCAAAATGTCCCCAGTCTGACGCAAATCTATGGAGAGAAACTGACCAACGCTATGCTCGGAGAATGTGCAAACAAGACCTTCCTCCGCGTGAACGAACAAACTACCGCCCAGTGGATCTCCGACCACTTTGGCAAAGTGCGGCACATTGAACAGACTGTGTCAGAATCCTGGGGACCGGGAGGAAAGACCCATTCCGTTCAACATTCGGTGTTTGAAAGATCTATGTTCTTGCCTTCGTTTTTTTCGAACCTCCCGATGCCGGCCACCGGCGGCAACCTGGTCTGCGTCTCGGACATTCCAAGCCTCAAAAGCGTCATTATTGCACGGCGACGTTTCGATGAGCTTCTCTCAAGCCTCGCGCCCATTCCTGAAAATGAGGTGCCCGGCCTGATGCCTCGCAAGGACATCGCGGAGCAGACCTTGGTGCCCTGGACCGAGGAGGAAAGGAGGCGGTTTCTTGGGGACCCTCCGGAAGATGAGGCCCCACCCACCGTACCGTCGAAACCAAGAAAAAAGCCGCGCGGCCCTTCGAAGCTGCCTTCCCGCCATAGATTGGCGTACTGAAATCCAGCTCGATTCACGCTGGACGTGGTTTCAATAGAACCTAAAATCGGACGTCATGAGCCGAATGGACATGATTCCTGAGTCCGCCCCGGATCCGGAAGCGTCAAATCCAGGGGGTCGCAAACCGAAAGCCCTTTCGCTTTCGACGGTGTTTTTCGGCAGTCTGGTGCTGGCGGTTATCGCGGTTGCCGCTTTGGCCTTCCTGTATTTTCAGACAACCAGTGAAAAGCGCAAGCTGGAGCAAGCCCTTGCCGAACAGCAAAATGCCGAGCGCCGTCACGAACTCGATCAAAGACAGGCGGAAGAGCGAGCAAGACTCACAGCCGCTCAAAATCGACAGCAGGACGCCCTGGCCCTCGCCCGCAACGCGAAGACAAACCTGACCGTGCTGCAGGACCTCCTCAATCAGGTTGTCAATCGGGGTGCTGCCTTGCGGACCAATGACCTGGGGCGTCGGGTCGCTCTTCACCCCGACCTTTTGGCTCAGGCCCGCCGTCTGTACGAAGGCGTCCTGCCATCGTTACCGCTCAGCGCAGAAGTCAACAACAAGCTTGAAGGTTCCAGGCGTGCTGAGCAGCAACTGGTCAATTCTCTGGGCACCACGTACCACCCTGAATCCGCGTTGCTGGTGGAATTGCAGAACTCGGCGGTGTGGGCAGAGCAGGAGTACCGCAGAGTCAATGAAGCTCGGAACTTCCTCGCGGCATTGGAGCAAGAGCCGGCGGTCAAATTGCCTGACGCCAAGCTCACGGCGTCCTCGCTCACCCTCGCTGCCGCCATTGACAGAGTTCTGCAGGCGGAGGCGGCTTGGCGACAGCGAGTGATCCTGGACGAAACGGCCGGTGCCAAGACCAACGCCGCGATGATGGCTGCGCAGGTCGAGGCGCAAAAGATTCTTGAGCATGCCCGGCTGGAGGCCAGCAACGTGCTCGCCCAGGTCGCGGAAGCCAAGCTCAAGATGGAGGCCGCACAACGTGTCCGCGATGCCGAGCTTGTCGTTGTCGAAACCAAGAGCCGGGTAGATGCCCAGACGAAGATTGACGATGCCCGCAGAATCGAGCTCCGGAAAAAGGCGTCCACTCCCGAAGTCCAGGGGAAACTCGCCCCCTTCATCACCCCTGGCTACTGGCAGCTCGGGGGTATGCAGCCCGGATTGAAACCCCACTCCTTGAGCGCACTCCAGAGTTACGGTGCTCTGGAAACGACACTCAAAGGGATGGACCGCCTGGTCGAGGTCGCGTGCAAAGCAACCGATCACGTACGACCGCGCTGGAAACTTGAGCGCGGTCGCGACCGATGGTCCAAGAGTCCCCAGGACATGGCCAAAGTCCAGGAGGCCCAGGAGCTCCTCATTGAACTCGGCCCGGTACTTGTCGAGATGCGATTGCTCGAACCTTGAACGGATACTCCCAATGGCATTGGCCTGCCCATGCCCCTGACCATCACGGACAGATTTGAGCGTCCTGGACGGGAACCGCAAAATCGGCTCGCCGGGTTTGCACCCGGCGAGCCGGCGCTTTGTTCCCAACCCTTTCCTGCCCCCGACACTTTGAACGCATCCCCGTCCTGTGCGCTTCCGTTGAAAACGGTGGAGGGGGTGGGGGGAGGTCCGGCAGTCCACGTGCACCGCCTCAGTTCCCCTTCGGGCCAGCACACACCAGTCGCTGTAAGCCCCCCCCTTTTCAGCAGGTTCCAACCAGATTTTCCTTTGCCTGGTCCCCTCTCCGACGATACAGTTGCCGCGTGTCCCTCCGGGGCTTTGCCGTGCGCTCCCCCGAAGAGCCACGGAGTCGTTATGTTCGGTCCGAGCATCGTCAAAAGCCGATGGGGACAAGGTCCCCATCGCGGTCGGGGCAAACGGCGCAGCCGCGCCGCCCGACCGGTCTTGTCGCAAACCAAGGTGGCCGCCACGGTTTTTAAGGATCAAACCCGATTTGCTGGGGATGGGAGAGATGTTAAGATAAGCGGGTTAAGGCATAAGTTTCGAGAGTAAGGGGCGATATGGCGGGATTTGCAAATACGGCTACAAAGGCAGTTAGCACAGCGGCAACAGCGGCTACTCTTCTTACCGGGGCAAGTATCGATCGTGCGATGGCGGGAGATTGTATCCAGGGAGCAACGCCTACTACAACGCCGGTTCCGGCGACCATGGTGCTTAATTATACCAACTGTATTCCACATGATAGTCAGCTTTTAGCGCATGCCACGGATCTTGTGAATGATGGGAGATACGGGGGGAGGGAGTGCTTGGCGGGGTATTATTATGCTCTGTCAAGTGGTGGAGGAATGGGGGTTGCTTATACCCAGCCGATGATAGTGGTGAAGACTCCCGATGATGTCCCGGTAGCTGCGCTTGGGGTGCGGATGATGTTGATGATGAATGTCAATAATCTTGTGACTCCTGACCCTAGCCTAGAAAATAGATGGTATCAGGCGAGTGTGGGAAAGACAAATGAGCTCATATCAGCAGGTATGATTCCCGATGACTATGCGAAGACGGGTCCGATGCGGGCGGATACACATCCAAATGTAAGTTTTACTTTAGTTAGAGATGGTCTGCTCGACGGGTATTATGTGTATTCCATGGCGTTTTACTTTCCAAAGCCTGCGCCGCTTCCAAAGGGGACAGCTGTAAGAGTTATTGCGGGACCGTATGAAAGCCAAGTGACTAGTGACCGCGGTGTGCAGGGTGCGATTGAAGTTAAGGGAGCGTCGGCGGATACTCAGGCAAATCTTATAATTAACAGCGATGGGCTACAGAGGCGAACGGTAGATATAGGGATGAGAGATCAGGGGAAGCTTGGGTTAGAGCTAATTGTTGTTCCTTGGACTCCGGAGACTCCGAGACTTACGCTATCAACGACTCCTTATGGGGATAGGGTTTTGACTTCGTCACCGATTGAGGCGACAAAGTTTGAAGTAAAGAAGTCTTCTGACTTAGTAAACTGGGAGAGCACCGGGGTTGAGTTTAGCCCGACCAATACGAGCTATAACTTTGGACAGATGGCGGGAAGCGAGAAGATGTTTTTTAAGCTTGAGATGAAGAACCCCCAGTAGAAAGAGGGTTAGGGTCCGAAGCCGCCGCCGCCACCGCCGCCGCCATTTACTTCGCATTGTTTTGTAGCGGTGTTAAATACCCACTCGGTGGTGTTATACTCAGCATTTTTTGTGAACTCTCCAGCCTGTTTGCACGTAGCACGCCCCTCCAAGTCCCCAAGCCTTCGAAGGCCGGGAATCGCAATCATCGCAATTAGGGCGAGGAGGAGGACATAGGGGGAAAGGCCGGGCGCGCGTTTACCGTGGCTGGCTCGGGCAATGGAAAGCCGGGGCACTCATAGTACCTACGTCTTCTTCGCTTCAGGCACGGGACTCGCCCTACGGGCGAGCAGGGTCGCTTTTGCGTCGCAACGCGGCGCGGCGGTGAATTCGCAAGGGTGCCAGCGATGCTGTCACGCCTTGCATTGAATTCGCCGCCGCTTTTCTCCGCGTTGACTGCGCCAGAACAGAACGTCGTCAGCCCTGCGGGCTGGCTGTATCATTGTGCTGTTTTTCCCTGTGAGGCGGGGTGTTCCCTGCGAGGGTGTAAACACCCCGCCTCCCAGGGGAAAAACGCGGGGGCGGGCGAAACCAAAAGGAGAAACGTATGGAAACTCAAAGCACACAAATGTTCTCGCGCCAGGTTGAATCCGCTCCGGCTTTTGATCTTGGCTCGTTTGAGGGTTTTAACTTTCGGGAGGGCTGCAGCATCGAGGAGCCATTGACCGCTGCCGACGTGATCGTCTGGGACCACGATCGCGCCGGTGAGGCGGAATTTTGGCCGTCGGGAAATCACGAGGGTGTTGACCTGCTGTTCGCCAACCGCGGTTCCGTGACTGGCACCGATCTGTTGTCGCTGGATCGCCTTTTGCGCGCCCTTGGGGATGACTCCATAATGACCTACCTTCGAATTTACTACGCCGTGAACTGTCGCGACGGCGCCCTGGCGGAATTGACGCCGCTGGAAGTCGATGAACAACCATTGCACATCTTCATCGGCACATCGTTCACGGAGTTGCGCAAGGAAGCCGCGCTTGAGTTGTTCTCGATGTATTATCCGGACGAGTTTGCTGCTTGGGAGGACATTCACTGTGAAGGTGTGGTGTTCGACGAGGACAGGTTCTTGGATTCCCCCTGCCTGCATATCGAGGAGGTGGAGTTCGGAGAACGGAAAGCGCTGATCATCGCCGGCCAATAATGCCGGCAGCGTGCGAGGCGCCAGGCTAACCGTGGAGGACAGCCTGGTGTTTCGCGCGCCGTGAAGGTCTGTTCCCACAGAACGGACACACCTTGAGGCGTGTTTTGCTTCAAGGCGTCGCAATGCGGCGCGGCGGTGAACTCGCAAGGGTGCCAGCAATGCTGTCACGCCTTGCATTGAATTCCCCGCCGCTTTTCCCCGCGTTGACTCCGCCACAGGAGACGGCGGTCAGCCCTCCGGGCTGGCTGTTTCGTTGTTTTCGCTCTTCCCTGTGAGGCGGGGTGTTCCCTGGGCGGGTGTAAACACCCCGCCTCCCAGGGGAAAAAACGCGGGAGGAAGGGGGGTGAATAATGAGGAGGACCAATGGAAAACAATCTAACGACTCGCGCGGTGCGCTTGGGTGAAGTTGTGATGTCTCGCGCGGCGCACTATCAACTGATGCGGGAAGATGTCTTTACAGCCCTTTCGCGCCACGCTTCGGGCGATTGGGGCGATGTCAGTCCGGAGGATGCCGCCGAGAACGACCGCTCCCTTCGGGAGGGATTCCGGCTTCTGTCGTCCTACCGTGATCGGCGGGGGACCAAGTTCTGGATCATCACAGAGGCGGACCGGTCGATCACAACGGTGTTGCTCCCGGAAGACTACTGAAAGCACGCCGCCGGGGAAGTGTTCCTGGCGGCCTTATTGAAAGGAGAATCGACCATGAACATTTACCAGACTGTCACGCATCGCATTTTGGAGCAGCTCAAAGGGGGACAAATTCCATGGCGGAAGACCTGGTCCGGCGGCATCCCCAAAAGTCTTACGACCGGTAAGGAGTACCGGGGCATCAACGTCTTGATCCTGGGTTCTGCCTGTTTCACATCTCGCTATTGGGTCACCTTCCTGGAGGCCAAGCGCCTTGGAGGACACATTCGGAAGGGCGAGCGGTCCACGCCGGTCTTCTTCTGGAAATGGCGAGACCGAGACGAACTGCAACGTGTGGCGGAGGAGACCGGCAAGGAGAACCCGCCGCCGTTCTTTCAGCGAACCGCTGCCGTCTTCAATCTCGACCAGGTCGAGGGGCTCCCCCGTCCATCCGACGATGTCAGCAGCCAGCCGCACGGACGGCTGGATGTCGCGGACAGAGTCTTCGAAGTCATGCCCAACAAACCGGCGATTGTTCACGGCGTCAACTGCCAGCCAGCCTACATTCCCCACATGGACCGGGTTGAACTTCCGCACTTGAGCCAATTCGAGGGCGCCGAGGAGTATTACGCGGCGCTTTTCCATGAACTGGTTCATGCCACCGGACACCCGAAGCGGCTGAACCGTTTTGCCGACCTGAAGGGCGTCAGCTTCAACCCCTACTCCTTCGAGGAGCTCGTCGCTGAATTCGGTGCCGCCTTTCTTTGCACCTTTGCTGGAGTGGACAACCCGGGCACCGACGCCTTGCAGGCCAGCTACATCGACGGCTGGGCCAAAGCGCTGGAGCATGACAACAGGCTCATCGTCCGGGCGGCATCCGCTGCGCAACGTGCCGCCGATTACATCCGTGGCAAGCTTCCGGCCGACTTCCGTCACGATGCATCCGCCGGCAGTCCACGCGAGGCCATCGCATCCTGAATACCCGGCCGCCGGTCCCCGGCGGCCGTTATCCAATCGAAACGCAAC
>ERZ795054.2272-NODE-2272-length-16445-cov-4.804759_pt1 | contig 16445 bp, 8 predicted proteins | sample MGYA00375138_ERZ795054 | MGnify/ENA primary metagenome ERZ795054 (study PRJEB30183, sample SAMN05720215) | anaerobic digester metagenome | isolation source: active sludge of municipal wastewater-treating anaerobic digesters | place: USA | collected 2014-12-23 ... | reverse complement strand
CGGAGATGAACAGGAGATCCGTGCACGCATCCCGTCAGACCAGCCTTACTCCGACCGTCTTGAAATCGTCCATGCCCCCGTCCAGATCGGCATGGGCGAACACCCCACCCGAGCCTTCACCCAAAAACCCGACTCCAGCATAGCCACAGGCTTCCGTATGCTCTCCGAGGGCAGCATTGACGCCTTCTGCGGCGCCGGGAACACCGGGGCCATGCTGGTGGGATCCATCTATTCCGTCAATACCATCCAGGGCATTATCCGGCCGGCAACCTGTACCCTGGTGCCCAGGGAAGATGGGGGCGTGAACCTGCTCATCGACGTGGGGACCAACCCCGATGCCAAGCCCGACGTGATGTACCAGTTCGGATTGCTTGGGCACATTTACATGCGCTACCTCCTGGGCGTGCGCAACCCCAGGGTAGGACTGCTCAATATCGGTACAGAAGAGGAAAAAGGGAACATCCTCTGCCAATCGGCCTACACCCTGATGAAAGACTCCAGGGACTTCGACTTCATCGGAAATGTGGAAAGCCGCGACCTCTTCAAGGAAAAGGCCGAGGTGATCGTTACCGATGGCTTCACCGGCAATATCATCCTGAAACAGATGGAAGCCACCTACCGCATGCTGGTGAAGCGCGGACTGGTGGATGAGTACATCCAACGCTTCAATTATGAGAGCTACGGCGGCAGCCCCATCCTGGGCATCAATGCCAGCGTTGTGATAGGGCATGGCATCTCCAATGCCACCGCCATAAAAAATATGATACTTTTGTCGGCAAATATCCATAAGGCCGGCCTACCAGAGCAGATCCGCAGGGCTATGCACTGTTACCTCGGAAGGACGGGCAAGGAAGACTAAAGCCAGCTTCTTATGACACGGATCAGAGCTGCAATCACCGGCATCGCCGCGCAGGTTCCCGATTATGTCCTTACCAACGATGAGCTTGCCAACATGGTGGATACTACCGATGAGTGGATCATGACACGCATCGGCATCAGGGAGCGCAGGATTATCCGGGAACCCGGGGAAGGTTCCTCCTTCGTGGGTGCCGCCGCGGTCAGCAAGCTGCTGGAAAAGACGCAGACCACCCCCCCGGAGGTCGACATGCTCATCTGCGCCACCGTCACCCCCGACCATCAGTTCCCAGCAACGGCCAACATCATCTGCGACAAGGTCGGGATACGCAACGCCTTCTCCTTCGACCTCAATGCCGGTTGTTCTGGCTTCCTCTATGCCCTGGAGACCGGGCGGCGCTTCGTGGAGTCGGGTCAGTATAAAAAAGTGGTGGTGGTAGGTGCCGAAAAGATGTCCAGCATCGTCGACTACCAGGACCGTGCCACCTGTCCGATCTTCGGCGACGGCTCAGGGGCCGTGATGCTCGAACCCAGCGAAGGGGAGAACGGTATTATCGACAGCATCCTCCAATCGGATGGGGTAGGACGCATCCACCTTCACCAGAAGGCCGGTGGCAGCGTAAAACCTGCCAGCATAGAAAGCGTCCTGGCCCGCGAGCATTTCATCTACCAGGAAGGACAGGCCGTGTTCAAATGGGCCGTGTCCAAAATGGCCGACGTTTCCGTGGAGATGATGGAACGGCATGGGCTGACTTCTGACACCCTCCACTGGCTGGTGCCCCATCAGGCCAATATGCGCATCATCGAAGCCACTGCCAAACGCATGGGCCTGCCCAAAGAAAAGGTCATGATCAACATTGAGCGTTACGGCAACACCACCGCCGCCACGCTTCCGCTCTGCCTCTGGGAATGGGAAAACCAGTTGAAAAAGGGCGACCACCTTATCCTTGCCACCTTTGGCGCCGGCTTCACCTGGGGCGCCATGTACCTGCGCTGGGCGTACTGACGATATCTGATATCTGATATCCGGTATTTGATATCTGATATAGAGGAGGATAGGCGGGTTCTATGTTCTATGTTCTATGTTCTATGTTCCCTGTTGTCCGGTCCCTGAGCGTGTCGAAGGGTGTTCTGTGTTCTATGGCGGGGCGCACTGAGTGCTGAATAGTCACGCTTTTCCGATTCCCGCCTTCCTTGCCTGCATTCCACTTTCCACTCCCCACTTGTCACTTGTCACTTATCACTTATCACTTATCACTTTTCACTTTCCACCACACTAGCCACCAGCCACCAGCCACTAGCCACTTTTTAGTACTTTAGCCGCTGTTTACGGAATAACGACAGCAAGCAATGCCCAGCAAACCCGCCAAAGCAAAAAAAGAGCCCGAGCAACCAGCCACACGAAGGCAGCAGGCACAGGCTGTATATGAGGCCACCCGCGAAGTCATTGGATATGTGCCTAGAAAACAGGCCTCCCAGGACGACTACGACCGCATCGGGTTCATGTCGGGACTGGAAGTGCACCAGCAGCTGAAGACCCGCACCAAACTCTTTTGCCGCTGTCCCGCAGGAAGGTATAACAAGAGCGATGACTTCGATGCCGAAGTGATCCGGCACATGCGCCCCACCCTGAGCGAGCTGGGCGAATACGACGGCACCGCCCTGATGGAATTCAAAACCCGCAAGGAGATCGTATACCGTATCAAGCACGGGACGGCCTGTACCTACGAGGTCGACGATACCCCGCCCTTTCCGGTGGACCGCGAAGCCCTCGACATCTCCATCCTCATCTCCCTGCTTTGCAAACTGAATATCGTGGGAGAGGTGCACATCACCCGCAAACAGTACCTCGACGGCAGTATCCCCACCGGTTTCCAGCGCACGGCCATCATAGGGGTCGAAGGGGAGATCGCCCTGAAAAACAAGAAGATCCGGCTGATCCAGCTGAGCCTGGAAGAAGACAGTTGCCGCGAGATCTCCGACATAGGCCATGTGAGGGTATACAAAACCGACCGCCTGGGCATGCCCCTGATCGAAACGGTGACCTATCCCGATATGGTCAACCCCGGAGAGGTGAAGGAGGCCTGCGACGTGATCCGCTTCCTGAACCGCAGCACCGGGCTGGTACGCACCGGCATCGGGGCCGGCCGCCAGGACGTTAACGTCAGCTGCAAGGGAGGTACCCGCGTGGAGATCAAGGGGGTGGCCCATACCCGCTGGATCCCTGAGCTCACGCATAACGAGTCCTTCCGGCAGTGGGCCCTGCTGAACATCCGGAGAAAATTGCTGGACACCATCAGCGACACCCCAGCCTGGAGGCCGGGACATGAGTTCCTGCCCTACCACTTTCTTAACGGGACCTCCTTTGAGCCGCTGAAGAATGCCAAGAAGAACAAATGGAAGGTAATGGCCATCAACCTTCCCGGCTTCGCAGGCGTACTGAGCCATTTCACGCAGCCGGGCAAGTCCTTCGCCGATGAGCTCCGCGACCGCCTTAAGGTCATTGCCTGCCTGGAACGGCCCAATATGATCTGCTCCGAGGACCTGGGCGAGAGCGCCGAAGACGGGTTCTTCGACAAGGTATCGGAACTGCTATGCACCCAAGCGGGCGACGCCCAGGTGGTACTGTGGGGTCCGGAGGACGATATGGCCACGGCCCTGGAAACCGTGGAAGAACGCTGCCGCATGGCCTTTGAAGGGGTCCCCAACGAAACCCGCAAGTCCTTTGCCGACGGCACCACTATTTTTGAGCGGGTGCTCCCCGGGGCCGACCGCATGTACCCCGATACCGATTCGCCTCCCATTCCCCTGGAAGACGAGCGCATCCGGCAACTGGGATCCAACCTGCCCACGGCCTTCATCAGCCGTTACCAGCAGCTCAAGGCCTGGGGAATCCCGGAGGATACCTTCACCTTCCTCTTCAAACGAAACCTCTATCCCCTCCTGGTCCGGTGCATAGAGGAGCTGGATATGGACCCGGTGTTCACCGGTACGTTCTTCGGCCACCGGGTGAAATGGGCAGAAGGACGAAGGAAACCATCGCCGGAGATTTCCTACGAGGTGATCTTCGCCCTCTTCCGTTACCTGAAGAAGGAAGGACTGCAGCCTGAACTGGCCTACCGCATGCTTCCCCTCATCTTCGAGCACCCGAAGATGGACTTTGAGTCAGTGTTGAATGTGTTGAAATTCAAAAGAATAAGCAAGGAGGACCTGATCTCCAATATTCCCTTCCTCCGTGAGAAGTTCCGCAAGATCAGCATCTCCCAGGGTGAGGGGGCCGAGGGACGCTGGATTATGGGGCAACTGTGGAAGATGGCCTGCGGCAATATGCCCCTGAGTGAGCTCAGCGCCCTGGCCTACGAAAGGGCGTAACGTTAAACGGTAAGCATGCACGCATTATGAGCGAAGATCTGTTCCAGGGTTATAAGGGCGAGGCGCTGCAGGTGCTGCGCAGGTTCAACGTAAGGGTATGGGGCCAGGCCCGCATCGAAACCTCCCGCGGGATGTTCCAGGGAACGGTGTTGCCCAGGGCCGAGAATGACGACGATCAGCACATCGTCCTGAAGATCGCTACCGGGTACAACATAGGTATCGATGTGCGCACCATCGCCGCGATGGAGGAAACGGGCTATAAGAAGGCGAACTATAAGATCCCTGAAAAGCAGTTCCCTGTGACCCCGGGATTGCCAAATGTGAAGCTGTTCGGTACCGGAGGCACCATCGCCTCCCGACTGGATTACCGCACCGGCGCAGTGATTCCCGCTTTCTCGCCGGGAGAGCTGTACGGCGCGGTGCCCGAGCTGGCTGACATTTGTAACCTGGAGACCGAAAAGCTGTTCGCTGTGTTCAGCGAGAACATGGGGCCGGAACAGTACAAGAAACTGGCCGTGGCCATCGGCAAGGAGATCGAGAAAGGCGTGGACGGCATCGTAATCGGCCACGGTACCGATACCCTGCACCACACCGGGGCCGCCCTCACCTTCATGGTCCAGAACTCCCCGGTACCTATCGTGCTGGTGGGTTCCCAGCGTTCTTCCGACCGACCCAGCTCCGACGCCGCCCTTAACCTCATGCATGCCATGTTTACCGCAGGGCATTCCGACCTGGCCGAGGTCATGGTGTGCATGTTCGGGCCGACCTCCGACGAGTACGGCCTGCTGCACAAGGGAACCCGGGTGCGCAAAATGCATTCCAGCTACCGCTCCACCTTCCGTACCATAGGCGATATCCCTTTGGCCCGGGTGACCCGCAAGGAGATCACTCCCATGCACCCCCAGTACAACCACCGGCGCAAGGACCGCAATGTGAAGATCATCCCGACTTTCGACGAGCGCGTAACCATGCTGTACTATTATCCCGCCATGAAGCCCGACATCCTGGATGCCATCGTGGACCAGGGATACAAGGGCGTGGTAATTGTCGGGACCGGTCTGGGCCATGTCAACAAGGAACTGTATCCTGCCATCGAAAGGGCCAATAAGGCCGGTGTACATATGTATATGACCCTGCAGACCATCTGGGGCTATGTGCACATGTTCGTCTACGATACCGGTCGCGATATGATGGCCAAAGGCATCATCCCTGCAGGCAATATGTTGCCCGAGGTGGCCTTCATCAAGCTGGGCTGGGCCCTCGGACAAACCCACGACAGGGAAGAGGTCAGGAAACTGATGCTCACACCCATCAACGACGAGATCACCGAACGTGAACCCTATAACGGGTACCTCGTTTATCAGGGTGGGGTTCCTGAAGTGGAGGAGTTTGTACGGAAAGTACATAAGTGATGGTTGATGGTTGAGGGTTGATTTTACAGTTTGATCATTCACTATTCATTTTGATAGGGGGCCAGTATATTGATAATCAGGTATATATTTTTAATAATTAAGACAGGTTGTGTTCCTGCAACAAGGAAGCAAAGCACGGCTTATCCGCTTATCCGCTTGTCCGTTTTTCTCGCGTTCTCCGCTTTTCTCGTTTTCCCCGCATTCTCCCAGGACACCCTCCGGGTGATGCATTACAACCTGCTCAACTACGGCAATATCACCTCCTATTGCACCAGTTCCAACAATAGTGTCCAGGTAAAGAACGCCGCGTTCCGGACGGTGATCGCCCATGTTTCGCCCCACATCCTTACAGTAAACGAGATCTCTGATCTTCCCTATTACCATGAAGAAGTGCTGGACTCGGTGCTGGAGCCGGTGTTCCCGGGCCGGTATGCCCGTGCGGGCTTCAGCAACGCCAACGGTTCCGACATCGTTAATGATCTGTATTACGATCAGGATAGGGTGGTCCTGGAGCAGGCCTACGGCATTTACTGCGATGTGCGGGATGCCGACGCCTATGCCCTGGCCCTGCTGCCGGAGGTGCCGGGAGGCGACACTGCCCACCTGATGTGCATCGTCACCCACCTCAAGGCCGGCAGCGGCACGGACGATGAGCAGGACCGGGCCACCATGGCCTCGGATATCCTGAACTGGCTGACCAATATGGGCTTTACCGGGAATATCCTGCTGATGGGCGACATGAACCTGAAATCCAGCTACGAGCCAGCCTGGTATAACCTCACCCAATTCCCCAACGCCGCTGTCCGCTTCTATGATCCGGTGAACCAGCCGGGCAACTGGACCGGTGGTTCATCGTTCCGCAAACTGCACAGCCAGTCCACCCACACCAGCAGCAACGGCTGCGCCGCCGGTGGAGGGCTTGACGACCGTTTCGACCTGATCCTCAGTAGTCTGCCCCTTCTCGAGGGCTCCAACGGATTGCAGTATGTCCATGATTCCTACGATGTGGTCGGCCAGGATGGCCTGAGGTTGAACGGATCGGTCATCTCTCCCCCCAATACCGATGTACCGGATAGTGTGGCCCAGGCCCTGTATGCCATGTCCGACCACCTTCCGGTCACGGTACTCCTGCGTTACGGCCCGGGCACTCCGGTGGAGGAGCGCGAGGCCGGGGCCCTGTGGCTACTCAATCCCTCGGCAGAGCGCATCCAGCTCTGGTCTGCACGGCCCCTGCCCCAGGCGGAGATGGAGCTATACACCATGGAGGGACGTTTGCTTTGGCAGGGACCAAGCCCGGCCGGGGAAAGCCACTTCGTACTGCCGCCAGTGCTCCAGGCCGGCACGTACCTGCTGCGGTTCAGGCCCGTGCATGGGTGGCCTGTCAGCCTCAAAGCCGTGGTGAAATAATTGCTCCTGTCCATGCCCATGCAAGGGTGGACAGATTAACCATTCACTTGTCATGCCCAATTTTCTTGCAGGATCAGCCAGTCCCTATCTTCTGCAGCACCAGCATAATCCGGTGGAATGGCATCCCTGGGGCGACGCGGCCCTGGACCGGGCCGCTGTGGAAGACAAGCCCCTGCTGATCAGCATAGGCTACTCCTCCTGTCACTGGTGCCATGTGATGGAGCGGGAGACCTTCACCGATGAGGCCATCGCCGCCGTGATGAATGCTCACTTCGTGTGCATCAAGGTAGACCGGGAGGAGCGGCCCGATGTGGACCATGTGTTCATGACCGCGGTGCAGCTCATGAACGGCAACGGGGGATGGCCGCTGAATGTGTTTGCCCTGCCCGATGGAAGGCCATTCTACGGCGGAACCTATTTCCGGCCCGGTCCCTGGCTTTCGCTGCTGGAGAACATTGCCGCCGTGTATCGCGACAACCGCCGTCTGGTGCTGCAGCAGGCGGAGCAACTGGCCGAAGGGATACAACGGAACGAGCTGTTTGCCGTGGCCCCCGGCCCGGAGGCCTCCGGGGAAACGCTGGCCGACAGCATGGCCCAGGCCCTTCGCCGGCAATGGGATCCTGTACATGGTGGAACCCGGGGGGCACCCAAATTTCCCCTGCCCGTGGTCTGGAGCTTCCTGTTGAAGCATGCCTGGCTGCGGCAGGATGCGTCGGGCCTCGCCCACCTGGGGCTGACCCTGCGTTCCATGGCCCGGGGGGGGCTCTTCGACCATGTTGGGGGCGGCTTTGCACGCTACAGTGTGGATGAGGCATGGCATGTTCCGCATTTTGAGAAGATGCTTTACGACAACGCCCAGCTGGTGAGCCTGTACTCAGTGGCTGCGGCCCTCACCGGGGAGGCGGCCTTACTCATCCCCGCCCTGCGCAGCCTGGAATTCCTGCAGCGGGAGCTACGGCAAGCGGGGGGCGCCTATTCAGGTTCCCTGGATGCTGACAGCGAAGGGGAGGAGGGGAGGTATTATGTTTGGACAAGGGAAGAGCTGAAGGAGGTCCTGGGCCAGGATTTTGAAACATTCAGCACGGCCTATGGTATTGGACAACACTCGCTATGGGAAGGCGGCCGCCATGTGTTGCGCAGCCTCAGCGACCCGGACCAGGGCATGCTGTTGCTGCTGGAACGGCTGAGGGTCGCCCGTTCATTGCGCCCTGCCCCGGCTTGCGATGACAAGGTCATCTGTTCCTGGAACGCCCTGATGCTGTCCGCCCTCTGCCATGCCGGGCGGGCTTCGGGACGAGACGGACTGTTGGAGGAGGCCCGCGGTCTCGCGCGCTTCCTTGTGGACCGGATGAGGCTTCCCGGGGGAAGGCTGAGCCATGTGTGGAAAGAGGGGAAGGCCTATCAGGAAGCCTTCCTGGAAGACTATGCCTTGCTGGCCGCGGCCCTGGTCGACCTGCACCAGGCCACATTGGAAGAGCCTTGGCTGCTGCAGGCCCTGCATCTGGCCGAAGAGGCGCTGGGACGTTTCGGCGGACCAGGCAGTGACCTCCTGTGGTTTGCCCCGGCGGATAGCCGGGCCTTGCTGAGCCGTACCCTGGAGACCCACGACACGGTGATGCCCTCCAGCAATGCGGTAATGGCCGGGGTGCTGCTGAAACTGGGCCTGCTGCTGGAACGGCACGACCTCAGCGACCGGGCCGCGCGCATGACCGCCGCCATGCACCCCGCCATGAAGCAATGGCCCACCGGGCATCTCGGATGGGGACTGGTTCTCCTCGACCTCAGCGTCCCCCTGGGCACCCTGTTCATCACGGGGCCCCAGGCAGCAGCCTGGGGCGAAAAGGTAAAGGCGCTGAACCCTCCCTTTCTGATGGTAGCTATCGATAGCGGAGGCTCGATGATTCCGCACCTGCAAAGCAGACGAGTACCCGGGAATACCCAGGCTTTCCTGTGCACGGCGTACTCTTGCTCCCCGCCGCTTCACCATCCTGAAGAGGTGATCCGCCGGATCACTGCTTCGCCGAAAGACCAGGATCAAGCATGATCATAAAGGCTGGTTGACGGGCATTGCTATTTCTTTTCCATGACCAGAACCAGCTTATTGAAGTCAGCAGCGGCATTCACTACGCGGCGATAATGCCCGTACTCCGGGAGGTCGAACCACAATTGGTCGTAGAACTCCTGAATGTTGATGGTCAGAAGATTGCCTTCAATTATATATTCCGATTGAAACAGCAGTACCTGGTTGCCATCCTTGGTATATTCTTCGAACATGCGAAGTCCCTCTGGAGGTACCACACGGTAGCCCTCGGGGATCTCGAAGCGGATGACCCGAGTGAACCTCCGTTTATAATCACTGTATAGCGGGGTTTTTCGTTTATCCTCGCTATAGATCTCCACCTGGGGCCCGATCAACTCCCCCACTTTGAACAGGTACTGGTCCCCGGCCTTCTGGATCAGCGAAGCATCTTTTCCCTTCAGGCGAAGGATGAGGGGTTTGCGTCCGATAGCATCCTTGGTCGCGTGGATCAGTTCCCAGGAATCAAGCTCCAGGTTCTTAAGCATCCCCGCCGACATGTTCTTCACGATCTCTTCCTTGCGGTGCTCATCCACAAAGGGGATATGTGCATGGACCCCTGATCCGAAATGGCCCCCCATGGAATTCTCCAGCTCGATTAGGGCCGCACCCATATCTTCACTCATCTTTACCTTGATGTCCAGGTCGTGAAATGAGCGCCCGTAGGGCGAAGGAGGGATATACTTGATCTTGCCCACCCCGGTGATCATGTCCCCAAGTTTCTTTTCCCGGATGAACAGCCCGTTGTTATCTGTGAATTCTTCAGGAATGATGCCATAACGGTAGGCGAAGGAGTTGGGGGCGAGGAAGGCATCGGTTTCGGGGAAGTAGAGAAAATAGTCTGTCAGGAAATTGAGCGACTCAAATGTCTCGTCCATCCTGGCGTAGTTCCGGTCGCCGGTTAGCACCACTTCATACTTGATCCCCATTTCCTCCAGGCAACGCAGGTAGATCTTCACCATGCCAAAATCAGAGGCCAGCAGGGTCCGGATAGCTTCCTCCGCATCGTCAGATCCTTCTACATCATCCAGCCTGATGGTATTCTTGATCCCTTGTTCAAGCATGACAATGCGGTCTTCGGTAGCTGCCTCCGATGGTATCTTTTGTTCCTTCAGGAATTTCAGTATGGTCTTCTCTTCCCCTTTGGTGAGGTCCCTCAGGTTTTTGAAGAGGTTCTGGCTAAGGCTGCCATAGGAACTGATATCCCTTGCACCATTGTATGTGTTCTGGTCCAGCTTGTATATCAGTCGCGCAGAGATCAGGTTGGTGGGGCAGAAATCTTCCTTTGGGATGCCAGGCAGGTTACTTGCTGCAAGGGACCATTGATTGTAACCACTGACGTTGGTATCGCGGACCACTTCCGCATCAGTGCTGTAGGTTTTGAACTTGAAGATCAGGTTGGAGGGGGAGCGGAGCAGAAAGTGGTATTCCCTCACCGGGTCGGAGCGCTGGAATGTTTTCATGGTCCCGTTGTACCTGGGATCTCTGCGGGTAATGTACATGTATTCAACGATATCTCCTTTGCTGATCCCATCGATGGCAAAATAGCTGTACGACTGCCCGCTTTCCTCATCGATGGATGAAAGCAGTGAGGGGCTCTTATCTTCCCTCACCGATCCGTTGGGCGAGAGGATGCGGATCTTGACATCGACCAGAGTTTTTCGCTCGCTGATGGAAATGTATAGCTTATTGTTGTCATTCACAGCCTCATCGGTGGTAAGAAGGTGGGCATGGTGCATCAGTTCATACTGGACCAGCGCATTCTCCTCATAGACGTATTCCACGATTTCTGACAGGAAAAGTATATCCCGCGGAACTTCGGACAGGTACTGATAAGTGAACCGCTGATTCCAGTCATACGAAGTGATCTGCTGCGCCCGCACAGAAAGGAGGCAGCTGCCCAGCCCGAAGGCCAGCAGTAGGAGCAGGGTGCTATTTTTCATCTTTTTGAAGGATTATGGTTTCTTTAAAAGCTGCTTCAAGGCTTGCAATAAAGGCGGCCCAGGCAGGAATTTCCATACTTTCGATCATTAGTTTGCTACAGCGGAAGGCATGCCTGGCCCTGATGAGGTTCCCCTCCGAGGCATAGCTGAGGCTGTACCCGAAGTCGGCACCGCTGAACTCCATGGTCGGTGGAAGGTATTGCAGGTGGAAACCCTTCGGGATCTCCAGGGTGATGAAAAGGGTGTCGCTCAGGGTGCTCCCCAGTTCGATTGGAGTCTGCCGGTCCTTTACCGGCTTATAGGGCAGCATCTTCCGACTCAGGTTCAGATCGATGAACAAGCGGTCATCGATGGCATGGACATAGTTACCGATATTGAACCGGTAGCCGAGTTGAAGGTCAGGCGAAAAGCTGGGCAGCGGCCCTGTTTCCACATCTTCCACCACGAACTTGTTGTTCCCTTTTTGCAGATATCCTTCCAGGGCTTCCTGGCGTGCGGGGCCCTGGGGGCGGGTCAGGATATCGGCCAGTGCGACCTTGCGGTAGCCCCGGGCATACAAGCTTCCCTTTCCATGAAGGTCTGTGCCGTCAATCGTGAGGGCGACGCTGTCCCGGATGAAATTCCGGGAGGGGGAGACTACCGGGATGTTGAGGATCAGGGCCGAATCGTGGGAGATGGCCGCAAGGACCTGCTTACCCTGGGTAAAACGGCTGGGCAGGGTACAATGGTGGTATTCCGTGACAGGGTCCAGAAAAAAGGTGTCCCCATCAAGCAGGCAGGTCACGATCATGTGGTCATCTGTAGCCGGGGAGGAAATCTCGTCATAGGAATAAGGCAGGTCACGCGATCCGGTCCAGCTGAGATAGGAGGGGATTCCGGCGAGTTTCAGCAATACATGGAGCAAACCCGAATTATCCTTGCAATCGCCGTATCGTTGTGCCAGCACCTGATCCGGCTTGCGCGGAACCAGTCCACCCATACCGTATTCGAAGTCAATGTACTTGATGTGGGATTGAACCCAGTAGTAGATCTTTTCCATCCGCTCCCTCGGAGGGTCACTATTTCGGACCAGGCTGTCGGTGAGCTGGCGGAGCGCAGCGAGATCAATGTCCTGCTCCAGGTCCCTGATGAAGCTGAAGTACCAGGAATACAGGCTGTGGAGGTCACCCAGAACATCGATTCGTTCGTTGCCCGAACGGAAACTCCGGATCACGGGAATGAGGTGAGGGTAATAGTATCGGGGAGGTGGACTGTTGGTTTCCTCCCGCATGGGTGGACTGGCCCTGCGGGTGTAGGTAACAATCCGCCGCCCTTTGTGATGTTGGGTAGAACGTTGAATGTCCGTTGCCTGAAAGTGCTTTTCGAACACCTCCAATTCCACACCCTCATCCATATCGAAGATCACCTCGAACTCATGGATGGGGAATCTTTCGGCCAGAAATGGGCCGAAGATCAGACGGGGATCGGTGAACCGGTGTTCTGTCTTGATCTCCATAACGCTGCCTTCCCTCACTCCCGGGAAAAAGAAACTGTATTCCTTGATGTCATCATAAAAAGAGCGTTCCCGGGTGTTAACGATCTCACTGTATCCGGTAACCCGGGTCTTACGGTACTTTCCCTTATCCAGGTTGTAAACACTGAGGTCATGGTCCACCAGCTGGTTGAACTCGGTGCTGTAAATGGAACGTTTGGCATCTGAATAAGGGATATGGTCCAGGTACATCAGTTGCTCTTCCTGGCAAAGGCTGATATCCAGTTTATCCTTCAGCACATCAATGGTATAGACCGAACGTTGCTTCAGCTGGATGAAACGGGCGCCGGGATAGGCAGACCGCATTTCCTGCAGGAGGCCGGGCTGAGGCTGTGCCATCAGACATCCGGTCAGCAGCACGAGCGCCAGACCTGTCCAAAGGCTAGAGTTTTTCTTCATACACGATCATATCGTTTGCAAATATGGCCTTACGGGTCATACGACCCTGATCATCATAGAATTGGGCAGGTCCGTGAAGCACCCCGCACTGGTAGGTCAGCACCGAAAGCAGTTTGCCCTCCGGAGAATACTTCTTCTGTATTCCATGCTCCTCCCCATTTAGATAAGATGTTTCGATCTTCGGCTTGCCGTCAGGATAGTACTCCAGGTGGAGGCCATGTCCAGACCCTGTTTTGTATTGCTGGTAATCACAACGCAGGCCATTATTGTAGTTGGACGTAAACTCCCCATGTAATTCCCCATGCATCATATGCATAACCCGGGCCAGACGACCGTCTGGGAAATACGTCTTCATTTCCCCGCTACCTCCGGGCAGGGGTTGTATCCCTCCGTTGGCGCCTGAGGGTCCGGGCGAAAGATAAGCCATAAGCTCACCGTTTTCATAGTACCGTACCATCTGCAGGCTGCCCTGATTGTCCATGAACCGCGCAGGCCCGTGCCTTTGTCCGTTATGGAACCGGACCACATGGGTTGTGTCTCCTGAATAGCTGAAATATGTCCATATCCCTTCAGGCTGCCCATAGGAGAACCTAATCACCATTTCGGGTGTCCCGTCCTCATAATAGCCCTTCCATACGCCGTGTGATTCACCGTACAGGTAGCTCGTTGAATTATAGAGGCTTCCGTTCTCATGGTAGGTTTCCCAATTTCCATGGGGAGTCCCATTGAAGAATGCTCCCCTCGAAGCGAGTTTGCCGTTGGGATGGTAGGTCAGAAAGGGACCGTGCAGCACCCCTGACCTGAAGGACTTCACCGTATGCAACCGCCCGTCATAGAAAAAGGTCCTGAAGGTGTCCAGGCTGAAATGGTCAATGGTCTGAACTACCCTCCCCAGGGTGTCGGTCATCTCGGTCTTCTCCAGCACTCCGTTCAGGTAGTGCTCCTGATACCATGGTTGGCCCTCAGGGGAGTAATAGCGTGAAATTCCATTCCTGCTGCCCCGGTCGAAGAATACACTGGTCCTCAGGCCTCCGTTGGCATAATAGTCCCGCCACGGTCCATGCGCTTGCCCTTCCGTCATATATCCCTCTTCCTTGATCCTGCCGTCAGGATAATAGGTTGCCGAATAACCATGGATCAGGTTAGCATGGTTCTCATGATAGGTCTTCAGGGTGCCATCGTTCCAGTATTCCCGGAAAGGCCCTTCGAGTATTCCATTTTCGTAATTCTCCTCGTTTACCAACTCGCCGTATATGCCATAATACTTCCAGTTACCCTGCTTCTGCCCTTCGATGTAGTACTCTCCTGCCGTTCGGGGATTTCCGTTGGTATACCGGTTGGCCAGCAGAATGCGGCTCCCCTGGCGGCGGTCATCTGTAATGATGTTCCCTTCCTTATCGTAGGAAACGATCCGCATCACTTTTCCATTGGCGTAATAGGAAATGGAGGCAAGCCTCCCCATCGCGTCAAAGTCGTGGTACTCTCCTTCAAGCTCACCCTTCTGGTTGTGGGAGTATTTTTGCAATACCGTCGAATCGGCACGGTACTCGACCCATTCCCCTGAGGGTAGGTCGTTCTGAAAGCTGCCCTTCAGGGATAACGCACCGTTCTTGTGATACTGTTGTACCTCCCCCTGGCGGAGGCCATCGGAATAGTGGACAACCTCCTTGAGGGAACCGTGCATAAAGTACTGTTCCTCCTTCCCTTCCTTTTTTCCATCCACCATGCTCACAGCAAGCTCCAACTGGCCATTGGGGTAGTATTTTCTGACCTCCCCCTGGATCAGCCCTTCTTCGAAATGATACTGGTAATCAGGAAAAGCTTCGCCCAGGGGGTGGAAGGTCTGATAGTCACCGTGCAGGGTGCCCTTGCGGTAATGTGCGATAAGCTGAAGTATGCCCTGTGCAGAGTATTCGCGGTATTCCCCGTTGTAATCTCCGTGCTCGTAGGTCGAGCGGGCAAAGATCACACCATTGGGATGATAGTCTTCACATCTTCCATGGAGCTGATCATCCTTCACTTGCGCAACCCGGGAACGTTTGCCCCTGGCATTGTACCATATCCAGTCCCCCTGGTACTTGCCATTTTCCAGCCTACCTTCCGACATGAGGTTGCCTTCCTTGAAGTAATAGTAACCGAAACCACATGGATTGCCTTCGGCATCAGCAGCACCAACCGAGTTCACCTCGCCGGAGGGATAGTAATGGATGGATCCTCCGTCCGGTTTCAGATCGTGGATGGCCACAGCGCGCATATGCTGCTTCCATGCTTCGGCAACCCAGTTTACGAAGGCGGCTTGCCCACCCTCGTTCTTACTGATCACTTTGGCGAATTTTTCATTGGTCGTGGCGTTCATGATCCTGTAAATGAAGTCGTTGAATGATCCACGCTCCATCAGGTTCCGATAGAAGGGCACATACACCCGGCTCCAGAAGCCCTGTGTGCCTTCGTAATCAGCAAACATACTGAACAAGGCATGGTTCTGCTTCACCAGGGGCACATCAATGGGGTTGTCCGTGCGGTATTCCCCGGACAGGGCGGCATAGTTGCCCAGGACCAGATCGATTTCCCTGAAGGCTTCATCGTCCGGGGATAGGGCCGATCCCGATGGATTGGTCTCAGTCTTGGATGAAACCATCTCGTTCATGAACACCAGGAGATCCAGGGCGTTGGACGGACCATTGTTCAGCAACAGGTAGCTGTTATAGGCCAGCAGTGCCTGGGCGATGAGCCCTTCGTCCTGACAAAGGTTGCCGATCTCCAGATGGGGAGCGGGGTAGTAAACATTGAGTTCGGCTGCCCTGATGAAGTTTGCCAGGGCCTGCCTTCTGTCGTTCAGCTTTTTGTATGCATGGCCTTTATAGAAGTAGCTTTTGGCACTGTACGGATAATCGATGAGCACGCTGTCCAGCAGATGCAGGGCCTTTTCCGGCTCTTCCAAATTGAGGTAGGCGGTGACCATGATATGCATCAGCTCCTGTCGTTCTCCCCGTCCCAACCCAAGCTCATGGCGGGCCAGCAGAGGGATTTCCTGGTGCCGGTTTTCGCCCGACAACACCCTGCAGATCATGAGGAATGCCTCAGGGTAAAGCGAATCATTTTCATCTATTCCCCTGAGGAGGGTCAGGGCTGCCTCTGGTTCTCCGGCTTCCATGGCCAGGCCGGCCTCCTTCATGGCTTCAGCAGGATCCAGGTAGGTCATGCGCTCCTGGGCGGAAAGCCACAGGGAGGCACAGCATAGCGTCAGGATTATTAAGTGTCTCATCATGTATTGGTTAGATGACAATTCCCGCTTCCAGGTCACCCCATCAAGCAGTCAGATTTGTCAGGATGGTCCGGCATCAGGTATTTGACGGTGGAATATAGGCCATTTTTTTGAGAAAAGGCCGGACAATCAGGGAAAGGTTGGCTTACTCCTCCGAATAGCGCTGCAGCAGGTTGCGGTATTC
>ERZ795054.2268-NODE-2268-length-16457-cov-4.901841_pt1 | contig 16457 bp, 8 predicted proteins | sample MGYA00375138_ERZ795054 | MGnify/ENA primary metagenome ERZ795054 (study PRJEB30183, sample SAMN05720215) | anaerobic digester metagenome | isolation source: active sludge of municipal wastewater-treating anaerobic digesters | place: USA | collected 2014-12-23 ... | reverse complement strand
TCGGACACTGGCACGCGAAAAGGTAATCAGCCGCTCACCCGCCTTCGGTGCATCTGCTTGTTGTCGGTGTGATGCCGCCCGGTGAGGGCACCGGGCCTGCACCGGATCGAGACTCCCGGTGCAGGCCGCGTACCCCCACGCGGCGCAAAATCGATTCCCACCGACAACCTTCAGATCCACGGCCCGCCTTCCCGCTTGTCAATGAGCGGCGGGTTGCCCATGTTTGGAGCCATGCAGTCGCACGAGTTGCTTCGCGAGGTTTACGACCGGGCCAACGTCAAACAGATCGCCGCCGATCTCGGACTGTCTTTATCGCTCATCTACAAGTGGGCCGAACCGTCGAACGACATGGGCAGCGGCACGACCAATCCGCTCGATCGCATTGCGGCCTTGATTCGCAGCACAAGCGATCCCCAGATCGTGCAGTGGATCTGCCAGGAAGCCGGAGGCTTCTTCATTCGCAATCCCAAGGGCCTCTGGCCGCACCCCTTGCTCCTGGTCCCCGCCACCAACCGGATCGTCCAGGACTTCGCCGACCTGCTGGCCGTGATCGCCAAGGCCGCCAACGACAACCACGTCTCCCGCACCGAAGCCGCAGCCATCCGCACCCGCTGGGAGGAACTCAAATCCGTCACCGAAGGCTTCGTGCGGTGTTGTGAGGCGGGCAATTTCACCCCGATGAAGCCTGCCGAACCCCCGCCTGCGGACAAGCACTGACCCGCGAGGTCGGGAGGCCCGGTGCCGCCTTTTTGCTTTTCAGTCATCCCGCTGTTCTTCTACCCTTGATTTACATATGCCGAAAGACATCACCTACAAGTTCTGCTTTGGTCCCTGGAATTTAAGCGAAGGTCAGGATCCCTACGGCCCCCCAACCCGCCCCGTCCAGACGTTCGATTGGAAGCTCGGCCAACTCAAACGGCTCGGCTTCGAGGCCATGATGTTCCATGACGACGACGCCGTGCCGGACGTCGACGGCAAATCCGACGCGCAATTGGCGAAGGAATCGAAGGAGTTGCGCAAGAAACTCAAAGACGCCGGCGTGGTCGCCGAAATCGTCGCGCCGCGCCTGTGGTTCGATCCGAGGACAATCGACGGCGGATACACAAGCAACGACCCCAAGTGTCGCCAATACGCCATCCGCCGCTCGCTGCGCTGCATCGACATCGCCAACCATCTCGGATGCAACCTCATCGTCCTGTGGCTGGCCCGCGAAGGCAGCTACATTCGCGAGAGCAAGAACGCCCGCCGCTCGATGGACTATCTGGTCGAGGCCATCGACGCGATGCTCGCCCACGACAAGCGGATCCGGATCGCCATCGAGCCCAAACCCAATGAGCCCATGGACGTCGCCTACGTGCCGACCATCGGCCACGCCCTGGCCCTGGCCAGCCTCACCCGCGACCCCAAACGCGTGGGCTGCCTCATCGAATCCGCCCACGCCCTGCTCGCGGGACTCGATCCGGCGGACGAGATCGATTTCGCCTGCGCCTTCGGCAAGCTCTGGTCGCTGCATCTCAACGACCAAAACGGACTCAAATTCGACCAGGACAAGCCCTTCGGCAGCGCCAACCTCCGCGTCGCCTTCAATCAAGTCCTTGCCCTGGAACGGAACCGGTACGGCGCCCGCGGCGAGTACGTCGCCTTCGATGTCCACCCCTTCCGCACCACCAAGGTCGAGCATTGGACCGCCCACCTCGAGAACAGCCGGCGCACCTTCCTCAAGCTGGTCGAGAAGGCCCGCACCTACCCGGAGGCACAAGCGAACAAGCTCATCGCCGACCGCAACTACGCCGCGCTCGATCAGCTTGTCCTTGAACACCTGATGGGCCGTTAGCACCAGGCGGGGGGGAAAGACCATGCCGGAAAAGAACATCAACGAAGTCGCACGCGCATGGCGCGAGCAATACGAGAAAGGCCTGGCGGCCTTCGAGCGGAATAACCTCGATTACGCCATCGATATCCTCAGCAAGGTCGTCGAACAGGAGCCGGCCTTCTTCGACTGCCGCCAGGCCTTGCGCGCCGCCCAGTTCAAGAAAAGCGGCGTGGGCGGCGGCGGGCTGTTCAAGAAGATCATGGGCTCGACCACCCCCAAGGTGGTTCAGGCCCAAATCGCCCTGCGCAACAACCCGCGCCACGCATTGAACCTCGCCGAGGACGTCCTCAACCACGACCCGAACAACATGGCCGCCCATCGCGTGCTGTCGGATGCGGCCATGGCGCTGGACTTCCCAAAGACGGCCGTCCTCTCCCTCGAAATCGTCTATAAACAGTCCGCCAAGGACCGCGATGTCGTCATGAAACTGGCGCGCGCCCTCGTCAAGGTCGGCCAGGCCCGGCGCGCCGAGGGCCTCATCGCCGAGCTGAGCCGCGCCCACCCGCGCGACCCCGAGATCGCTCAGGCCCTCAAAGACATGTCAGCCAGCCGCACCATGACCGAAGGGGGTTACGAGGGCCTGGCCGACGGCAAGGGTTCCTACCGCGACATCCTCCGCAACGAGCAGGAGGCCGTGACGCTCGAACAGGAAAAGCGGGAGCACAAGACCGAAGACGTCACACTCCGGCTCCTGGCCGAGTACGAGGCCCGCCTGGCGGCGGAACCGGACAATCTCCGGCTCGTGCGCTCGATCGCCGAGCTCTACGCCGAAAAGAAGGACTACGACAAGGCGCTCGAATACTACAAGCGCCTGACCGGCAGCGAGGCGGGGGATCCGGTCGTCGATCGCACGATCGCGGACCTCACGGTCAAGCGCTTCGGTCAGGCGCTCGCCGACCTCGACCCCACCGCGCCCGACCATGCCGAACAGGCGGCCAGACTCGAGGCCGAGAAGCAGGCCTTCATGCTGGATGCCTGCAAACAGAGGGTGGATCGCTATCCCAACGACCTCCAACTGCGCTTCGAACTGGCTCAGCTCTACTTCGAAGCCGGACGCATCAGCGAGGCCATCCAGGAGTTCCAGAAATCCCAGAACAACCCCCACAAACGCATCCAGTCCCTCTACTATCTCGGCCAGTGCTTCTCCCGCCGCGGCATGAACGATCTGGCCGCGCGCACCTTCCAGAACGCGATCAAGGAGAAGGCTGTGTTCGACGACGAGAAAAAGGAGCTGATCTACGCGCTCGGTTGCGCTCTGGAGAAGATGGGCAAACGCAACGAGGCCATCGAGCAGTTCAAGCTCATCTACGAAAGCGACATCGCCTACCGCGATGTCGCCGCCAAAGTCGACGCCTACTACGCCTCACAGGGCTCATAGGGGTCAGTCCCGGAATTCAGGAAAACGATCGGATCCCCTCAGCCGTCTGGCGCCTCTCGAAGTCGGCGCGACGAGCGGCGCCCCTCGTCCGCCGGCGCCGTCATTCTCGATCAGACGGCGGCGTCGACGACCTCGCCGAGGTTGTGGATTCCTACATTCCGGGACCGACCCCTTTACGGTCGCCTGTGGCCAAGGAGTCTGGTCAAAGGCCAAACGCGCGGAGCGCAAAGGCCGCCAAACCGAGGAACACCAGGAATCCGAGGATGTCGGTCAAGGTCGTGACGAAAATGCTCGAGGCCATGGCCGGATCGATCTTGCAGTACCTCAAACCGAACGGGACGAGCACGCCTGAAAGGACACCGACGACTTGGTTGAGGCCCATCGCCGCGCCGGCCACGATTCCCAACACGAGGCTTCCTTTCCAGAGGTAACCGATGAGGCCGAGGGCCAGGCCGAGGCCAACACCGTTGACAAGGCCAATGGCCAGCTCCTTGCGCAGGACGCGCGCCGCATCACCGCGCACCACGTCGCCAAGCGCCAGGCCCCGGATGATCACAGTCAGGGCCTGAACCCCGGCATTGCCGGCAACCGCGGAGATGAGAGGCAGGAAAACGACCAGGGCGGTCCATCGACCGATTGTGTCCTCGAAGCGGCTCACCACGGTGGCGGCGAGCAGCGCGGCACCGAGATTCACGCCCAGCCAGGGCAACCGCTTGCCAATGGCCGCCGACCAGCGGGTGTGCACCTGCTCCTCGCCGGACATGCCGACCATCAACTGCATGTCCTCGGTGGCCTCGGCCTCGGCCACGCGCAACGCATCGGTGATTCGCACGACTCCCACCAACCGTTGCCGGGCATCGACCACAGGCAGGGCGGAGTAGCGATAGCGCTCGATTTGCCGGGTGATGGCCTCCTGGTCGTCGGTCACGCGCAGGTGGTGCACCTGCGGATCCATGATCTCGTGCACGCGCCGATCCGGGGCCGCAAACAGCAAATCCCGCACCCCGACCACGCCCACCAACCTGCCCGCCTCGTCCGTCACGTAGATGTAGGCGACGTCGGCGCTCTTGCGAGGGGGACTCGTGCGCAATCGGTCCAGTCCCTCGGCCAGGGTCTGTTCGGCTCGGACCGACAGGAAACGGTCGTCCATGATGCCGCCGGCGGAATCGGGCGGGTGGCGGAGGAGGGCCGACACGGCGGAGGCGACGGCCAGCGGCAATCCGGCCAGGACCTCCCGGCGCCGTTCCGGCGCGAGCCGGGCAACCAGGTCGGCGGCGGCGTTTGGGGCAAGCGCCTCGACCCAGGCTGCGATCTGATCCGGGCTCGACCGTTCGAGCAGCCGGGTCGCCCGTTCCACTTCGAGCTCGATCAGAACCTGCGCTGCTTCCGCGGCAGTCATCTGGCTGAGAACCGCATGCGCCGCTTCCGGTCGCAACCGCTCGAGCCCGTCGGCCAGATCCGCGGGAAGAGCCTCGGCCGCGCTCCGCTGCCTGGTAAAATCGTTCGCCATACCGCAAGGTCTGATAGGCGGAATGCTGCGCTGCGTCAACGAGAGGCGAGCGAACGCCGTGGCGTGCGCCCGCACCGCGAACGAGTCCGGACGGATGCCACCAGGCAAGCCCTTCGGCTCCGGTGCCGGCTTTCACCGCGGCCCGTTGCGTTTGCTTCACGGGTGCTGATCGAAGAAGTCGCTTGCGAATCGCCTTTCGAAATGCTGCGCGATTTGGGCGCCCCCACCGAAGAAAAGCAAGGCATGTGAAGCAGTTCGCTCACGCCCGGCCGACCGGGAACTTGGAGTGCGAATAGGACGGTCTCATCGGCTCCTCGCCCTCTTCGTGTACTTCATCGGACAGGCAGATGGCCTCATGGCTGATGGCAGCCCGGGACGGATGCAGATAACACAGGTGGGGTTGGTGTCCGTCTCACCCCCGAAACCGCCGCTATTCGATGCGTATCCTGCCGAACACATCCTGCTCAAACGTGTCGGCCATTAGGGCATAGGGGTCAGTCCACCGACCCCTCTGCGGTGAAGGTGCAGTGTCGTGCGTCCTACGGATCGCTCTGTAGGCGTCGCGCCGTACAAGGAGCAGATCCCAGGCCTTCAGGCCAGCCGGTAGTGCGCCCAGCGACCGCTGCTGTCCTGCTTGAGGACGCCCGCGCGGTGGAGTTGGCGCAGGAGATACCAGGCACGATGCATCCCCACGCCGAGCAGTTCGCGGCACTGCGCGTTGTTGATGCTGCCCTGCTCCCGCACAAACGCCAGAATTCGCTCCGTCTCATCGGACGCCATCGCCACCGGGTGGCCGGGAGCAATCTGAGCCATCGGGGGCCCGCTCCTCGCCGGCTCGACGTTCGCCGCCGGAGCGGACGCAAAGACGAAGTGCAGGTGGCCAGGCTGGATTTCTCCGCCGCCACTCTCGATGACCGCACGCTCGACCAGGTTGCGCAACTCGCGCACGTTGCCTGGATAATCATAGGCGCCCAGAACCTCGAGGGCGGTGGCGCTGAACCGGGGTGGCGGCATGCCCATCTCCGCGGCAAGCTGATTCAGAAAGTGGGCCGCGAGCAGGGCGATGTCCTCGCGTCGCTCGCGCAAGGGCGGCACGTTCAAGACAAAGTGGGTGAGCCGGAAGTAGAGTTCCTTGCGGAACTTGCCGGCGGCCAGTTCAGCCTGGAGATTCGAGTTCGTCGCCGCCAGCACGCGCACCTCGACAGCCCGCTCGCTGGACGCCCCGAGAGGCATGATGGCGCCGCTCTCGAGAACGCGCAGCAGTTTCGCCTGGAGCCACAACGGCATGTCCCCGATTTCGTCCAGGAAGAGCGTGCCGCCGTGGGCATTCTCGAAATACCCCTTCTCGTCGCGGGCGGCGCCGGAAAAGGCCCCTTTCAAATGGCCGAAGAACAGCGATTCGGCCAGTTCCTGGGGAACCGCCGAGCAGTTGACGGCCAGGAAAGGCGCCTTGGACTGGGCACTGCCGTAATGGATGGCGCGGGCGATGAGTTCCTTGCCTGTGCCGCTTTCGCCCACAATCAGCACCGGCGTGCCGGGCAATGTCTGGAGCCGGCGCACATCCTCGACAATCCGCTGCAGTGCGACCGAAGTCCCCACGAGGGCCTCGATGCCCCACCGTTTGGCCTCTTGGGCCGAGAGGATCGAGAGCCGTTGGTCGGCCAATTGAAGCGAGCCCTCGGCCCGCTCGCGCCGCTCGATCTCCGCGCGCAACTGCTGATTGATCGTCTCGAGTTCCTCCTTCTGGGCAATGACAGCACGCGTCAGACGATGATTCTCGAGGTGAGTCCGCACCCGGGCCAGGACTTCCTCGGCTTGAAAGGGGCGGGTGATATAGTCCACCCCACCCGCCTCGAACCCTTCGAGGACCGATCGCGGTTCGTCCTTGGCTGTCAGAAAGATCACCGGGACGGCGCGAGTGGCCTCGATCTGCTTCAGTCGACGGCACACCGCAAAACCGTCCAGACCGGGCATCACGACATCCAGCAAGACGAGGTCGGGATGGGCCCGTTGGGCCACCTTGATGGCCATCTCGCCATCCGCCGCCAGAAGAACTTCGTAACCGGACGGCTCGAGTGTTTCGCGCAGCAGGTTCCGATTGGCCGGGATGTCGTCCACCACCAGCACGCTGCCGGAACACGGAAGTGTCGCATTCGTTGTCATGGTGGGATGGGAGTTGGGGGTTCGGAGTTCGGAGTTCGCAGATCGGGGTTCGGAGTTCGGAGTTCGCAGATCGGAGATGGGAGATCGGGGTTCGGGGTTTGGAGTTTGGAGTCTGGAGTTCGGCGATGAACTGCGCGGTTTGATTTTCAAGTGTTCTGGGTTTCCACGGCAACGTCTTTTAGAAAGTCGAAGACCGCCTCGAAATCGCCCTGCGCCACCAACTGCCGCAGGCGCCCGGCAGCGCGCTGCTCGCGGTCTCCCCGCCGTTCGAGTTCGCTCAGACCGCGTTCGAGTTGGGTGGCGCTGTGGCGCCCGGCGGCCTTGGCAAGCCGCTCCCGTAAGTCCGCGGGCAAAGTAACCTCCTGCGGTTGGATGACGGGCGCGTTGATCTGCGAGGCCGGCAGCGCAGGACCATAATCGAATTCGAGCTGGGCCAACCGCCCGAGACAGTCGCACAGGGCCTCGATCCGGATCGGCTTGGCCAGGAATGCATCGAAACCGCCCTCCAGGTAGTCCGCTTGTTCGTGGGCCAGGACCGACGCGGACACCGCCACCAGCTTGACCGCCGCCAAGGCCGCGTCTTCGCGGACGAGGCGGGCCACCTCCTTGCCGCTCAAACCCGGCATCCGAATATCGAGCAAGGCCACTGTCGGCTGGCGCGCTCGAATCAGATCGAGAGCGCTGACGCCGTCCTCGGCCAGCACCACCTCGCAGCCCAAGTCGGCCAGCATCTGCCGGAGCACCTCGCGGTTCTCCTCCACATCATCCGCTACGAGCACCAGGACGGACTGTCCCTGGCGCAGGCGGATGACACTGGAAGGTTCGGCCGCGACCTCCGCGGGCAAGGGCACTGATGCGGGCGGCAGCGGCACCTGGATCCAGAACGTTGACCCGCGGCCGGGCTCCGAAGCGACCCCGACGGCGCCGCCCATCAGATCGACGTGGCGTTTCACCAGGGCCAACCCCAGGCCGGTGCCGCCTTTCTTGGTCCCCTCCTGCGTTTGTTGAAACGGCTGAAAGAGTTTCGCCTGCTCTGCCGGGGCGATCCCGCATCCGGTATCGATGACCGCGAAACGCAGCCAGGATTCCTGTAGCCGCCGACGTGAGTCGGCGCTGATCTCTATCTTCGGCGGAGCCAGATGGCGCGGACTCACGTCCGCGGCTACCAGGTTTACGGGGGAAGGACACCGGCTCACCTCGATGGTCACACTGCCGCGGTCGGTATGCTTCACCCCGTTGGCCATCAGGTTCACCAGCGCCTGGCGCAGTTTGGCTTCATCGCCGCGCACGTGTCGCCGCCCGGCTCCGTCCCCGCGCACTTCCAGAACGATTTGCTTTTCCTCACACCGCGCGCGAAACATCTCCGCCACGCCCTGCACCAACGCCTCGAGGTCAAAGTCCGAGGTCTGAAGCTCCATGCGGCCGGCCTCGATCTTCGAGAGATCGAGGATGCTGTTGATCATCGCGAGCAGATGTTGACCGCTGCGCTCGATCGTCTCGACGAATTGTTGCTGTTTCGGGGCGAGGTCCCGCGCGCGCCGGAGCAGTTGCGCATACCCGAGAATCGCGTTCATCGGGGTCCGAATCTCGTGGCTCATGTTCGCCAGAAACGCGCTCTTGGCGCGGTTCGCCGCTTCGGCGGCTTCCTTGGCCTGCTCGAGCGAGCAGGCCCGCTCGACGAGCGCCTGGTTGCGCTCGCGCCGGTGCTTGAGCGCAAAACCCGAAGCGATCAACCCGCCCAACACCGCCGCGCCCAATCCTCCCACCAGCGCCGTCTGGGCGTAGTCGTAGCGGATCACAACCGGCACGGACGCCACGGTCGAGACGTTCAGATCCTGGTCCACCGCCCGGACCGTGAACACGTGCTCGCCATAGGGCACATTGGTGTAGTTGACCTGCCCTTCGTACAGCGAGCGTTCACCCGACTCATGGCCCGCGAGTTGACAAAGATAGACAAGGTCATCCGGGTGACTGCGGAAGCTCGCCCCATCGAACTCGAAGAGCAGCCGCCGCGGGCTGCCCGCCAGCCGAATGGGCTGCGTCAGGTCCAAAGGCCGATCGGTTGTGACCGCCGCTATGCGAACACTCGGTGGATTCGTGTGGGGGCGATAGTGGGTCAGTCCGTCGTCCGTGCCGATCCACAGACTCCCATCCTCGCCCTGGGCCAGGGCGTTGACCGTGTCACGGCTCAAGCCGTCGTGCCAGGACGACGACTGAATGAGATTCAGATCGGCGTCGTAAACGGCGAGTCCGCCACCCGCCGTGCCGATCCAGAGTCGGTGGCGCGATCGGTCTGGCAACAAGGCGGTGACATGATCGGCGGGCAGGCCCTCGGCCCGTGTGAACGACTGCCATCGCTGGCCATCGAACCGGGAGAGCCCGGTCGTCGTGCCGATCCAGACGGCGCCGCCCGGCCCCTGCGAAATGGCCGTCACGGTGTCACCGGCGAGCCCGTCTTTGCGGCTGTAGTTCCTGAACTTCGTCCGATCATATCGGCTCACTCCGCCGTCCACTGTGCCGATCCAGAGGGCGTCCTGATCGTCCAGGCCGAGGCACGATGTCAGGTTGGCGGCCAGACCATGCTGCGTATTGAAGATGCGCGCTCCCGCTGCATCATGGCGACACAGACCGCGGCCATGGGGCAACGACCAGAGCACTCCGGACGAGTCCCTCGCCACGCCGAGGCAGCCCTCTTCAGGGATCAGCGCCTCGATTTCATTCGTGCCGACCAGCCGCCCCTCGGGCCCAAGGAGGCTCACACCCTTACCGTGTGCCACGCACAGGCCACCCTGGCCGTCCGGGAGCAGGCCGTGAATCCACTGGTTGGTCAGCACCGGGAGCGCTTCAAAGCGGGAACGACTATCCGCAGCGTCAGACATCTCGCCGCGTGGGGACACGCGGCCTACAAGCCCCTGTAGGCCGGGTCCCCTGACCCGGCGCTCCTGACTCAGGCCCCGTTGCGTGCCGACGACGAGGCCGCCCTGCCAATGCGCGAGCGCGGTGACGCGGTCGTCCGCCAACCCATCCGCCTTCGTATAAGTCTGCCAAGCCGGGTCGAGGACTTTGAGGCCGTTGCCTTGCACGGCAACCCATAGGCGTCCCTCCCGATCCTCCAGCACCGCATGGACAGTCCCTGGACCGAGACCCGTGGCAGCCCCGAAATCCTCGAACCGCCCGTCCTGGAAGCGGAATAGGCCGCCCGTCGTCCCGAGCCAGATGGAACCTGCACGGTCTTCGTAGATCGTCTCGACCTTCTCGCCAGCATACCCTTGTTCCTTGGCAAGAGGCTCCCAGTGCTGCCCATCGTAGCGCCACAAGGAGTAGTAGCTTCGGTCCTCCGGCCTGATCTCCCAGGCGGCGGCCCAAAGAGAGCCTGTGCGGTCCTCGAGCAGGTGGAGATAACCGAAGACAGCCGCCGGCCCCGGCTGGGTATGGAACGTCTCGCCATCCCAAGTGCCGATCCGCCGGTCGAACGGCAGTCCGAGCCAGAGGTGGCCCTTCCGGCTGGCGCTCAGACCCCAGACGCACATCACCGGCAACCCGTCTTCGACCGACCACTGTACGAATTGGCCGTGCTCCGCCTCGAACCGGCTGATGCTGGAGGCCGCAACGCAGAGTCTCTCTCGGTGGTCCAGTGCGAGATTCTTTATGACCGCGCGGTCGATCCCCTCAGCCTCTTTGTAGCAGCGAAAGCGGCGTCGCGCCGCGTCCAGACACCCCACGCCCTCGCCTTTGACTTCGAAGCCCGTCACACAAAACCAGAGGTTGGTCTCCCGATCCTCGACAATCTGCGAGATGGTGCTGGTTCCCACTACCTCCTCGGTCGCATAGGTGGCAAACCGAGCGCCATCGAACCGGGCCAGGCCGCCCGCCTCGGTCCCGAGCCATAGTTCCCCGCGCCGATCCTGAACGATCGCGCGCACTGTAGCCGACGGCAGACCATCCGCCACACCGTACGCGCGCCAGCGCCCCTGTCGCACCCCTCGCCCTGCCTTCTGCACGCGGACGGGTGTCGCCGGTATGTCCAGAGGCGACATCGGCGCCGCCAGCAATTCGATCGTCTCCTCGTCACCGGCCCGCACCTCGATCTCGACATCCGGCCTGGCCTCATGCCCACGGTCGTCCAGGTCCACTCGATACCGCCCCGCGGGAAGGTCCACCGCGAAACGACCGGCGCCATCGGTGAGGGCGCGAACGACGAGACCAGAATCCTTGACCGGTGAACCGTGTTGTGTGCGAGTCAAGTTCCTGTCGTGTGTTGAAGGAGTCGCGGATTCTCCTGAGCGAGCCTCGATCCGGACGCGTCTATGCATCGGTCCCTGCGGGCCATTGTCGGCCTTGACCAGGCCCGTGAGGCGCCCCACGGCCGCACCGGGCGGGACCAGGAGAACATCCCCGAGACCAGTGAAGTCGTTGACCCAAATGAGGAAGGTGCTCTGGAAGGTGCCCTGCTGGCGACCAGGCTCATCCTCGAGCGCGTCCACATCAATAACCCAAAGGTTCATTTCCACTATCTCATTCGGGCGAAGGCGGAACCGACCCTGACTCATCTCGGTGAGGTCGATGCAGTACTCGTAGGAACGGCCGCTCGCACTGCCCGCCACCTTCGACTCGAAGCAGGTCGGAGTCGTGTTGGCGGTCTCATACGCCGCGCGGGACGGACCATTCAGCGTGATTGTCCAAGTATTGTTAGTGATCGTCATGAACCCGAGGAACAACGGGTCCGGCCCGCCGAGGGGAAGGGTGACAGTAACAATGGCCGTTTCGTCGGGGTAAATCTTGATTGAGCCGTCGCTGGGTTCCGGTTCATCGGTGTCTTGCACGTCGATGGCTACGTAGAGGGCGTTCCCGTTCTCGTTGTAGCCCAGACGGAACTCCGCCGAACACTCCTGGGCGTTTCGCGGCCGCCCGAAGGCGGCAATGGCGATCGGATACCGGGGCAGCGCGGCGGGCCAGTCCGAGAGGTCACCGTCGATTCGAATCCCCTCGACCGGGTAAGCGAGCGCGACGCCGGAGCCACACTGGACGTTGGATGGCGCCAGCAGCAGAAGCGCCGCCACCAGCGCCGGCCAGAGGGCCCACGCTCCTCTGAAAAGCAAAGGCTGTTTCACGGTGACCGTTTCGTTCTGGAACCGCGCATGGACGCGAATGGACGCGAATGAAGCCGCGCCGGCGCGGATCGTCTCATCGTCGGACACCCGGATTCGCGTACATTCGCATGCATTCGCGGTTGAGCTGGGTGACTGTTCACGTGGCTCGAATTGAACCGCGAAGTACGCGAAATACGCGAACCCGGCGCTGCAGTGGAAAAGCATCCTTCCTTCTTCTTCGCGTGTTTGGCGCCTGCCTGCCGACCTGTCCCCCGAAGGCTTGGCGAAGGTGGAAGCATCGGCGCAGGCAGGTGTTTCGCGGTTGCCCTCCTCAACAGTCGCTTTGTTGGATACCAACGCGTTTCCTTGGTTCAGCAAGAGGCAGGCACGCTTGTCGTCCAGCGCGTGTGAACTGGTCGAGGACGCGGTCACGGCGAGCATCGGCAAGCTCGAGCTGACGAGGCCTTTTCGCGATCTGATCCCGCGAGAACTCGAATGTGACTTCATAGGCACTGTCACCATGGATCTTCGTTCTGTAGCCGCGGACGTCAGTCCGCGCCATCTCACTCCGTCAAAGGCTGGAATCAGCGCCGACTCACGTCGGCGGCTACAATCTGGTTTATGGTCCTCGTGTGCATCAAACCGTTGAATGCCGACGCTCTCCACATGCTTCGAGCACCTCGCCAAAGTGGTTGAACTACCGTTCCATCATCGCGATCCCTTCGATCGCCTGCTCGCCGCTCAAGCGTTGGTTGAAAACGTCCCTTTGATCAGCCCCGATCACGTCTTCGACGCCTATGCGGGCCGGCCTCTCTGGTGATTACGCCTCAAGTTACGCCCGCGTCTGTGTAAAGAAAGCGCGTTTTCCAAAGGGCCAACGGCCCGCCACAAGGACGCCCGGGGCCAAGCGAGTGATGGCCGTCCGCAGGACCTGGCCTGCGTGCCGACTTCTCCCCAGACCCCAGTTGGCGGTGATCAAAACCGCTGACCAACGCAGGCCAGGACCGAGCGTCGCTCTGGGTAAAACACCCAACAGAATCAACAGGAGCCCCAACGGGGCAAGACAAGGGCGCCCATGCCACCGGGCGGCTTCGGTACAACGAGCCCGCCCAACCGCCGCCGGTTTGTTCCGCCATTGCAGGGCTGAGCGGTCTCTGTTGATCGACGCACCCAGGGCGACGCGCAGTTGTTCCAGCCCTGCGGGCGGCTGATTTGCGCGCTTGTCCTGGGCTAGCTTGGGGGGCCTTTGGTCCTCGAGCAGCGCCGGCGACCTATCATCTGCAGGCGAGCGTTCGGCGTCAGCATGAGTGAGCGCATTCATCGCCTGTTGCGGTTCCAGATCCCTCAGACCATAGGACTGCCCAGACATATAAGGACGGCTGCGATCATCTTAGCTGGATGCTGAGCCTGGGCACAAGGCCGGTCCGTCCCCTTGATCAACCCAAACCCAGCGAGGCGCGTCTCTGGCCCTTGCGCCTTACGGGATCAGCACACGATAGAACTCCGTGGGAGCCGACGAGCTCGGGGGCGTGAACGTCAAGGTGCCGGTCAGATTCGTGCGCACCGCGATCTTCGTCCATTGCTCCAGGTTCGCCGAGGCTTCGAAGACGTAGAGGAGATTCGCCTGACCGTTGACACTCAACGCGACTTTGCCGTCTGCTGAGTTCGATGCGGCCAGGGTCGGAGGAGTCGTCGCCTCCGCTTGGTGCTCGGTGACTGTGAGAATCTGGCCGGCGGGGACGTTTGTGAGCGACTGGACGATGCCCGAAGGCCATTCGATTCTGATGATTTCGGCGCGGTCTGCTGTCGCCAGTCCGAAGTGGGCGACCGATTCCTGGGTCGATACCTGCGCTGAAATGGTGCGCAGTTGCCAGACCTCCCTCCCTCCGATGATCGCTTTCACGCGCACTTTGGCCCCGATAGCGGAACGGTTCGACGCCAGTCCCACCAGCTTCACCTCGAGCCAGCGATTGCTGTTTCCGTTGTTCCGATACAGGAAATCGTTCTGAGTTGCCGTCGTGGAATATGCATTCAGTACGTGCAGGTCCAAGAAGCCATCGTTGTCGTAATCGACCCAGACACAGCGCCAGCTTTTCGCCAGGTCAATGACCGGACTGCCACAGAACGCCTCCACAAAGCCGGCGGTTCCGTCGTTGCGAAAAAGGTGATTCCGGTTGGCTTCATTGTGGTTGTGCCCTGTGGCCACAAAGAGGTCCAGATCGCCGTCGTTGTCGTAATCGCCCCAGCAGGCGCCCCACCCCTGGGTCGAGGTGGGCACGTTTTCCAAGGCCTCGTAAAGCGGTCCCTCCAGCCGTGTCCAGCCATGCGGGTAATCGTTGCGCCAAAGCTGGGGCGTCCGACTCCAACCCGTGACCAAGACCTCCAGGTTGCCGTCATTGTCGATGTCACCCCACGTGTCCGCGTAGGCGGTGTGAGGTTCGCCGACAACAAACGGCAGATCGCCTTCGGGCCACGGAACGAAGCTGCCCCCGTCATTGCGAAAGGCACAAGGAGATTCGCTGCCGCAAATGAGGTCGGGGTACCCATCGTTGTCAAAATCTATCCAACTGGCGAAGATCGAGAGCTTCTTAACCTCGTAGAGCGGGCTGTTGGTCACGACGGCAAAGCGGCCGTTCCCGAGGTTGTGGAGCAGAGAGAGCGGCCGGGAAAGGGAGCCCGTATTCGCCGGGACGACCAGGAGGTCAACGAAGCCGTCGCCGTCGTAGTCAGCCCAGGCTTGAAACAACCCGCGAAGGTCGGAGCCGTTTTCGATCCAGGTTGCGTTTGGCAAGAACCGGTTGAACTTCCCGTTACCGCAGTTCGTGAAGTACTGCGGGGCGCCCTTGGTTTCCAATACCCCCAACCAGAAGTCGAGGTCGCCGTCGTTGTCGGCATCCGCCCAATTCACGCACATGGCATTGGCTGGGCCCGTGAAGGGGCTTGGACTCGCCAGGGCAAAGCTCCCATCGCGCCGGTTCGTGAACAGGCCCGAGGAATAAGCGGCGTTCGGGTTAAACGCTCCCCCCGTTATCACGACATCGAGAAAGCCGTCGTCGTTGTAATCGCCCCAGGCCACGGCGAGCCCCCCCATATCGCCCTCATTGACCAAAGGCCCTTGGGTGATCTTGGTGAACGTGGGATCGACCGTCAGGGTGGCGACCTGGCTGGTGGCGGACGCCCCGACGGCGCTGGTGGCCACCGCGAGATAGGGGCCGTCCTGGGCCAGGATAACATTGGTCAAGGACAAGATCTGCGTGGCCGCTGACCGGTTGGCGTTCGTGTCCAAAGCCGACTCCTTGAACCACCATTGCCAAGTGACCGGCGGATTCGTCGAAGTGGCGACAGCGACGAATCGGACGCTTACGCCCACGCTCACAGTGATGTTGGTGGGTTGTTTGGTGAACTTCGGGTCCTGGGCCAAGGCCCCGGACGATGTGATGAGTACCGTACCGATTCCGATTCCGACGAGTTTCGTGATGTTCATCGCTATGTACCTTTCTGGTGACTGTTCACGGTTCGTCCCGCCTCCCTCCCCCCTTCGCCTCGCCTGGAAACGGACCCTTTCTCTCTTCCCGAGCCGCAGGCCACAGGATTGACGTGGGACGCCGTGACGAAGGCCCCTGCACAGGTCATGCCAGGGATCGGTCAGTTCTCGGCCACCCGGTCCCGCCTGCGCTGCGCGCCCCCCGGCGCATCCGATTGTCTGGCGAACAACGAGACATGACGACTCAAGTCCGGGGGATGTCAGGTGTGAGTCAACTTGCTGGGAGTCAGTGGATTACGGCTGGGTTGGAAGGTCATACAGCGGGCTGGCGGCCCGGCCATTCCGAGGCCTGTTTTCGAGGAATTGCCCAAGCCGCGGCAGAATCACCGCAACGCTCGGCTGAGTGTGCACCCACAGTCCTACCCAGAATCTACTCAAACGGTTTTGACTAGGCGTTTGACTGGTTTGAGTAGAACTCACGGGCATCCCGGGTTTCCTGGCCAGGATCGGCCACTGAAATCTGCGCCGTCATGCTTCCTTTCTCTCCCTCTTGCGGCTCTCCGTGATGAGACCACCCCACGGAGATCGATGCCCTTGTGGCCGGACAGATGGTGGAGCCGGCGAGATCGTCCGATACTGCCCACTTCGCCCGGGCGCAGCCGAGGTGAGGGGTCATTCTCGTGTATCCCGCGGCCTGCACGGTCTACTCGAAGCCCGCCTCCGTTCAGAACAACTGGCTCAGGAACGTCCGGGCCGGAACGACCACCGGGTCATGCACCGCAAAACAGTCCGCCTCCTCATAGGCCAGTTTCAGTCATCGGACCAATACCGCCCACATCGTAAAATGGTCCAGACCGTTTTACGACGGACGCGAGTAGGGTGAAGGGGTAAAGGACTGACGATGGTCCGAGGACATTCCGTTTGCCACAATGCGTGTAAGATGCAGGGCAAACCGCCGC
>ERZ795054.2265-NODE-2265-length-16496-cov-4.973785_pt1 | contig 16496 bp, 15 predicted proteins | sample MGYA00375138_ERZ795054 | MGnify/ENA primary metagenome ERZ795054 (study PRJEB30183, sample SAMN05720215) | anaerobic digester metagenome | isolation source: active sludge of municipal wastewater-treating anaerobic digesters | place: USA | collected 2014-12-23 ... | reverse complement strand
CCGATGACATCGCGGTCATGTATCTCGGGACCGTCGTGGAAACCGGAAAAACCGATGAAATCTTCAGAAAACCGATGCACCCGTACACCGAAGCCCTATTATCCGCCGTTCCGGTTCCCGATCCGAACATCAAGATGAATCGCATCATCCTCAAAGGCGATATTCCCAGCCCGGTCAACCCTCCCAAGGGATGCAAATTCCACACCCGTTGTCGGAAATGCATGGACGTTTGCAAAGAAGTGACTCCCATTTTGAAGGACTATGGCGACGGCCATAAAGTCGCTTGCCATCTGTATTCCCAAGATTGATCATGTGTTTGAAGAAGCGTGACGATCCGCGGAAAGATCGGTATCAGGATGACGGATCGACGGTCGCCGATATGAATGTCGAAGGCTTCCGTTGGTACCAAAACCCCAAGCTCAAAGCCCGTCGAGATCAACTGAGGGAACTGAATGTCACTCGTGAAGAGCGCCGGGCGATGATACGGGGTGCCTTTGCGGCGTATCTTCCGGTTTTTCTGATTATCATCGGTAGCTTCATCGTCACCTTTCTTATCCTCATGGCTTTGATCAGTCGCTGAGGAACCCGCGTGAACAAGACCGCCTTTGGCGGTCTTTTTTTTGGCTTCCGCCGCCTATTTATGCCCGTCTCTCCTCCGAATTTCGAGGGGAAATTGATGACAAAAAATCCCGTCCGGAATGATAGACGGCATTTATAAAAATTTGAATCCGAAGTGCTTTTTTTACCCAATTTCTGTTGCTTTTCGGCTCAGCAATTGTTATACTTGAAAGTAGTAAGGCCGATGTTGATCGGCTTCGATTCGCATCCGGTTCAGGCTTTTTGGAGGTTCCCAATGGAGAAGTTTCAAGCTTTTTTGTCATGTTTGCCCCTTCCCGGCAGGGTCGGGGATGTTTCATCGTATCCCCGTTCCTTTGTCCGAAAGGACGATACCGATTTGTTCATGATCCGCACCTCGGAGAGCGATTTTCTCGTCGCCCGCGGTCCCGAAAGCCCGCGTTTCAGCGGCGAACATTTTGTTTTTGAGGGCGTCCCCGCGGTGGTCGCTCCGCTGTCCCATGAGAACGCCGCCGTTTTGCGGGTCCTGGTCCCCTTCACCGCCCCGGTGCGGGTTTTAGGACGGGAACGAACCTTCGGCGTCGGAGATCGGCTCGGAATTGCCGGTCCCGGACATTTGCGGGTTTTTGAACTTCATCCCGATGTGTCCCCCGTGCTCGCTCAGCAATCCGTCCGCGAAATCACCCTAACTCATCGCACGTTTGCGGAAGTCTTGGATTCAGCCACTTTTGCGGTTTTTCGCGAAGGATTCACCCGCGGTTTCGGAGCGGACGGTGATCATCTCAAAAAGCCCGAGGAAGTGAAAACGGCCTTGGAGACGGGATACACGATGATCACATTGGATTGCAGCGAACACATCCGGAACGATGTGGCGGATATGTCATCGGCGCAGGTCGCAGCGGAATGCCCGCTTGATAGCGAACTTCGTTCCCGGTACTTGGATCATCCGTTTTTGGTCGAAGGGCAACCCATTGTTTTTCAGGAAGATTCGCTGCGTCGCTGCCAGTTGGTCTACGGAAAGGCGATTGCCTTCGCCACTCAAATTTTCCGGGATTTGATGAACCATGGAAATGGGACGGCGGACTTTGAAATCTCGATCGACGAAACGATGACTCCGACCACGCCGCTGCAACATTTCTTCGTTGCGAACGAATTGAATGTTCGCGGCGTCAAGGTGGAAACGCTGGCCCCGCGGTTTTGTGGGGAATTTCAAAAAGGGGTCGATTATGTCGGGGATCTGCGTCAATTCGAAGCGGAAATGCAAATCCACGCGGCCATCGCCCGACATTTCGGATATAAACTGAGCATCCATTCGGGTTCGGATAAATTCTCCGTGTTCCCGTTGATCGGGAAATACACCCGCGGCCGCTTCCACGTCAAGACCGCCGGAACGAACTGGCTTGAGGCCATGCGCGTCGTTGCCCTGACGGATCCGCAGTTTTATCGCGAAATCCACGCTTTTGCCCTCTCTGCTTTCGGAGAAGCCCGAAAGTATTATCATGTGACCACCCGGCTGGACCGGATTCCGGCTTTGGAGACCCTGACCGACGCCCAATTGCCGGAGTTGTTCGATCAAAACGATGCCCGACAATTGATTCACATCACGTATGGATTGATTCTCGGAGCGACCCAACCCGATGGGTCCTCCCGATTCCGCACGCGACTCTATCAACTTTGGCGAAAAGAAGAATCCCGATACTTTGATCGGTTACAGCGTCACATCGGCCGCCATATCGATTTGTTACTTTCAACCGTCAACCAATGAAAACGAAAGGAAGGAACCGAAAATGAAATTCCGTTCTGACTGTGCCTATGCCTTGATGGCTCCCTCGAGCATGGGCGTCCGCATCACCCCCGCGGACCGTCAACCGGTCCACATCAGCACCTTGTACCGGATGCAGGCCACCAGTGCCGAAACGAATGTTTTGAGTGTTTCCGCCGCCCTCGGTTTACGGGTCAAAGTGTTGACCCGTTTCGTTAAAGACAGCCCCATCGCCCAATTCATCCAAGGCGATCTTCGGCGCCGTGGCATCGATTTCGAAGGTAAGGAAATCGAACAGGGAGGTCCCTGGGGATATCGTCACCAATTCAACATCGCCGATTCGGGATACGGGCTTCGCGCTCCGCGGGTATTGAACGATCGGGCGGGAGAAGTCGGAAGGACCTTGTCCGTCCATGATTTCGATTTGGATCGGATTTTCCGCAAGGAAGGCGTCCAACTCCTTCACGTATCGGGATTGATTGCCGCCTTGTCTCCCGAGACCAGCGCGTTCTGCCTCGAATTGGTCCGGGCGGCCCGTCAAGCGGGCACCTTGGTGTCTTTTGACCTCAATTATCGGGCTTCGTTTTGGAAAAAACGCGAAGTCGAACTGCGTGCGGTGTTTCATGAAATCGCCTCCGCTTCCGACATTTTGATCGGAAACGAAGAAGATTTCCAATTGGCATTGGGCGTTCCCGGACCCGAAGCCGGCGGAAAAAACCTGAAAACCGGGATCTCGGGGTTCCAGGCGATGATCGAGCGGGCACAAGCGATGTATCCCCAAGTCGAAATGTTCGCCACCACGCTCCGGGAAGTTCTCAGCGCCAATGAACATTCCTGGGGCGCCTTGGTTTGGAACCAAGGATGGATTCACATCGAACCGCGTCTGATCCCGGTTCTTGACCGGATCGGCGGCGGGGATGGATTCGTCGGCGGTTTGCTCTACGGATTGCTGAAAGGATGGACACCCGAACGCTGTGCCCAGTTCGGTTGGGCCAGTGGGGCGCTGGCCACCTCGTTGCTCGACGATTTTGCCCTGCCCGCGGACGAAGAACAAGTCTGGAGCATCTGGGAAGGCAACGCCCGGGTCCGGCGTTAGGCCGGCCGAAGGAGAACGAAACATGAAATCAGCCGACATCGGAATGATCGGTCTGGCCGTAATGGGCGAGAACCTGGTCTTGAACATGGAATCGAAAGGCTTTCGCGTTGCCGGATACGACATTGACGGAGCCCGGATGAAGCAATTCGCCGAAGGGCGGGCCAAGGGAAAGAACATTCTCTTGACCGCTTCTTTGCAAGAACTGGTGGCGACACTGAAAAAACCCCGCAAAGTGATGATGATGATTCGGGCGGGAGCGCCCGTGGACAGCGTCATCGACCAGTTGATTCCGCTGTTGGAACCCGGCGATGTGATCATCGACGGTGGGAATTCCCACTTTCCCGACACTGCCAGACGCACGGAACTAGTAGAGAGCAAAGGACTGCTTTATGTCGGAACCGGAGTTTCGGGAGGGGAAGAAGGGGCTTTGCTCGGCCCTTCGATGATGCCCGGCGGATCCCCCGCCGCCTGGGAACTCGTACGTCCGATTTTTCAGGCAATCAGCGCCAAAGTCGCGGACGGGGCGACCTGTTGCGAATGGATCGGAGAAGGCGGTGCCGGCCATTTCGTGAAAATGGTCCACAATGGCATTGAATACGGCGACATCCAACTGATCTGCGAAGCCTATCAGGTGATGCGCGACGGGTTGGGAATGTCCGCCACCGAAATCGGGGACGTGTTCCAGGACTGGAACCGCACCGAACTGGACAGTTATCTGGTGGAAATCACCGGAAACATCTTGCATTTCAAAGATGAGGACGGAACCCCCTTGGTCGACAAGATCCTCGATACCGCGGGGCAAAAAGGCACCGGAAAATGGACGGCCGTCAGTTCGCTTGACGAGGGTGTTCCGTTGACCCTCATCACCGAAGCGGTCTATGCCCGTTGCCTGTCGGCGATGAAAGACGAACGGGTTTTGGCTTCGCAGGTGTACACAAAGCCGGTCCCCCGGCGCAAAGGTTCGAAGAGGGCCTTTTTGGAAGCCCTGCGTCAGGCTCTCTACGCCGCCAAAATCATTTCCTATGCCCAAGGCTATGCCTTGATGCGTCAGGCGGCGCAAACCTACGGTTGGCATCTGGCTTACGGGAACATCGCCATGATTTGGCGCGGAGGATGCATCATCCGCTCGGTGTTTCTTGCCAAAATCAAAGAAGCCTTTGACCGTCACCCCGAATTGGAAAATTTATTGCTCGATGAACATTTCGCCGCCGTGATCAAGGATTTAACAGGCAGTTGGCGGACTGTCGTCGGGTGGGCGATTGCCAACGGCATCCCCGTTCCGGCGATGAGTTCCGCTTTGACTTACTTCGACGGATATGCTTCCGCTTCGCTTCCCGCCAATCTGTTGCAAGCGCAACGCGATTATTTTGGAGCTCATACCTACGAGCGGATCGACCGTCCCCGTGGACAATTCTTCCACACCAATTGGACCGGACACGGCGGAGACACCGCATCCACGACCTATAACGTCTAAAAAAAGGAGAATTCCCATGAATCTGCCATTTATTCCGGATTTTTCCGGAAAAGTTGCCGTCGTCACCGGCGGTGCCGGCGTACTCTGCACCGATTTCTGCATCGCTTTGGCCCACTGCGGCGCTAAAGTAGCCATCCTGGATTTGTTTGAAGACAAAGCCAAGGCTTTGGCTTCCGAATTGGTTTCCCAAGGATGGACCGCCATCGGGGTGAAAGCCAACGTCCTGGATCGCGAGAGCCTGATTCAGGCCCATCAGACGGTCATGGAAGCCTTTGGCCCATGTGACATTCTGATTAATGGTGCGGGAGGAAACAACCCCAAAGCCACCACGACCGAAGAATTTTTCGACAAAAGCCAAATGGGCGTCGAAGGGAAAAAGAGTTTCTTTGATTTGGATCTGGACGGATTCCAATTCGTTTTCGGGTTGAATTTTACGGGAACGCTTCTCCCCACCCAAATTTTCGCCAAAGACATGATCGATCGTCCGGGGAGCGTCATTTTGAACATCAGTTCGATGAACGCGTTCCGTCCGTTGACGAAAATTCCCGCCTATAGCGCCGCCAAAGCGGCCATCTCCAATTTTACCCAGTGGTTGGCCGTCCACTTTGCCAAAAGCGGAATCCGGGTCAACGCGATGGCACCGGGGTTCTTCTCCACCACCCAAAACGCCGCGTTATTGTGGAATCCCGACGGAACCCCTACGGCCCGGACGGGAAAAATTCTCAATGCCACCCCCATGGGGCGGATGGGTGAACCCGACGAATTGCTCGGAACGCTCCTGTGGTTGCTCGACAATCGCAGTTCGGGTTTCGTGACCGGGGTCGTCATCCCCGTGGACGGTGGATTCTCGGCTTACTCCGGAGTATAGGTGCCTTCGATGACCGCCATCTATCTGGAGGAAAAAGACTCTCGGGGATTGAGCCAAGAAACAATTCTTCGGGCGGTTCGTGAGTCGCTGACGGGGAAAACTCTCCGCAAAGTGCTTTTGGTCCCCCCCGACTTCACGCGGTTTTATTCCAACGCCGGTCTGATTACCCATACCTATTATCACGCTTTGAAAGATCGGGCGGAAGTGGACATCCTTCCGGCTTTGGGCACGCATGCCCCGATGACGGAAGCGGAGTGTTCCGAAATGTTCGGCGACATCCCCTTCGACCGTTTTCTTGTCCATGATTGGCGTAACGACGTCGTCAAAATCGGGGAAGTGCCGGCCGATTTCCTGGCAAAAATCAGCGAAGGTCTTTGGGACACTCCGATTGCCTGCGAGATCAACCGCCGGATCATGGACCCTTCCTATGACCTGATCATCTCCATCGGACAAGTGGTTCCCCATGAAGTCGTCGGCATCGCCAACCATTCCAAAAACCTATTCGTGGGCTGTGGCGGAACCGATATGATCGGCAAATCCCATATGTTGGGGGCCGTCTACGGAATGGAACGAATGATGGGAAAAGATCACACCCCGGTCCGTCAACTGTTTGATTTCTGTTTCGAACATTTTCTTTCCCAACGGCCGGTGATGTTTGCCTTGACCGTGACGACCGCCCCGGGGGGAGAAATCCATACTCATGGGCTATATATCGGCGAATCCCGCGAAGGATTTGAAAAAGCCGTGACCCTCTGTCAACAGAAGAACTTGATCTTTCTGGATCGTCCGATCCGCAAATGCGTAGTCTATCTCGAACCCAAGGAATTCAAAAGCACCTGGCTGGGAAACAAAGCCGTCTATCGGACCCGGATGGCCATCGGTACGGGGGGAGAACTTCTCGTCCTCGCTCCGGGAGTCGTTCGTTTTGGGGAAGACAAAAAGAACGATGAAATCATCCGCAAATATGGTTATCCCGGACGCCTGAAGGTTTTGGAGTTGTACCGCCAAAACGAGGATCTGCAACGGAACAAAGGCGTGGCCGCCCATCTGATTCACGGTTCTTCCGACGGAAGATTCCGCGTCACCTATGCCGTCAAGGCGATTTCCCAAGCCGAGATTCGCGCCGTTCATTTTGAGTCGGCCGATTATGACGAGATGACCCGCCGGTATGATCCCGCCTTGCTTCAACCGGGATGGAACATTCTTCCGGACGGGGAAGAAATCTTTTTCATTCCCAATCCCGCTTTGGGATTATGGGTCGACAAAACCGCTTTTTGACAAAAAATAAAGTGCCCCTTCCGGAGCACTTTTCTTTTCGAAGGAATTTCAGCGGAGACGCGTTCCGCATTTGGAACAATAGGTGTCGTTCAAATCGACATGGCTGCCGCAACCGGTACAGAAAATCGTCGAAGTATCTTGTTGTCGGGTTTTGGCATCGAAGGCGGCGAAGGGGTCGTCTTCGTTTTTCGCGGGTTCGTTCGATTGTTGAGATACATCAGGATTTCCGTGATTCTTTTTGAGAAATGCGGACTTCAGGGCGAAGATGACGAAAAAAACGCCGAACATCGGAAAAAGGAAGGCCGGCCAGATCACCATTCCCGGCACCTCCATGGCGGTAGATACGATAAAAATCGCAATCGCTGTCCAAAAAAGGCCAAACAAGACAACGAACCATCGAATCGGGTTTTTTTGCGGATTTCCGGAAGGATAAGCACTCATGGTTTCACCTCTCTCTCGATTATATGCCAAATCCCGGGAAAAGAAAAGGCTTTTCGGGGAGACACTTGGTTTGTTTTCCTAGACCCGTTGAATTGCGGTGCGGATGGTGATATGATGAGGGCGGAAAAGGGGATAAGCCATGAAAGAAGCCGTTCTCTATCACAAAATCGCCGGGGGTTCGGTCGAATGCGGGCTCTGTCCACATCGGTGCCGGATCCGTCCCGGAAGCCGCGGGCTCTGCGGAGTTCGGGAAAACCGCAACGGGACGCTGTTCGCCCTCAATTACGGAATGACCGTCGCCGCCGCCGTCGATCCGATCGAAAAAAAACCGCTTTACCATTTTCTTCCCGGAACGGAAGTGTATTCGTTCGCCGCCGTCGGCTGCAATTTCCGTTGCCCCTGGTGTCAAAACGCCGACATCTCCCAAGACCCGAAACCCGCCCGAGAAATCCTCGGGACTTTCGTGACTCCGGAAACCCATGTGGCCCGTGCCCTCCGTCATCGGACGCCTTCGCTGGCTTGTACCTATTCGGAACCGACGGTCTATTTCGAATATGCCATCGAGACGATGAAACTCGCCCGAGAAAAAGGGTTGAAGACCGTTTGGGTTTCCAATGGATATATTTCCGAAGAGGCGCTTGGGATGGTTCTGCCCTTCATCGACGCCGCCAACATCGATTGGAAGGGCGACGAAGAAACCTACCGCCGTCATTGTGGGGGCGAAGCCGAACCGGTTCTGCGCACGATGCGGGCGATGAAAGCCGCCGGGGTTCATTTGGAAATCACCACTTTGTTGGTTCCGGGAGTCAATGACGCTCCCGAACGGTTGAAGAAAACCATCGACCTAATGGTCGATGCCGTCGGAACCGATGTTCCCTGGCATGTAACCCGTTTTTTCCCGGCTTGGAAAATGGGGGTAGGATCCCCGACGCCGATGAGTTCGTTGCTTTCCGCCCGGGATTTGGGCAAAGCGGCCGGGATCCGCACGATCCATTTGGGCAATGTATAAATCTTTGTGAGGTGATCGAAGATGTCCTTGTTGGCCGCTTTTATCGTTCCCCATCCTCCCCTGATCGTTCCGGCGGTGGGAAAAGGTCAGGAACGCTCCATTTCCTCCACCGTCGCCGCATACCGGGAAGTCGCCGGGCGTGTCTTTTCCCTCCATCCCGAAGTGGTGATCATATCCACCCCCCACTCGACGGTGTACGCCGATTACTTGCATCTTTCTCCCGGACCCCGTGCCGAGGGCGGTTTGGGTCAATTCGGGGCTTCCGGGGTCCGTTTTTCGGCGGAGTATGACGAACCTCTGGTGGAAGCAATCTCCGGATTTGCCCGTAAAGAACGAATTCCCGCGGGAACTCTCGGAGAACGGAATAAAGCTTTGGACCACGGAACGATGATTCCGCTCCATTTTCTGCGCGAAGCGGGGGTTGTGGCCCCCATCGTCCGCATTTCCCTTTCCGGGTTGTCCAACCTTGTCCATTATCGTTTCGGGCAATGCGTTGCCCGCGCCCTCGAGAAACTCGGTCGACGGGCAGTGTTTGTCGCCAGCGGCGATTTGTCCCATAAGTTGACCACGGACGGTCCCTATGGATTTTCTCCTCAGGGTCCGGAATTCGACCGTCGGGTCGTCGAGGCGATGAAGAAGGGGGATTTCGCCGCGATGCTGGCTTTCGACGATTCCTTTTGCGAATCGGCGGCCGAGTGCGGACTGCGGTCGTTTTTGATCATGGCCGGGGCTTTGGACGGATTAGCCCTCACCCCGGAGGTCTTATCCTATGAAGGACCCTTCGGCGTCGGATACGCCGTGGCTGCCTTTTCCGTCACCGGAAACGATTCCACGCGTCATTTCGGCGCCCAATACGCCGAGGAGGAAGCCGAGCGGTTGCGGATCCGGAGGGAAAAGGAAGATCCCTATGTCCGTCTGGCGCGAAAGTCCTTGGAAAGTTTCGTGACCACGGGTCAACGGATCGCGATCCCCTCGGGTTTGCCGGAAGAAATGCTTTCTCGCCGGGCCGGAGTCTTCGTGTCCCTCCACCGTGAGGGAAAACTCCGGGGATGCATCGGGACCACCGGTCCCACGACGGGCAGCGTGGCCGCCGAAATCATCCGCAATGCCATTCACGCCGCGACCGAAGATCCGCGGTTCGATCCGGTGACCCCGGAGGAATTGGCGGATCTCGAATGCCACGTCGATGTCCTCGGGCCTTCGGAACCGATCGCTTCCATGGCCGAATTGGAGCCGAAACGCTACGGAGTGATCGTTCGGAACCGCGGAAAAAGCGGGCTTTTACTGCCGGACCTTCCGGGAGTCGATACGGCGGAGGAACAAGTCGCGATCGCCCGTCGGAAAGCGGGAATCGGGGAACACGAATCGGTGGCGCTCGAACGTTTCGAGGTCGTCCGCCATCAATGAGGAGAATACCATGAAATCTGTCGAAGCGTTTTGGAATCGGTATCTGAAAGCTCGTGGTCTTCCGGAAGAAACCCCGTATCAAGATGTTTTTCATTTCGAACTGTCCGAGTATTGGGCAAACGAGTTGTTACGGCTTGTGCTGATCGGCCAAAAAAAGGCCACCGCAAGCGCTCTGGCGGAGTTTTCCCTGGAAGGGAGACGAGTTCCGGTAGCCGGGGATCTCTACATTTTGACCGATTGGTCGGAGACGCCTCGCTGTGTCGTGCGCGTCGATCGGGTTACGATTCTTCCCTTCCGGGAGATGACTTGGGACCTTTGCTCCAAAGAAGGAGAGGACGATTCGTTGGCGTCCTGGCGAGCCGGCCATCGGAAGTTTTTTAGCGCCGAAGGCCATGCCCTCGGGTATCAGTTCTCCGAGGATATGCCGGTGGTCTTCGAGGAATTCGCGGTCGTGTATCGGGAGACGGAGTAAATCCGTCTTTTTCTTGGGAAAAGGGGACGGATAAGGTATAATGGTGCTGATGACAAAGAAAGAAAGACAGGGAACGAAATCACGATGAACGCATTGGAATTGATCGCTACGACCACTTTCGGGGTAGAAGCCGTAGCTAAACGCGAATTGACCGGACTGGGTTTCGAAGTGCTGCGAACCGAAAACGGAAAGATCACTTTCAACGCCGATCTTTCAGGCATCGCTCGGGCGAATCTATGGCTGCGCTCCGCCGATCGCGTCCTCCTCAAAACCGGTGAATTCCCCGCATTGACGTTTGATGAATTGTTTGACAAGACCACTGCCATTCCTTGGGAACGCTTCATCGCCCCCGACGGAAAATTCACCGTCAACGGGAAATCGGTCAAGTCGACGTTGTTCAGTGTGCCGGATTGTCAGGCCATCGTCAAAAAAGCGATCGTCAAACGACTGGAAAAAGCGTACGGGATCGCCTGGTTTCCGGAAACGGGGGCGGAATTCACCGTCTTGGTTTCGCTTCTGTCGGATGTCGCGACGTTGACGATCGATACCAGCGGTGTCGCCTTGCATAAACGGGGATACCGCCAAACCCCCGTCGCCGCCCCGCTGAAAGAAACCTTGGCGGCGGCTCTGGTTCTTTTGAGTTACTGGGATGAAAACCGTTCTTTATACGATGTGTTCTGCGGTTCTGGAACGATTCCCATCGAAGCCGCGATGATCGGAAACAACCTCGCTCCCGGATTGAATCGCGATTTTGCGAGCCGTCACTGGGAATGGATCGGGGCGGATGTCTGGAACGAAGAAATCGCGCTGGCCCAAGCGGCGAAACGGTCCCATCCCTTGCGCATCCGCGCCTCCGACATCGATCCTGCGGCTGTGGAAGCCGCCAAAGCCAATGCCGAAGCCGCCGGAGTCGGGGAGATGATCCGTTGGGAAGTCGCAGATTTTCGTGCCATCGATTATCGGGAAAAATACGGTGTGCTGATCTCCAATCCCCCGTATGGAGAACGGTTGGCCGATTCCGAAGAAATTCGAAGGATGTACGCCGACATCGAGAACGTCTTTGGGCGATTGGACACGTGGTCGATTTATCTGCTTTCGGGACATCTCGGATTTACCAAACTGAAAAACCGGGAATCGGATCGGATCCGCAAATTGTATAACGGAAATTTAGAAACGCTCTACCATCAATTTCTCGGACCCAAACCTCCGTGGAAATGAGTCCTTCCCGTTTTCGAGCATCCCGTTTTTTTGTCTGCCGGTTTCATGCTAAAATGGAATCGGAGGGATTTCGATGAAAGAACCTAAAGAGAAACTCCGTGAACGCCTCACGGAGGAACAGTATCGCGTCACCCAGGAAAACGGGACCGAAGCCCCGTACCGAAACGCGTTTTGGAGCCATCACGAACCCGGGATTTATGTCGACGTGGTTTCCGGAGAACCTTTGTTTTCATCGCTGGACAAGTTTGATTCCGGATGCGGCTGGCCTTCGTTCACCCGTCCGCTGGTTGAAGTCGAGTTGAAAACCGACCGATCCCATGGCATGGTGAGAACCGAAGTTCGAAGCCGCGAAGCGGACTCGCATCTGGGCCATCGGTTCGACGACGGCCCCCGCGAACGGGGAGGTTGGCGGTACTGCATCAATTCCGCAGCCTTGCGCTTCGTTCCTTTGAGGGAAATGGAAAAAGCCGGGTACGGAAAATATCTTCATTTGTTCGCAAATCAATGAAAAAAGGAATCGCCGGTCGGCGGTTCCTTTTGATTTCAGATTCGTTTCAGTGTCTGGGCGAAAGGTTTCGGGGACCGATCCTCCCGGAATATTCCCCAATGTTTTTCGGGTTCCGAAGGATCATTCCCGCCCTTCCAAGGTTCGTCGAAGGCTTCGAAAACGAACATCGTTACCGCATTTTCTCGACTCCAGCGCCCCATGGCTTCCAGATACTCGGATTGCTGTGCTTCTCCGACTTGGGAAAGGTCCATCTGCTGGTTGGCCTGCGTCGTCCATCCGAATTCGGTGAAGATCACCGGTTTTTCCGGAAAACGGCTTACGGTTTCCGTGTAGTCTGATACCGTGTGTCGGATGGCGTCGCGAAGGGGAATCCGATGCCAAAGAGGATAGGAGTGGATGCACACGAAATCGACTTCGCGGGCGATTGCTTCGCCTTTTTCCCGCCAGAAGTGTCCACCCTCGCAAAAGGTAACCGGAACGGAGACTTGGGATTTCAAAAATCGCACATGGGAGGCCAACACTTCCGCGGGCATCAGGTTCGGATGCCAATCTGAAGTGTTTTCGTTTCCTACCGATACGGCGAGGACGGTTTGCGGGTGTCGATGGACCATCGCCGTCAACTTCTCGAGCCGCCGGAGATTTTCCTCTCGGTTTCGAACGATTTCTTCGGGGGAATGCAGCCCGCCCCACGGACAGTTCGGATTGGAAATTTCCCCTAACGGTTCGGTTCCGAGCATCACTCGCAGGGGAAGGCGGTGACGTTCGATCACCCGAAGCACGCTTTCCGCGTGTTCCGAGGTGTCATACATTCGCAGGTAGTCGAAATGGGGAACGAGAAGCCGCAAGTCTTCCAATACCTGTTCATCGGTCGGATAGACACCCGTCCGAGGGCTTTGACCTTGGCGGTAACCGGAGTAACAAATGCCGCGTCCGAAAGGAATCATGTCACAAGTCCTTGATGGCTTATAAGCCATTGATGGCGGCATTCAGCCATTCCATCCGGGTGACCAGATAATCATGCAGGAAGGCCACCTGTTCCTCGTAGGTATCCAAAGCCAGGACTTCGGGATTGGTATACCATTCGTTGTTCTTACCGATCACGTCCCAACGTTGGAAGTTCATCGCGCGGGAATAGGCGATGGCGTCCGCCGTGGGATAAATCCGATCGACCAAATCGGGAAGAATTTCGCCATAGAGTTCATTCCAGCGAAGCTTCAAAGCGGCGCGGAAAGAAGGATATTGCAACAGATAATAGAAGAGGGGATTTTTATCTTGACGGGAGGTATACCAACCCTCGGGGCCCCGCATTTGCGCCGACAGTTGGGGTTGTTGGTTTCCGCTGGAAAGATCGAAATCCCAAACCGGTCCCATCACGAAGGGTCCACCCTTGTCTCTATGCAAATAAACGCTGGAAAATCCCGAATCGACGTTTTTGAACCATTCGTTGACGATGAACCAGTCGACGAAGGAACGCTCATCAATCAAGGCGGAGTAGTCTTGTTTGTTTTTGAGAGTCTCAAACAACGTTTCCACGGCGTCGACGATGAAATTGAATTGGTCTTGATTAAAGTACTCTTCGTCGGTTTTTGGATACTTGATGGCGAAAAGGTAGCCATTTACATTGAAGTAATCCCAGTTTTCGACCCCTTCGGGGGCTTCCCACAACCGCTGGTCGAATTCCACCAGATAACCGGTATCTACGGCCGAAGAATTGCGTTCGACATCGACGCGGTTGGAAGTGACTTCGATTTGATCGGAAATCAGGTAATTGCCTACATAATCCCCGTTCAGATATAAATCTGCGAACATCGTCGTTGGGGCGAAGGCCATATCCAGGTCTTTGGCAAGATTATACGCCAAATAATTCCGCAACAGAGTTTGGTCGGTATAATTGGCGAGCAAGACCCAGGTTTTTTCCGCATACTCGCCGGTCAGGGCCGTTTTGGACGGGAATTTGATGCGGTAGGGCATTTTTGGCATCGTGAAAGTGGAATTTCCCCGTCCGCGAATTTCGATCGCTTGGGCGGAAATCGCGGTGAAGGGTTGATTGGAGGCGTTATAGGTCACCATGGTGAGGGTCGCATCGATGTAGTCGTCCTTGGAAACGATCGGGTCGTGATTGACCGTATCGATGAATAATTCTGCGATCCGCGGAAGGGAAGTTTGTCCTTTCAGCAAGATCGGAAAGTTCATGCGTCGTGTTTCCGTTCCGATGGTGACGTCGACTCCGAAGGTCATCACGACGTCGGAAATCGGAAAATCGAAAATAAAGCGTTGGCGATAGATGTAGGATCGACCGGGATAAAACGCGAGGCTCACGCCGGAATCAGCGATGACGGGAACGGAGAAGTCACTGCGGATTTCCGCGGGGATTTGTTCTTCCAAACGGGTTCTGACGAGATCAAAACGGAGATCGGATTGATGTTGATTGAAAAGCGCTTCATCATAAGCGTAGGTGACGGAAAGCGTTCGGACCAGCGTTTTTTCGCCGATGGAAAGATGCACCGAAAGTTCGGCGTTCCGATCGGCTTCCGGGAAATCATAGACCAAACGGTTCACCGTCAGTGGCACGCCGTCCAGCGAGTAGGTGACGGAAACTGCCGGATTCAGCGGCTGGGGAAGCAGGAAATCGGCTTTGATTTCATAGGGAACCAAATCGGAAAGATGTTGGAATTCGGCTTCCATCATTGTCAGGTCCGCATCGGCGGTGGTTGTGGTGCCGGTGGAGACGGAACTCGTGGTCGTGGTGCTGGATGTAGTGGAACCGGATGTGGTGGTCCCGGTTGTGGTTTCGGTGGTCGTGGTGGTGACGGTGCAACCCGCAACCGCGAAAAAAATCAGTATGGTGATAATCCCAATCGCAAGGCGTTTCATCGGGATCCCCCCTTTCGTTTCCATCATATCACATCTTTTTTGTTTCCGCACTTGTTTCCTTTCAAAGGATAGAAAAGGGACTCCCCGAAGGAAGTCCCGATTTCTTATTTTCGCAGATCCATGTAGATTCGTCCATCTTTGATTTCCACGATTCGATCCGCCTTTTCGGCGATCCGGCGATCGTGAGTGATGATGACGAAGGTGGTTTTGAAAGTCTTGTTGATTTCCCGCAGAAGCTCGTAGACCTGTTCGGTCGTGTCGCTATCCAAATTCCCGGTCGGTTCGTCGGCGAGGATGATTTCCGGTTGGTTCATCAACGCCCGGGCGATGGCGGTCCGCTGTTGTTGTCCCCCGGACATGTTGACGGCAAGGTTGTCTTTCACCTTGGTCAACCCTACCAGGTCCATCAATCGCAAAGCCCGTTCCCGAATCTCGGGAGTGATCGGTTTTCCCGAGATCCGGACCGGCATCAAGACATTTTCATAAGCCGTGAATTCCGGAAGCAAGTAGTGGAATTGGAAAATGAACCCGATCGTCCGGTTGCGAAGTTCCGCCAGGCGGGAATCCGACAACGATGCGGTTTCGACGCCGTTGATCAGGACGGTTCCGGTAGAAGGGCGGTCAAGGGTTCCGATGATGTTGAGCAAGGTCGATTTCCCGGAGCCCGATTGCCCGATGATCGAATTGAACGATTCTTTTTCGAACGCCAAATTGACGTCGAAGAGCACTTTGGTTTTGACGGCGCTTCCGTAGATTTTTTCGACGTGGCGCAGTTCGATGACGTTGTCAGCCATTTTTGATCACCTCGATAATGCTGATGCGGGTGGAACGACGAGCGGGGATAAGCGAAGCCAACGAAGCCGAAAGGAACGCGATGCCGGCCGATAAAGCGATGAAATTCGGATCAATGAAGAGCGGAACGACCGGTGTACCGTCGGCATTCAAAGCAAAAGTGGTGAAGGCCACAGACAGACCCAACCCGAGAGAAACCCCGACGATGGCCCCGAAGATTCCCAAGATCATTCCTTCCGACAGAAAGATGAAACTGGCTTGCCCGTTCTTGATGCCCATGGCTTTGAGAATCCCGATTTGTTTGGATTTTTGCAGGACAGTGATGGCCAAGACGCTGGCAATCCCGAGGATGACCGATAAGGTGACGAACACCTGAATCATGATCGAGGAATAACTCTGCCCGTTCAATCCCGAAAGCAACGATTCATTTTGGGACTTCCAATCGACGACTTCAATCGTTTCGTCATTGATCAAAGCCGCCAGTTCTGCGGCATTGACATCGGTTTCGAACACTTTATCCACCTGGGTTTCGATGCCGGTCACCACATCTCCGATGTTCAAGATCGTTCGGACGGCCGGTATCGTGGCGATGACCCAGGTGTCATTGATGGCAGTTACCTTGAAATCGAAGACTCCGACGACTTTGACCACGGTGTTCGGAACGGCATTCCCGCCTCCGGTCGTCGGGGGCATATAGATGGTGAAGGTGTCGTCACCATCG
>ERZ795054.2259-NODE-2259-length-16529-cov-4.573935_pt1 | contig 16529 bp, 15 predicted proteins | sample MGYA00375138_ERZ795054 | MGnify/ENA primary metagenome ERZ795054 (study PRJEB30183, sample SAMN05720215) | anaerobic digester metagenome | isolation source: active sludge of municipal wastewater-treating anaerobic digesters | place: USA | collected 2014-12-23 ... | reverse complement strand
TTAGTATCCTGTCGGTTCCGGTTGTATGCTTATTTGTTTCGAAGATCTGTGCCGGGTTATGGTAACCGAGGCCTGCAGCAAGTCCTGTGCCCATTCCGCCAATACCTCCTGAGCTAAGATTATAAGTTCCATCATTCAGATATGGACCAATTATTGGAGGAAGAACGAAAGCAAGACGTGCAGCACCTGAAGTTGCAAAGCTTGAACCTGTATTTGGTGATTCTGTGTAACCATTTGTGTATCCGATATTTGCACCAATAGAAAGATATTTTGTTATCTTCTGATCAACATTCATCCTGGCATTCTTCCTCTGATAAAAGTTGTTTTTAATCATACCGTCCTGATCGGAGAAACCAACAGAAAGGAAATATGAAGTTGTTGGTGTTGATCCTGAAACTGTTATTGCATGGTTCATCTGGAAACCTTTCTGATATATGTAATCAGACCAGTCTGTTTTAACGGGATTTCCATTAGCATCATTTACAAAGTGAAGCGGTGCAGTGCCATTTAAATTTGTATAGGCACGGTTTTTATGTTCCAGATACTGATCAGCATTCATCATGTCAAATAGTCTGAATGGCTCAGTCCACCCTGCATAACCATCGTAGGTAACCTTTGTTTTGGCACCCAGACCGTGTTTTGTTGTGATTATGATTACACCGTTTGCTGCCCTTGAACCATACAATGCAGTTGCAGAAGCATCTTTAAGGATCTCCATTGATTCAATATCATTGGGGTTCACGTCTGCCAGAGAGTTCTGGATAGCAGTACCTCCGATATTACCTGTGAAAATCGGAACACCATCAACAACAATAAGAGGGTTGGAAGATGATGTTATTGAGTTGAATCCCCTTACCCTGATTACAGGAGGGTTATTAAGGACTCCGTTAGGCATTGTTATTGCAACACCTGCAGCTTTACCTGAAAGAGCCTGGTCAAAGCTCTGAACAGGTACTGCGCGTATGGCATCGCCCTTCACTGAGGATATTGATCCTGTGATGTCGCGTTTCTGCTGCGTACCATAAGCCACAACAACTACTTCATCAACCTTGAAAAGGTCAGTTTCAAGAACCACGTCAATTGAAGTCTTACCGGCAACAGGAACCTCCTGGGTTCTGAAACCGACAAAACTATAGACCAGAGTCTGTGTATTCTGCGGAGCTGCAAGGATATACTTTCCGTCAACACCAGTTATGGCACCGACAGTAGTTCCTTTGGCAATCACAGAAACGCCGGGAACCGGCAGTCCATCCTCGGAACTTGTCACAGTTCCGGAAATTTGCACTGTCTGTGCCATGACAAGTGAACCTGTCAGCAACAGCAGTGAAAAAAGCATTAGGAATCTTTTCATACAATCTGTTTTAGGTTTAATGGTAAATAATCGCATCGCTAAAATAATTATTTATTTAACATGACTATTGTCATTATTAAATTATTTTAACATGACATTTACCATTTCCAACAGATTATTGGAAGGATTTATTCAATTTTATCAATAATTCTGCTTCTTTTCTTTCAGATTCCAAATCGATATGTCTGCCTTTTTCAATTATGATATTTACAAAATCCTTATCCTTCAGATCACGTGAATTTATCATGACATTCATAAAGGCTCCTCGTATTGCCGCCCGCAGGGCAAGGGCTCCTACTGCTGCATCCGTAATTGAAGAAGGATTACCTTTTTCAATCATTTCCGCTATCAGATCATAGGCTGAAAATGCTGTTTCCATTACTGTAAATGGAACATTTATAGCATGTTTTGTTGCTGCCTCAACAGCTTCTTCCCTTTTTTTCTTGTCAGCTTCTGTTTTTTTGGGCAGACTATAAGCTTCAAGTATCATATTAAAGGCTTCTGTATCTTCATCAACAAGCTGAAGAAGCCGTTTCTGAACCTGAATTCCTCTTTCAGCCCATGAAGAAAACTCCTCCCATCTGTCATCCCACCCCCTCTTATGCGCGGAGAGGTTGGCAACCATTGTTCCCAGTGAAGCGCCCAGGGCGCCAAGATATGCTGATACCGAACCTCCGCCCGGTGCAGGTGATTCGGAGGCTGTTTCATTTGCAAAATCAGTAAGGTTCATGCTTATAAGCCTTCCCTTCCTCACGTTGCCTGCCATAACATAATCAATTATCCTTTCGTCAGGTCTGAATTCACGTATGTCATTCAATCCCAGCGACCTGACTGCTATTCTAATAAGTTCCTCATCAGGCACTCCTGCTGATCTCTGCTGTTTGCTTAGGAAATACTTTCCGGCATCAAGCAGCGATTTAAGTGGTATCAGACCAACAAGTTCCGATCCTGTAACCCTCACTCCGCGTGCATCGGCCTTCCTGCAAACCTCGTCAAAAGCAAGGTGTACAGGTGTTACAGTAATATTCGTAAGGTTCATTGAAATCTGTGCAATACCGTATTCTTCAATATACCAGCCTATTGCCTTAACTGACTTAAGTGAGCCCGGAACCATTACAGGTTCTCCTTTATCATCCTTTACAATTTTACCTGTAAGTGAATCGCCCTCACGCTTTGGTCTTCCCTTTTCCCTGACATCATAGGCTATAGCATTTGCCCTTCGCACAGAGGTTGTGTTCAGATTCACATTGAAAGCCACAAGGAAATCCCTTGCCCCCACTGCTGTGGCGCCCGATCTTACATTTAATTTTGTTGGTCCGAAGTCCGGTTTCCAAAGGGGATCTGTTAATTTCTTAACAAGACCCTCGTATTCGCCTGATCTGCAACTGGCAAGATTACGGCGCTCCTCCCTGAATGCCGCATTTTCATAGCAATATACCGATATGCCAAGCTCATTGCCTATTCTCTCAGCAAGTTTGCGCGCATAAACAACAGTCTCTTCCATAGTGATACCTGATACCGGAACCAGCGGACATACATCTGTTGCACCCATACGGGGATGTTCACCGCTGTGTTTCGACATGTCAATTAATTCAGAAGCCTTTCTGACAGACAAAAACGCGGCTTCAACAACAGAATCGGGATCTCCCACAAAGGTCACAACAGTTCTGTTTGTGGCTTTGCCGGGATCAACATCAAGCAGCTTAACTCCTGCACATTTCTCAATTTCATCAGTTATCTGCCTGATAATCTCCATATCACGGCCTTCACTGAAATTCGGAACACATTCTAATATTCTTTTTTCCATATTGTCATGTTCTGTTCTCCGCTGCCCTCTATGTTACTATGTGCTGCTCTGTGTAATAAAAAAGAACTAACACAGAGTTCACAGAGGACCACAGAGTGACACGGAGATATTTTATATTATTTTTCCTTTTAGTATTACTTTTTCAACGAGATCACTTCCGAAAGCATAAGGCATGAAAGCAAGCGAAGGTATTTCTTTGGATATAAACACATTAGCCACTTTTCCTCTTGCTATTGAACCATGTGTTTCCGATATCCCCATAGCACAGGCGGAATTTATTGTAGCAGCATTAAAAGCTTCTTCGGGAAGCATTTTCAACCTTATGCAGGCAAGAGACATAACAAGTTTCATGTTTCCGGAAGGACAGGATCCGGGATTAAAATCAGAAGCCAGAGCCACAGGAAGTCCGGCTTCGATCATTTTTCTTGCAGGAGGGTCAGGCAGACCAAGAAAGAATGCCGAACCAGGCAACAGGGTTGGTATTGTATCAGAGCCTTTTAATGCAAGTATCTCCTCATCTCCGGATCGTTCGAGATGATCAACAGACAAGGCGTTGTATTTGACTCCGGTCTGTACCCCTCCGCTGAAATCAAGTTCGTTAGCATGAATTTTAGGCAACAGCCCGTGTTTGATACCTGCCATAAGTATCCTTTCGGTATCCTCAACACTGAAGAAACCCTTGTCGCAGAATACATCTATATAATCAGCCAGTTCTTCCGCGGCAACAACAGGTATCATTTCATTAATTACAACGTCAACGTACTTTTCCCTGTTGCTTTTGTATTCCTGCGGCACTGCATGAGCTCCCAGGAAGGTCGAACGTACTTCAAGCGGGCTTGTCTCCCTTATACGCCGTATTACCCTGAGCATTTTTAGCTCATCCTCAAGATTTAGTCCGTATCCGCTTTTAATTTCCACTGCCCCTGTTCCAAGTGTAATGATCTCTTCAATTCGTCTGAATGACTGTTCATATAGCTCATTCTCAGAGGTGTCATGTATTCTTTTCGCTGAATTGAGTATGCCTCCGCCACGTTTTGCGATTTCCTCATAGGACAAGCCTTTGATCTTATCTGCAAATTCAGTTTCCCTGCTTCCGGCATATACTATATGTGTATGTGAGTCACAGAATGAGGGGAAGACTATTTTTCCTCCGGCATCAATTTTAGTGTCTGCCTGTTCATAGCCGCATTTCTCATCAGGCAACTCATGCATCGTACCAAAATCAAAGATTTTTTCATCTTCTATATACAACCAGGCATCATCAATTGTCCTGATTTCTGACAAGTCCTTCCCACATACTTTCAGTCTCGGTGAATCTTCAACCTGAACAAGTCTTTTTATATTTGATATAATCAAGCTTTTTCCCATCTCCCGGTTTCAGATATTTATGTTAAGAATTAGCCATTGATGCATTCAGCATTTATCAAGTGCCTAAGGTAGCAAATATTGAAAAAACAGTATGTAATTTCCTTTTTTCTTTATCTTTAGCACCCTGAACTAAAACTGTTTTTATGAAAAGGAGCCTGATTCTTGTTTTCTCCCTGGTGATTACAGCAGGCCTGACCGCACAGGAAGAAAAGCCTAAAAAGACCGGATGGAAGTTTGGCGGGGCTTTGCCTGCAATAACCTTCGACACCGACCTTGGTTTTCAGTATGGCGCTCTTGTTGAGTTTCACAACTATGGCAATCCTAGCGTTTTTCCCGATTATAAGGAAAGGATTTACATAGAAGGCTCACGCTTCACCAAAGGAAGTGGAATATACAGGATAATGTATGAATCAAATACACTTTTCAAAACGATTCATTTCATAAGTGATCTTAGCTATCTTCCTGACAAGGCAAGTTATTTCTATGGTTTCAACGGATATGAATCAATATATAATAAGGACTGGGCTGATGATGAGCTGGCTTCACCTCCTTACAGAACAAGGATGTTCTACCGTTATGAAAGAGACCAGTTCAGGTTCAAGAACGATGTCCAGGGAAAACTTGCAGGCGAGCATCTGAAATGGGCGGCAGGGCTTGCTTTCCAGAAGTTTCAGCCAAACTCGGTGGACATTGAAAAAATCAATAAAGGCAAGGATGTAAAACTGCCTTCTGTAACTGAAATGCCTGGCCTTTATGAGAGATACCAGGCTCTTGATATAATTTCTTCCGATGAGGCCGGCGGAGGCTGGGTGAATACAGTTAAGCTTGGGCTTATGTATGACACCCGCGACAACAGGCCAAATCCCATAAAAGGCATCTGGACTGAAGCAGGTATTGAGACAGCTCCATCCTTCATGGGCAATGACTGGAGTTTTTCCAAGTTTTATTTTACTCATCGTCAGTACTTTACATTAATAGAAAAGGATCTTACCTTAGTTTACAGGGTTGGTTACCAGACTAATATTTCAGGCAAAGCTCCATTCTTTTACCAGTCACAGGTTATTACATCCATACTCACCGGAGCTACAAATGAAGGCCTCGGGGGAGCAAGCACATTAAGGGGTGTATTAAGGAACAGGGTTATAGGTGACGGTTTTGTAATGGGCAATGTTGAACTGAGATGGAAACCGGTATACTTCAGGTTCCTGAAGCAGGATTGCTACCTGGGATTGAGCGGATTTTACGATTTCGGCATGATAACGAAGGAAATAGAAATGCCTTCGGATTTGCAGACAAGATTCGCAACACTCTACACCACAGAGAACTACTCTGATTACTTCAACCCGGGAGGAGAAAAGCTGCATCAGAGCGCAGGTATCAGCATTATGCCGGTTATGAACAATAACTTTGTGATTGCAATTGACATTGGCAAGGCTTTCAATGCCCAGGACGGAAATATAGGTTTCTCAATAGGCCTGAATTACCTGTTCTAGGATAAGGAGACTCTCTCCATACTTATTAATCAGCGTAATCTGCGGGATAATATAGTTCCCACAGATTACGCTGATTTTTGTTGATTACTGCTCATTAAAAGCCTCTCAGGAAGTAGGCCAGTGTTGTTCCGAAATAATTTCCAAGCATATAGCCTATTACTCCGCCCGCTATACCGGTAACAATTACATCCTTGTTCCGGAGGGCATTTGCAACAAGAGGCACAAAGGGCGGGGAAAAGATGAATGCAGTGGCCGTTATAAGAAAATTATCAGCATCTATCCTGAAAATTCTCGCGAGTATTATGTGCAAGATAAGCGAACCAAAGTAGCACCAGGAGATAAAAAGTATCAGGTTAAGCATTCCCTTGTCAAACATTTTTGTAAGATCAGACTGGGATGCTACAGTTAATGAAAAAACAAGTATAAGATACATACCAAGCTGAAAGGTCTTCTCTATCCGGTTAATTGATTTTACAAGCGAGGCAATTAAAGAAAGGGTTGTTATCGATAATACAACAACAGCCATCTCATATTGCTTCTGTTCAGGTGGCAGCAGCAGGCTCATTGCAGCTCCCGCACCGGCAATGAGAACAGCAAAACCAAGAGCTTTAAGCAGCGGGACTGCCATGCTTCGACTCAACATTCCTGAAAAATCATTCAGGTTCTCAGTTTCAGTTACAAGCTGATCAACATCTGTCCTGATACCATTCCTGTCTTCGAACCTGGGAAGAATAGCCCGGAATATACGCGGGGCCACTGTTACAAAGAAAAGTACAAGAAAAGCCCCGACTATAATATCATAAGTATTCAGCACCATAAAACGGTGAGCATCAACATCCAGTACAAGCTTTAATGCTGCAAAGTTAGGTGTGCCGCCAGTATAAATCCCTTCAAACATTCCCGCCAGCTTCCATGTATCAGGAAAAGCGTTTTTCCAGATAAAAAAACCGGCAGTCACAATAACCAGGCCTGAAACCAGAGCCAGCGCAATTGATATAAATCCCTTGCGGGCCATTTTAAGCCACCTCTTCAGGTCGATAGAGAAGATTATCAGCGGGAATGCCAGAAGAATAGCTATTGTTACTATGTTATTCTGAACTCCTGCAATGCTGTTGACAAGCCTGTCAGCCTCCACAGCCTTTCCTTCAGAAATCAGATTTTCAAGCACTTCTGTTTTCAGTACAGACTGACCATGCAAGGCATCAATGTATCCCTGGCTCCCTTTCGGAAAAATCCCTGAAGAACCAAGAATCAGTCCGAAGCCATAAGCCAGTACAATAATTCCCAGCTTTTCAAAGAAGTTCCACTTCCGGCAAAGCCAGATAATGAGCAGGGGGAACAAAAAGTAAAACAGTATTAGAAATATATTAACTGCCATAATCCTGAAAATAATTAATTCAAATATAAAAAAAGCGGCTCCCCGACAGGAAAGCCGCCATGCAAAATAGGTTTTTATACTTAGTAGATATCACTCTTTTTTTCGTCGCAGTCACATTCGTCGAAACTTTTCTGATACTGGGAAATAGCTTTGAGACTCATCCCCATGCTTGAAAAACCTCCGTCGTGAAAGAGATTCTGCATTGTAACCTTTTTTGTAAGATCTGAAAAAAGTGTAACACAATAGTCGGCACAATCGGCTGCAGTTGCATTGCCCAAAGGGGACATTCTCTCTGAGAAATCAACAAGCGAGTCGAATCCATGTATCCCGCTTCCTGCGGTTGTTACAGTAGGTGACTGGGAAACAGTGTTAATTCTCACTTTTCGTTCGCGTCCGTATATATAGCCGAAACTTCTTGCTATTGACTCGAGCAGCGCTTTTGCGTCACCCATGTCATTATACCCTGAAAGAGTCCTTTGGGCTGCGACGTAGGAAAGAGCCACAACAGAACCCCATTCTTTTATGGCATCCAGTTTATAAGCCGTCTGAAGCACCCTGTGAAAACTAAGAGCAGAGATATCGAAAGTTTTCAGCATATTCTCATAATTAGTTGACTCATAAGGGATATCCTTCCTTACGTTCGGAGACATGCCAATTGAATGGAGGATAAAATCAAACTTGCCCCCGAAAATTTTCATACTTTCTGTCAGGAGGTTTTCAATATCTTCCATTTTTGTTGCATCAGCAGCAATAACCTTGCTGCCTGTAATCTTTGCAAGTTCATTTATTGTACCCAGCCGCATTGCAACAGGTGAGTTGGTTAGAACAAGCTCAGCTCCTTCTGCATGTGCCCTCAATGCTACCTGCCATGCAATCGACATCTCATTAAGAGCGCCGAAAATAATCCCTTTCTTTCCTTTTAAAAGACCTTCTCTCATTTTTTAAATAACTAAATTTCAATTAATTAATCACAGTCTTAAGCAACTCTCTGGCATTTTTCAATGCTGTTTCTGTAACTTCGCTGCCACTAAGCAGCCTGGCAACCTCCAGAACACGTTCTTCATCTGTTAACAAACGAATCCTTGTAATTGTTGCATCATCATTATCATCTTTATATACATGGTAATGCCTGCCTCCTCTTGAAGCAACCTGAGGCAGATGTGTAATATTAATGACCTGCATGTACTTACCCATGCTCTCAAGTATCTGTCCAACCTTATCAGCAACCTCTCCTGAGACACCTGAATCTATCTCATCAAATATTATTGTAGGCAGGTTGCTGTTTCTTGAAAGAACCGATTTAAGGCTCAGCATAACTCTTGAAAGCTCACCCCCGGATGCTATCCTTGAAATGTTCTCCGGAGCGATCTGCTTATTCGAAGAAAAAAGGAATTCAGCATTATCAGTGCCTGATGGCCTGTATTCACCATCGGATGAAAAATCTATCCTGAACCTGGCATTTGGCATTCCAAGCTGTTTCAGCAGTTCAGTTATCTTACTTTCTGTTTCAGGAAGTATATTCCTCCTTTTTGCTGACAACTCCTCTGATAGTTTTCTTAGGTTTTTTTCTTCTACCTCAATAAGTTTCTCAAGTTCAGCTATCCTGTCATCACCAGAAGCAAGGGCAGTTAGCTGCGATTTCATTTCTTCAGTTTTAACAAGCAGCTCATCGAGGTTTTCAGCCCGGTGTTTATGGCACAATGTATAAATGACATCCAGTCTTTCATTTATCTGCGCAAGTCTGGCCGGATCAGCATCTATTGTTGAAGCAAGCCTGTCAATTTCTGCCGCGAAATCATCAAGTTCTATAAGCGCTGATTCAATCCTTGAGCTCAGGGCTTCGCTCTGGGGAAGAAAATTTCTTATACGTGCCAGGTTTGAACGAACCTCCCTGAGCATTCTGAGAATTGATATTTCGTCTGAAAGAAAGAGCTGGGCAGAAGAAGTAAGGGCATTTTTTATCTCCTCTGAGTGAACAAGAAGCTCCTGACCTGCTTCAAGTTCTTCCTGCTCTCCTTTTTTCAGTTTTGCCTCCTCAATCTGTAACAGCTGATGCCTGTAGTATTCAAGATCAGCCTTATTTTTGTCATAGCTCTGCTTCAGTCCGGAATATTCCTTTTTGAGTTTCCTGTATGTATTGTATGAACCTGAATATTTTTTCAGAAGCATTTTTGTACCGGCAAATGAATCAACAACCGACAACTGAAATGAATTATCATTCAGCATCAGGGTCTGGTGCTGTGAATGAATATCTATAAGCCTGTCGCCCAAATCCTTAAGCACAGAAACAGTAACCGGAGTGTCGTTTATAAAAGCCCTTGATTTTCCTGCAGGATTAACCTCCCTCCTTACAAAGGTTTTATCATCATAGTCCAGGTCATTGCTTTTGAAGAAATCCTGAAGTTCATAAGCTGACAGGTTGAAAATCCCTTCTACTATGCATTTCTCATTTTTATCAAGCAAGGCTGATGTATCAGCCCTGGTACCGAGAATAAGGGAGAGTGCACCGAGAAGGATTGATTTTCCGGCACCTGTTTCACCTGTAATAATAGTCAGCCCTGATTCGAGGTCTATATCGAGCTCCTTTATAAGTGCATAATTTCTTACAGATAATTTAGTCAGCATGGAGAAGGCTATTGAGCTGAGGATGAATTGATTTTTTCGTACTTGGCCTTATTTGCAGGATCAATCTCATTCATTATCTGCATAACCCTGCTTTTTTCCTCGGGGAATGATCCTGAAAATACATTAATTATTTCATCTGCCTTGGCATCAATAATTATCTGAAGGAAGTACATATACGGATCAGGCCTTTTTCTGTAGACCTCCTGCAGCAGCTTAAGGCTTTCTGCCATATTTATCCTGGCTTCACTCACTCTTGCTTCCATCATATCCATGCCTTTCATGTAATATTCATAGCTGAACAGCCTTACATTCTCATACTCCCTGTTCAGAACATTCTTTACAAGCCAGTACCTGTTGCGGTTTCTTGAACCATCGAATGGCTTCCATCCAGTCTCAGGGGCATTCTGGGCATTTGTGACAATCTTTTCTGCCATCTGGAAATAATCTGTGCCGCCAAGCGGAGAAAAAGTATCATAGTCAAAACCAAGGATCATGTATGTATAATAGGCAAGAACAGAAATAAGGTTGTTCCTGTGTGTGCTCGGATCGAACTCAAGAGTCTGAAACTCAACATATCTGAACTGAAAATTATTATCAACAAAATTCAGGAGTGTTGAATTGTATGTTGTATTGAAAACGGGCCGTCTAAGCTGTATCTGGATTGTACCCTTGAATTCATCACCGGAAAGCTGGTCGGTAAGGTTTATAAGGATATTACAGTCGATCCTTTCCGCGTAACTGAAAACATTGTTTGTCCAGATCGTATTATTCATGAAATCATAAATATCGCGCTGCATGTTTTCGAAGATCTCCCTGTTTGACCCCTGGATCATCTGTGCAGAGATCTGAACATTACAATTCAACTCCTGCGACTTCAGAACCACAGAACTCAGAAGCAGAACAGCTGACAGGCAATATCTCAGGTAACGTTTAGATTTCATCTTCTGAAATTATCTCATCATTGATATTATTTTGCTCAGAATATCCCTTGCAACATCTTCCTTTGATTTCAATTCAAATTTATCAATTTTATTGTTACGGCTTATTATTGTAATCCTGTTGGTATCATGACCGAATCCCGCGCCCTCTTCCCTGAGAGAATTCAACACTATAAGATCCAGATTTTTGCTTTTAAGCTTTCCTGATGCATTTTTAATTTCGTTATCTGTTTCAAGTGCAAAACCAGCCAATAACTGATTTTTCTTCTTCTGTTTTCCCAGAGTATATGCAATGTCGACAGTGGGTTTCAGCTGAAGGTTTAATATTCCATCCTTCTTCTTCAGTTTTCTGTCGCTGACGTCTGCAGGTGTGTAATCAGCCACTGCAGCCGACAATATTGCAACATCGCAGTCAGGGAACAGGGCTATGCATTCCCTGGCCATTGAATCTGCATTTGTTACATTTGTTACATTTATCTCCTTATGTTTCGGGACTGTATTTACCGGACCCAGAACAAGATGCACTTCCGCTCCCATCTCACAGGCAGCGTCGGCCAGTGCTATCCCCATTTTGCCTGAAGAATAATTACTTATAAACCTTACGGGATCGATAGGTTCTCTGGTAGGTCCCGCATTTATCAGAAAGCGTTTCCCTTTCAGCGGTTCAGAGTTTTTTTTTTATCAAGGAAGCTTTTGATCTCCTTCACGATTTCCTCAGGTTCTGCCATCCTGCCTTTCCCGTAAAGACCGCTTGCAAGCTCCCCGCTGGCGGGTTCAAGAACATGGTTCCCATAAGCTTTCAGGGTCTCAATATTTATTGTTGTTGAAGGATGGGCAAGCATGTCCATATCCATTGAGGGAGCCACAAATACCGGGCAGCGTGCGGAAAGGTATGAAGTAAGAAGCAGGTTATCAGCAATACCTCCGGCCATCTTTGCTATTGTGTTTGCAGTGGCAGGCGCAATAAGAAAAAGGTCAGCCCACAATCCCAATTCAACATGACTGTTCCAGTCACCGTTTTCGGGATTATAGAAGGCTGAAATTACAGGATTGCCAGAAAGGGTTGCTATTGTCAGAGGTGTTATGAACTCCTTTGCATGATCAGTCATAACAACCTTAACCTCAGCTCCTTCCTTAACAAGCAACCGGATGATAGTCGCAGTTTTATACGCTGCGATACCTCCGGTGATACCTATTAGTATATGTTTGCCCTTAAGCATAAAGGCAGTATTTATTTCTGTTTTGTGTCGTTCTCGGGATTCCTGAAAAAGATTTTGTTTTCCTCAAGCTCCTGCAATGCAATAAGTGTAGGTTTTGGAAGCCTTTCATAGAATTTGGATATTTCAATCTGTTCCCTGTTCTCGAAAACTTCCTCAAGGTTATCACTGTATGAAGCGAACTCCTCAAGCTTTTTGTTAAGCTCCTGCTTCATTTCAACAGAGATCTGGTTAGCTCTTCTTGAAACAACAATCACTGTTTCGTAGATATTGCCGGTATCCTTTGTCAGTGACGCAAGGTTGCGTGTGACAGTTGTAACAGGTGCTGCTGATTTTCTGTAATCCATATAGTTATTGCTTGTTTAATTGATCAACCGGTATTGCCGATTTCAGGTATTTATCGGTCTTCTGGTAAATTGATTTAACGTCCTTTGAATACTTGCTTTCCGGATATTCCTCCATAAATGAATAATAATCATCAAGAGTATCCTGATAGCGTGACTTCTGCTTGTCGGCCATGCTGTAAAAAGCATAAAGATACAGGGAATTAAGCTTCAGAAACATCATTTCTTCCCTGTATTTTGAGTTTGCATAATTCTTCAGACTGTTGTTTATTGCCACAACAGCCGACTTATACTCCTTCATATCATAATAAAGTCTTGCACTTCTGTAATTTTTCTCAACGAGCCTCTCCTCCATCTCTTTCAAAAGTGTCCTGCATTCATCCACTTTAGGGCTGTGGGGAAATTTATTTATGAAAATATTAAAGCCTTCTATTGCATTTTTTGTATTTTCCTGGTCCAGCTCAGGCCTTGGCGAATTAAGATAATCACAATAAGCAGCCAGATAATGAGCTTCCTCTGCATGCTTGCCAAAGGGGAACTGATCAACGAACATCTTGAACTGTGTTCCTGCCATTATATAATCTTTCATGCCGTAATAGCTCTGCGCATTTATCCAGTTAAGTTCCTCGCCTTCTTCTGTTGCCCGGTAACGTGGAAGTACCTGGCGAAGAAGCTCAGTCGTCTTAACATATTTGCCCTCATTGTAATACTCAAGAGCTCTTGTCTTCTTAAGATCAAAATCAGTGCTCTTTAAAAGTTTCTCATACTCGCTGCATGAAGTAACGAGCAGAAACACAACCGGTATTATCAAAAACCTGAATCTCATAGAAAAATGTTGCGCAAAATTACTGAATTTTTTTTAACCTGAGAAATAAACGGAATTATTATCAGTTTATTTTCTGCAATATACCATCAGGTAAATAGGTATAAATAGGTATAAAGCAAGATAGTGATATCTTTACTTTTGTAAAAAAAATATTAAACAACATTATCATGGATATCTTCAATAAGATAAAATCAACTAAAGGCGCACTGGGTCAGTACTCAGGAATGGCTGACGGTTATTTCATGTTTCCCAAACTTGAAGGAGAAATTGCACCGAGGATGAAATTCAGGGGCAAGGAAGTACTCACCTGGAGCCTTAATAATTATCTGGGACTGGCAAACCTTCCTGAAGTGAAAAAAGCAGATGCCGAAGCAGCTGAAAAGTACGGCCTTGCTTATCCTATGGGAGCAAGAATGATGTCAGGCCAGACAACAATGCATGAGAAATTCGAAAAAATGGCAGCAGAATTTGTTGGCAAGGAATCATCTTACCTGCTCAATTTTGGCTATCAGGGTATGGTTTCAATTATTGATGCCCTTGTTGACAGACATGATGTAATAGTATATGATTCTGAATCACATGCCTGTATAATGGACGGACTCAGGCTACACATGGGCAAGAGATTCGTTTTTCCTCACAATGATATTGAGAATTGCGAGAAGCAGCTTCAGAGAGCACAAAAGATTGTGGAACAGACAGGTGGCGGGATACTTGTTATCACTGAAGGTGTTTTCGGTATGGCAGGCGATCTTGGTAAACTCGACAAAATAGCGGCTCTTAAGAAAAAATATAATTTCCGCTTCCTCGTTGATGATGCACATGGTTTTGGCACAATGGGAAAAACCGGTGCCGGAACAGGTGAGCATTTTGGTGTACAGGACCAGATTGACGTTTATTTTGCAACATTTGCAAAATCGATGGCCGGAATAGGAGCCTTTGTAGCGAGCACACATGAGGTTGTTTCCTATCTCAGGTTCAACCTGAGATCACAGATCTATGCAAAATCGCTTCCAATGGCAATGACAATCGGTGCAATAAAACGCCTTGAGATTGTCAAAACACACCCCGAATACAGGGAAAAACTCTGGACAATTGTAAATGCTCTTCAGAAAGGTTTGAAGGAAGCCGGACTGGACCTCGGCAAGACAGAATCACCAGTTACTCCGGTTTTCATGAAATGCCCGCTGGCCCAGGTAACCCAGCTTATTTATGACCTCAGGGAAAACCATGGTGTATTCTGTTCTGTTGTGATTTATCCTGTAGTGCCAAGGGACGTTGTAATGCTCAGGATCATTCCTACTGCTTCACACTCTCTTGAGGATGTGAAATACACAATTGAAGCATTCAAGGCTATAAAGAAAAAGCTTGACAATAACGAGTATCCGAACGAAATGGCTGATTTCAGCAAATAGGGTTCGAAGAATTTATTATTGAAGAGGGTGTTCGTTACTGGCACCCTCTTTTTTTTATCCTGTGAACAAAAATTCTTTTAAGTGGTTTATTCATAATCATGGCAAATTAAAAATAAGCTTTGGCCAGAGATTATTTATGCTGAACGACACAAAGGATTCCGGGAAAAATCTTCTTAAAGGTTATAACATGCTTCTGTATTTCGCCGGAACAATGATTATTTATGAACCTGCCGAGGAATGCATTGTCGATTTCTGGAAACAGGGTATCCTTAAAAAGCTGCCTGTAAGCAGTTCAAATCCTGAATTTATCAGAGCAGCCTCACAGTTAAGGGAATCATGCACTGACTCCGGTTCAAACACAACGGCGATGTCAGAGGATTTTTACAGGCTGTTCAGGAAGCCATTAACTGCCCTTGCACCAATATTTGAATCGGAATACAACAATTCCTGTACAGCTGAAACTGCAAACAGTTATCAAAATGTAACGGATTTTTACAACTCATACGGCTGGATCTCAGGAATAAGGTCACAATTTAAGGATGACCACCTTGGTGTTGAACTGCTGTTCCTGACTACGCTTATTGAAAAGTATCTTGAACTTGATGACTATGCATGCCATGTTGAGATGAGAAATGAAATAAAAAGATTTATTGAGCAGCATCTCCTCTCATGGGTCCCGGAATGGCACAAAAAGGTTAATAAGCACTCATTAACAATGAGTTACAAAGGAATATCTTCGCTGATTTACGCCAGTATTGAGGATATTTATTCTATATTATCTGAAGGCAAAAAAGAAGATCTGACTAAAAGTATCTTCAGAAATTAGGGTTAAAAAAACTGATTATAGCGCCCATATAGTATTCCCTCCAGCCTTCGGCTATATTGTCATATTCATCGTCGGGAATGTTTGTATGCTCAACTGTTACATCCGCCTCATCCTTAACAGGCTTTATTGTGATTGTAACGATCGATCTTTCAGCCTGTTCGCCGAAATACCATTCCTGCACAACTTTATGATCCGGGATGAACTCAATGTTTTGCCCTGTTATATCACCCTCCCATAATGAGAATTCACTGCCCGGCTCTGTACTCATTTCAGCCGGATAACCTGACCATATACTTATTGTGTATGGATTTGTCAGCGCTGAATAAACATCAGCAGCTTCAGCATTTATTCTGAATGTCTTTTTAAAAGTTTTCATTTCAGCTCAATCAGGTACCTTTCAGCATCAATCGCAGCTATGCAGCCCGATCCGGCAGCAGTTACAGCCTGCCTGTAATGAGGATCCTGGACATCGCCAGCTGCAAAAACACCTGGCACATTTGTTTTTGATGTACCTGGAAAGGTCTTTATATAACCGACTTCATCAGTTTCAAGATATTTCTTAAAGATGTCGGAATTTGGTGTATGGCCAATAGCCAGGAAGAAACCGTCAATCTTTATCTTAACCACCTCGGATTCAGGAGTTCCTTTTTTCTTCACAAGCATGGCGCCTTCAACCCCGTTTTCCCCGAACAGATCAAGTGTCTGGTGTTCCACAGCACCTCGATGTTTTTAGTATTCATCACACGTTCCTGCATTACCTTTGATGCTCTCAGTACATTCCTGCGGACAATGAGATAAACCTTATTGCACAGACCTGCAAGGTATGTTGCTTCTTCAGCTGCTGTGTCACCGCCTCCGACAACTGCCACATCTTTTCCCCTGTAGAAAAAACCGTCGCAGGTAGCACATGCCGATACGCCCTGTCCGGCATATTTTGTTTCAGC
>ERZ795054.2254-NODE-2254-length-16558-cov-5.272617_pt1 | contig 16558 bp, 11 predicted proteins | sample MGYA00375138_ERZ795054 | MGnify/ENA primary metagenome ERZ795054 (study PRJEB30183, sample SAMN05720215) | anaerobic digester metagenome | isolation source: active sludge of municipal wastewater-treating anaerobic digesters | place: USA | collected 2014-12-23 ... | reverse complement strand
CGCTCGATTTTGTCATGGGAGAATGCGATCGTTAGCGATGAATCTCACGCTTCCCGACACGCTCGTGGCCGAGATCGACCGGTTGGTGGCGCGTTACCCCCAGCCGCGCAGCGCCAGCGTCATGGTGTTGCATGCCCTCCAGGATCATCTTGGCTACCTTCCGCCGGACGCCATCGAATGGACAGCCGCGCGTCTGAATCTGCAGCCGATCAACGTGCTCGAATTGGTCACGTTTTACCCGATGTTCCGGCGGGCGCCGATCGGGAGATTTCATCTCAAGATCTGCCGGACGCTGAGCTGCGCCCTGTGCGGTTCGCACGAGTTGCACCGGCACCTGTGCGGAAAGCTGGGGTTGGATCCGCATGCCCACGGGCCGCAGACGACCGCCGACGGACGATTCACAGTCGAATTCGTCGAGTGCCTTGCGAGCTGCGGGACCGCGCCGGTGATGATGTGCAACGACAGGTTCTTCGAGAAGGTGACGCCTGAACAGGCGGACCAGATCATCGCCAAGACGCAGTCTTGACACCGCCCCGATGCCGGTCCGCGCGGCTTCTCGTGGAAGACACCCGATCGAGAGGCCGGGCTTCAGATCACCGTTCAGGGCGCCGTTTGAGGTTATTGTCGAGGAACTGGAACGTGCCGACGCCGTGGATGGTGTGGGGTCCGTTGAAGAAGTCGATGGCGGTGCGGTCGGCGATATCGAGGCGGACGTAAAGATAGCGCACTTTGGCGTATTCGTAGGCGACCCAAGAGTCGGGGGCCACGCCGTCGAAGTGGCCGCGTTCAACCATGAACGGGCGGGGGGCGATGAGGGCAGCCATTTCGGCGTAGTTGAACGTGTTACCAAGGTTGAACTCCGGCATTTCGTATTCGCCGGTGTAAAGGTAGGAATAGGTCGAGTCGGTGGTGACGTTCTTCCGGATCCAATCGTTGAAATCAGCCGAGCAGATCGAGAGGGCGTACCGGTTGAGCACGGCGGGGACGCGCATGGCGGTCTTGCCGCCGTAACTCAGGCCGTAGAAGCCGATGCGCTGGGGATCGACAAACGTCTGGTCGGTGAGCCAGTCGAGGATGCGGTCATGCTGGCCGATGATGACGGAAAAGAGACTCAGCTTGAGGGGATTGGCTTTGCGCTGGAGCACGCGGAAACGGTCGCTGCCGCGATACGGATTGTGCGGCGCAAAGACGATGAAGCCGCGGTCGGCCAACCGCGCGGCAAATGACTTGTAGGCCGGATAACCGGGTTCGGTGGGACCGCTCAAGGTGTCGGCGGGCAGCCCTTCGAGTCCGTGCTGGCAGACGACGACGGGGCGGCGTTCGGCGGGTTGGAGGTTGTCTGGGAGCAGGAGATAGCCCCAGGCGAAAACTTCGGGCCAGACATCGAGGGTGACCTCGTAGACGGCAAAATTGGGGCGAGCTTCGACCAGCCGGGAGCGGGGATTGATGCCCGCGGTGGCCATGGGGAGTTGGCCGATGATTTCCTGGTGAAAGTGTTTGCGGAAGGGTTCGCAGGCCTTGGCCCAGTCGTTGGTGGGGTTGGCCTTGAGTTGGCTCCAGAAAAACTCGTCCCGGACCTGATCGGAAACGCGCAGCAGTCGCTGGGTGTGATCCACCAGGTCGGTGAGTTGACGGCGTTGCTGTTCATCGGCGTCGGTCGCCGGGCGCTGGGTCGCGGCCGGCGGAGCGGATGCCGAGAGCGTGGGGCGATCTGCGCCGAGGGATTGAAGCAGCGCCCGCAGGGAGACATCGCAACCGGGGAGCACCGTCATGCCCTCGTTGCCATGGACCAGAAGCGGATCAAAGGGGAAGGACTCGGGAAAGAGGGCGCGGGCGCGGGCGAGTTCCGCCCGCACGTCGATGCACTCGGGGGTCTCGAGCCGTCCGGGGGCGGCACCGGAGCGGCCTTCGCTCGGGGCGGGCGGACCCTGAACGTTGGGGACTTGGGAATACTCGACGATGAGCTGCCGCGGGGCGATGAGGGTGGCAATCTCGGCGTCGCCGAACTCCCGGAGCAGGCCGAACACATTGCGGTAGATCGGTTCCTCCCAGAGGTTTTCGCGGGGGCCGAAGTAGCCGCTGACGAGCGTGCTGGCGAGGCGGGGATCGAGGGCGGCGGCGTAGAAGGCGAGCAGGCCGCCTTCGCCATACCCGGCGATGCCGGCTTCGAGGGGCGATTGGCCGGGGAGCGCATCGAGGTGTTCGAACCAATCGACGAGGGCGAGGATTTTTTGAATTTCGTAGCCGATGATATGGCGGCCCATTTCGTAGGCTTGACGGTAGATCCACTCGCGGTGCGGTTGGTTGGTGAACCGGTTGAGCATGGGGTTGCCGGACCAATGATCGTCGCGGTTGATCAGCACGGGCACGACCACCAGACAACCGTTCTCCGCAAGGCGCCGGGCGAATTGCGCCTCCGGCGGCACGCCGGGCTTGAGTCCCACGAGCATCTCGGGGGTTTGATCGGCGTCGGGCACCGCCACCACGCGAGCGATCGGGGCGGTTTTGGGTTGCAGCAACAGGCCCTCCCCATAGACGTGATCGAACACGAGCCAGCGGACGGCATGGACGGTGTAACTCTCCGCCGCGGCGACGGTGGAATCGTGGTCGGTGGTGTGTTGAAACTCGAGCCCGGTGACGACGTGACGCAGGTCGACGGCGCCCAGTTGCCGGCGGAGGCGTTCGCGGTTGGGTTCGACGGATTTGGCATAGCCGGCGGGCGATGTGAAATCCCGTTTCCAGAACCGGGCGCGTTCCGTCACCGACTCCTGGGTGGCTTTGGTGAAGAACCGGTCGATGCCTTCGACCATGCGGGCGGAGCTATCGCCCGGCCAGTCGAACGGGGCGGTCCGCGGCAAGTTGGCGGGCGGTGACTGGGCCAGCAGGTCGAGGCCGGTCATGGCCAGGTTGAGCCAGACCGGGAGCAGTTGGCGGGCAAGGGGACGCTTGGCGGGTCGGGCGGGGAGAAGGGGGCGCGGCATAAAGATGGGCGATGGGTTAGCGTATCTTGGCATCGGGCAGTTCCCGCTTGAGTCCTTGATCGATGAGCATGGGGTCGTGGTCGGGGGTCAGTCCGACCTGTTTCATGGCGCGGGTCAGTTCGCGCCGCCTTCGGTTCTTACGGGGAGTCGGAAGGCTCCCCGTTGAAAACCAGGAACAGCGGTGACGGCTTGGGCTGGTGGAACCGTGAGTCCGGTCCAACCCGCAAAACACCCAAGGACCGGACGGACGGAGTCTCTGTTGCTGTGGAGCACGTGCCACAACTTAGTGCGTCGGCTGCGCGATGACAAACTCCACCGTGCACGGTGTCCGGCGTTGGACCTGCAACCGCTGAACCGTCGCGGCCATCTCGACTGCGTAGCGTTCGCACAGCGCAAACGCCGCGTCGGGGGACACGCGAACCGAGCGGTCGTCCGCCGCTGGCCAATCGGGCAGGTCGAGCATTTCAGGTTGGTCCAAGGTGAATGGGGGGCGGGATCCAGAGCGCAGTCGTACGTTGCCGCGCGTGATCGGATGTCCGGGCTGCGCCGGGCAGGGCCAACCCGCCTTTGCATCGACCGAGCGAAGGGCAAGCAGTCGATGCAAAGCCTGGTTGTCCTTCGCTCGGTCGATCGGGACAGGCAGGGGCGTCTTCTGCTCTGGCGATGAGTCTGGCGATATGTTTGGCCTTGAAGATTTCCTGTGACAATCTTCCGCGGACCGGCCCTAGAAACACGATGAATGCTGGCAAATCGAGTTCCGCACCAGATCCCGAACGCGGGCAGAAGCAAACCCCGCGTGTGGAGGCCGCGTCGGAGACGCTGGCCGACCTTGCCGGAATCCTTGACCTGTACCTGGCCGATCTTCAGGCGGGCCGAAATCCCGACCGCGCCCGGCTGCTCGAGAAACACCCCGGGCTCGCCACCCATCTGGCGCGAGCGCTCGATGGCCTGGAGTTCATCCATCGCAGCTCGGGGGGCCCCGCCACAGCGCCGGCACGGCTCGGGGATTTCCGCATTGTGCGCGAGGTGGGCCGGGGCGGCATGGGCGTGGTTTACGAGGCGGAGCAGGTCTCGCTGCGGCGGCGCGTCGCGGTGAAGGTGCTGCGCTTCGGAGCGGTGGCGGACGAGATGGCGATGCAGCGTTTCCAGCGCGAGGCGGAAACCGTGGCCCTTCTGCACCACACGAACATCGTGCCGATCTTCGCCATCGGAGCGGAAGCGGGCGTGCATTACTACGCGATGCAGTTCATCGAGGGTCGCGACCTGGCCGAGCTGGCGCGGCGCGACGGAGGGGCAGGCGGCGCGGAGAGTCCGCTCGAGCCGCGCCAGATCGCGGACTGGGGTTTGCAGGCGGCGGAAGCGCTGGCGCACGCCCATCGGCGGGGCGTCATTCACCGTGACATCAAGCCGTCCAACCTGATCCTCGACCACGACGGACGCATCTGGTTGACCGACTTCGGCCTCGCGCGGCGTGTGGACGACGTTGTCCTCAGCGTGGCCGGCGCGCTGATGGGCACGCCACGCTACATGAGCCCCGAGCAGGCGCGCGCTTCGATGAACCCGGTGGATCATCGCACGGACATCTACAGCCTGGGGGCGACGCTCTATGAGCTGGCCACCGGGCGTCCGATCTTCGACGCGAACACGGCCCACGAGGTTCTGTCGCAGATTCTCCACAACGAACCGCGCCCGCCGCGGCAATGCCGTCCGGACCTGCCGCGCGAGTTCGAGACGATCATTCTCAAGTGCCTGGCCAAGGAACCGGCGCAGCGCTATGCGACCGCGCAAGCGCTGGCAGACGACCTGCGCGCGTTCCTCGAGGGCCGGCCGATCTCCGCCCGCGCGCTCAGCCTGCCGCAGCGGGTCGGGCGCTGGGCCCGGAAGCACCGGCGCACCACCACCGTGGCCGGCGTCTCGGCCGGCGTCTCGCTTGTGCTGGCCGTCGGTGGCTACCTGGTCTGGCAGGATCGCCAGCAGGCCCGGCTCGCGCGGCTTTCCTTGAGCACCGACACCCCGAACCTGCTTGCCGAAATCGTCGATGCCCAGGGTCAGGGTCGCGCGCCGGCCTTTCCCGTGCCGTCGGCCGAACCCGTCACGGTCCCGGCGGGTGCGCTGCACCTGCGGCTCTCCGCCTCGGGCCTGCTCAGCGAGACCTGGCCCATCGAGATCGCGGCGCGGCGGGACCAGTCGCTCCATGTGCAGTTGCAGCCGCGCTGGCTGTGGCCGCCGGCAGAGGTGAACACCGCCGAGCATCCCGAGACCCGGGTTGTCACCCTGCGGGGGCATGCCGATCTCCTGGTCCAGGCCAGCACCCCGGACGAGAAGGGCGGCGCCGGCATCGTGCGGCGGGTCCGTTTGCTCGACGGCGCGACCGGCAAGCCCGCCTGGCGAGGCGATCTGGTCCTCGATACGAATTCCCTGCCCCCGGGCCGCAACCTGGAGGAATGGAAAGCACTGCTCGCTCCGGCCGGCCTTGTCTACCGCATCCGTGACACCGGGCTCGAGCAGCGGACGCACGACGTCGACGTCGACGGCATCGGCGATCTGGTCCTGCTCTCGCGCACCACGCCCTCGCTCGTCGCGATCTCCGGCGCCGACGGCCAAGTGCTGTGGTGGGCGCGCGCGCGGCCGGCGATCGAGACGGTGGCGCACGGTGGCGCTGAACCGCCGCGTCTCGAACATGCCGGACGCGGCTTTGTCGTGGGGGTGCCGGCGGTGGCCGACGTGGATGGCGACGGCGCGCCGGATTTCCTGGCGTGTTTCCACTTCGATAGCGACACGTATGCGGGCACCGGCCAGTCCCCGTTGCGCACCGGCCCACAGAGCGGCCTGGCCGCGATCTCGGGCCGCACCGGCGCGATCCTGTGGCAAGCCCGCATCGCGGAGGACTGGAGTCAGTACCTCCATTCCTCCGGCCCGGCGGACAAGTATCAGGCGCTCTGCCGCCCGGCCGTCGGGCAAGTCAACGGACGCCTCGCGGTCGGACTGGTGGAGAAGACGCGTCTGCTGGGCTTTGACGCGCAAACCGGCGACCCAGCCTGGCCGCCGCTGGAACTCGGTTTCGAGCCGCCCCGCGCTCCCGAGTTTGCCGATCTCGATGGCGATGGCGAGAGCGAGGCGCTGTTCCTGCGATGGCGCGAGGACGCGGCAACCGGTGGCGCGAGGCCGAGCGGTGTTTTTGCCGAGGAATCCTCGCTGGATCTGAATGCGGTGTCACTGCCAGAGGGCCGGTCGCGCTGGAACAAGCCGTTCAGTTTTGCGCCCAAATGGCAGGCCCATGAACTCAAGAAGGCCGACCGCCACCTCACCACACTCTCGGACCTGAACGGCGACGGACGCCCCGAAATCCTGCTCTCGGGCGGTTATCGGACCGTGAGCGCAGGCACCCGGTTGACGCTCGAGTTGGTGGATGGCGCGACCGGCACCAACCGCTGGCACCGGTTGCTTTACGCGCGAGACCTCCTTGGCCCGGCGTGGAACGCGGATCAGTTTGTCGCCGGACCGGACCTCGACGGCGACGGCTGGCGTGAAGTCGTTTTGGCGTGGGACGGCTACGACGAGCCCAGTCGCAAGCACGGCCTGTTCGTGGCCGCGCTTTCCGGCGCGGATGGACGATGGTTGTGGCGCGTCCATCAGCCGGGTCTGGGTGAAGTCCGCGCCCTGGCCTGGTGGCATGCGGGCGCGGATGGCTGGCCGATGCTGCTGGTCTCCGCGCGGCGCGCCAGCGGCGCCCAGCATCTCACGCTGGCTCTGGGCACCGGCACCGGCCGCATCGAGCACATTCTGCCTGACGTGGCCGAACCGCATGTGGCGGATTTCGACGGCGACGGCATCGCCGACCTCTTCTACACCGTCTCGCCCCAGGGCGCCCCGCGCCATCTGGTGGTCCGAGGCGCGGTGCCGGAGGCCTGGAAACAACTTGGCGATTGGCGGGCGGCGGCGGATTTCAACCAGGATGGTTTCACGGACCTGGTGGGCATTGCGGACGCCGTTGTGACCGCGCGGTCGGGGGCGGATGGACGGATCATCTGGCAGGCGACCAAGGGGCCGCGCGACTCATCCATGGAAGCGCCGCGGTTGACGGGGGACTTCAACGGCGACGGCATCCCGGACGTGCTGGCGGTGGTGAACGCGTGGCGGCAGGTGTCACCGCAGGGCTTCGGCTCGAAGCGCCTGCCCGCGGCGTTCTCGGGCAAGGACGGCCGCCAGCTCTGGATCGCCGACGATCTCGACATCCTCGGCAACCTCGCCGCGACCAGCGGCATGAACTGGTCCTGCCGATATCCGTCGTTCGAATCGGCGGATCTTGCGGGCGACGGCGCCGCGGAACTGATCGCGCTGCATAGCGGCCCCGGCATGACGCCGAGGCTCTCCGTGGCCGAGGGCGGCGACGGCCGCGTGCGCTGGACCACGCGCATGACCCGCGGCGGATTCGGCCTGCGGCCATCACCCGCGGGACGTCCGCTGGCGGACTTCAACGGCGACCGCGTGCGGGACTTCGCCCTGTGGGTGCCGGAGCGCGACGACGATTCCGATCACGGGCCGTTGCAGTTGAGCGTGCTGGACGGCAACACCGGACAGCGGTTGTGGACAAACTCGTCCGCGGTGACGGTGCATCACCCGGACCGGCTGATCTGGCCTGAGCCGGCCGTGGCCGATCTCAACGGTGACGGCGTGCCCGAAGTGCTGGTCAACCGCCACGGCGGCTTCAACCAACAAACCCTGAGCTACCACTGCGAACTCGTCACGGTGGATGGGCGCGATGGCCGTCCGCGCTGGACCTGGGGGTGGCAAGGGGGCTACCCACTCATGTGGCCGCCGGTGATCCTCAGGCCAGTCGCGTCCGGCCCACCGACGATTTGCCTGATCGTGGCGACCAACGACGTGCCCACCCTGGTGGCGCTGGATGCCTACGGCCGCGAGAAGCTGCGCCGCCGCCTCAACCTGCCGGGGCCTCAGTTCGAATACGGGCGCCACGTCTGGCGCGCGGCGGATGTGGACGGCGATGGGCGGGAGGAATTGGTTTACCTCGATGACGGTCACCTGTGTGTGGCGGGGGGCGAAGAACTGGAGCTGCGCTGGCGCCATTCGCTGTCCAACGAAGCCGCGCGGCTCACCGAAGTGCACGCCTCCGCGCCGGGAATGCGCGCCACGTTGACGGTGTGGACCGGTTTGGACGCGTTCGGCCTGGACGGGGCCACCGGCCAGCCGCTTTGGCGTGCGCGCCCGGGAACGGAGTCGCATCCCGGCACCTGGGAGGACTCGCAAATTGTTCGCCTGAGGGCGCCAGGCACGGATTTGCCGCGGCTCCAGCACCTGTTGCCGGTCGACACGGGCTATCGCGTCAAGTCGGTGGTGGCCCAGTCCTGGCCGGTGGCGCCTGGCGGCCAGTACGTTCCCCCGAAAGCGACTCCGCGCGCCTATCCGCCCGTGCCGGCCATGGATCTGCCGCAGCGGCGCCTGCCGTGGGCACAACGCGATGTGGCCGTTGTCCTCTCAGGCTCGGTTGCGATGCTGCTGGTCGGTCTCCCGGCGTTGCTGGTCGCCTGGGCGGTTCGGCGGCGGTCCTGGGTGCTGGGGCTGTTGCCGCTGGGCTGGGCCGGCATAAGCCTGCTTCTGCCGTGGCGCGCGGTCCTTCCAGGCACGATCCTCCTGGGCTACGCCCTCTGGCTGGTCATCTGGGCCAGTCGCGACCGCCGGTGGTCCGTGGCGGGCGTGGGTGTGGTCCAGACAGCTTTGGCCGCAGGGATTCTGTTGGGCAGCCTGCGGGTCGGGCCCCTGCCGGGGCAACCGGCATGGCGCGTGGGCCTGGAAATGGCGCTCCTGGGCCTGCCGGCACTGGCGTTTTGGGCGTCGTGCGGCCGGGCGGTCTGGCAGCGGCGCTGGCGAACAGTGCGCACGCTGTGGATCACGTGCGCGCTCGCGAGCCTCGTCGCCGGGACGTTGTTGCTTCTGACCGACCGCTCGCCCTACGAGGCGGACGAGAAGTACGCCTGGGGCGGCGCTTACCTGATCGTGTTGGTCGGGGCGAGCCTGACTGGGTTGGGGAGCCTGGCCGAGCTGGTGTGGCGGAAAGCAGCCGAAGGGATAGGTTGGTGGCGCGCTCGAAGGCGTCAAGCGGCCCATCCGGCCCAATAACCCAACATGTCATCCAACCCCACCGAGATCGGGCGTCTGATCGTGGCATTCCGCGCCGGCGATGTGGCCGCCGGCGACGTCTTGCTGCGACGCTACCAGCCGTGGCTGAAGCTGCTGGCGCGCGTGCAACTCGAAAGCCGATTCCACGCGAAGCTCGATCCGGCCGACGTGGTCCAACAGGCCATGCTCGAGGCGGTGCGTGCCCTGCCGCAATTCCGCGGCGGTTCCGAAGGCGAATTCACCGCCTGGCTGCGTCAGATTCTCACCCACGCGCTGGCCCGTGAAATCCGCCGTTACGCCGGCACGGCCAAGCGCGACGTGGCGCGCGAGGCGCCGATCGAGCAGGAGCTCGCCCAGACCGCGCAACAGTTGGGTGACCGGCTCGCCGCCACGGGCACCTCGCCAAGCCAGCGGATGATCAAACACGAACAGGCCGTTCTGCTGGCCGACGTGCTCGAGCGGTTGCCGGAGGACTTCCGCGAGGTGATCATCCTGCGGAATCTCGAGGACCTGCCTCACGAAGAAATCGCCCGTCGCATGGGACGAAGTCCGGGCGCCGTGCGCATGCTCTGGGTGCGGGCGCTGGCCCGGCTTCGGGAGGAGCTTCAGTCTTCAACGTGCGGCATCCGGCGTGGATGAGGCAGAATTCGCGGCATGTCTTTGACCCATCCCACCGCGGCGCTCGTTTCGGAGACGAAGAGGTTCACCCTCAGCCTCGCCATCCTGCTCGGGTTGGCCACGTGCGGGGGCTTCCGCAGCCAGGCCAGTGACGCCGGGGAATTGGATCCGACATTCGCGCCGACTCGGAAGGAAATGTGACGCGCGGGAGAGAGGCCGGAATACACGCGGGCAGTCCGCGAAACTGAATGGGCCACGAGGCTGCGCCCAGGCAAATGACTCGAGTGAAGAACCCGCTCAGGCCTCTGAGTGGAATCAACTGTATAGATGCGACCCCATTGTCTTGCTGAAGCCGTCTTCCGCGGCCGGCGCGGGTTCGATGTGAACAACCACATGCTCGACGGCCAGTGAAGAGGACTTGAGTCGATCGCTGACCTGATGCCCGATCTCATGGCCGCGTCGCACCGTTGGATCGCCAGCCATCTCGACCATGGCCGTAGGGGTGGTCCGGATCGGGGGGCAGTGACGCAACCTTGAGTCCCGTCCGGACGACCAGCGAACTGATGACGTCCGCGGCGGATTCGATGCCGTCACGCACTTGACTTGGAGGCGTGTCGGGAGGATGTTGCCCCACGCCAAGCCAGTCCCGACCAGAGCCATCGAGGAGCGTGGAGCGGTGGCGAGGTCGAGCTGATTGTCGCGGCGGGCAGCCGAGAGGACAAAGCCATGAAGCGCGGGTTCGATCCTGGTTGTAGCGAGGAGCCGTTTCGGAGTCTGGCGCAGGAGTACCCCGGGGAGAGTGCGTATCCCCCTGACCAGTTCCGGGTCGAGTGGGGACCGATTTTCCACCGCGGGAGGTTGGACGGCTCGGCGCGGGTGCTGGTCATCGGCCAGGACCCGGCACAACACGAAGCGGTTGTTCGGCGCATTCTGGTGGGGGAAGCGGGGCGGCGGATCCAGGGATTCCTTGCCAAGCTGGGGATCACTCGCAGTTACGCGATGATCAACACGTTCCTTTACAGTGTCTACGGTTCCGTCAAGGCCGCCACGCGAAAGAACCCGGTGCTTGTCGCATATCGCAACCGATGGATCGACGCGTTGATGGCCAGCGGGCGGATCGAGGCGGTCGTCGGGCTCGGGGTGTCCGCGCGGGAGGCGTGGGAGTTGTGGAAGGCGACGCCCGCGGGTCAGGCCTCGACTGTGGCTTTCGCTGCGATCACCCACCCGACGCAGCCGGAAAGCGCCTCCGGAAAGGATCGAGCCAAACTCGAACAGGCGACCAAGACATTGCTGGCTAATTGGAACCTCGCCTTGAGTGCCTTGGCTCCGGCGATCACCCATCCGGATGTCCCGCGCCCCATCAAGCCGTACGGGACGGCCTGGGCCGATGGCGACCGGACCCCCGTGCCCGAGGGCGACATCCCCGCGGGATTGCCGGCGTGGATGCACGAGCAGGACGGTTGGGCAGCCCGCAAGGGCAAGGACGACCTCGCCAAACGCCGCAACATCACCATCACGGTTCCCAAAGGAGTGGTCGCATGACTTACAAACGCTCGTGGTATCCCCTGATGGGGCCGATCACGGCCTCGCGCCGTGGGACGGCCGCCGGGCCAAAGAAGCAGCAACCGGTCGACCTTTTGACAGGGCCGAAGCTCGCCCTGGCAGGACGCGTCGTAACGATGGACGACACTTTCACGATCCGCACGAACGCTGTCGTGTACGTGGAAAAGGGCGTCATTGTGGCCATCCAGGACCGGGAGCAGCCCGCCCCGGACGGCTTTGGCGAGGTGCCCGTGGTGAAGACCGGCGGGAGCATTTTTCCGGGGCTGATCGAACTCCACAATCACCTGAGTTACGACACCCTCCCGCTCTGGTCGCCGGTGCCCAAACGATTCAAGCATCGGGGGGAATGGCCCAACCACGAACAGTACCGTCCACTCGTTAGCGGGCCCATGACAGTGCTGGGCATGTATCAGGATTCTTCGGGGCATTACCCGCTCCTGCCGGCACTGGTGCGTTATGTCGAGTGCAAGTGCCTGCTGGGGGGAGTCACCACCAGCCAGGGGATCCGGCTCGCCAGCAACGCCGGGATTCAGCGCTTTTACCGCGGCATCGTCCGCAACGTCGAGCAGACGGACGATCCAGATTTGCCCGAGGCCCAGTGCCGCATCCCGGATGTGCACGCGAAGGATGCCGCCAGGTTCCTGGCGCGCCTCAGGAAGGAGGATAGCTGCTTCCTCCTTCATCTCAGTGAGGGCCTCGCCGAGCAGGCGCAGCCGCCCTCCGCGGCGCGGAAGCACTTTCTGGCCCTCGAAGTGGCCCCAGGCCAATGGGCGCTCAACGAGATGTTTGCAGGCATTCACGCCGCGGGTCTGCTGCAGGAGGACTTCGACGTCCTGGCCAGCCACCGCAGTTCCATGGTCTGGTCGCCGCTCAGCAACCTCCTCCTGTATGGCGGCACCGCGCGCGTGGACGCCGCCCGCAAGGCCGGCGTGACCATCGGCCTCGGCAGCGACTGGTCGCCCACGGGCAGCAAGAACCTGCTGGGAGAGCTGAAGGTGGCGTGGCTCTACAGCCAACACCTTCTCGACGGACTGTTGACCGCCCGCGACCTCGTGGCCATGGCCACCCGGGATGCTGCCCGCATCTTGAAATGGGACCGTGCGGCAGGGACACTCGAAGCCGGGCGGCGCGCCGACCTGGTGGTGATCGAGGGCACATCCGCCGACCCCTACGAGGCCCTGATCCGGGCGAAGGAGTTGGATCTCCGGTTGGTCATGATCAACGGCGTGGCCCGCTACGGCGTGCCCAGCTTGATGCGCCAGCTTGGTTCTGACGGCCAGTCCGTGTCTGTAGGGGGGCGCACCCGCCGGCTCTTCCTCGAACAGGCGACCGCCGATCCTGACGTGGCGCAGGTGCCCCTGAACGAGGCCGCCGCCACGCTCCGCCAGGCTCTGCAGAATATCGCGGAGCTGGCCAAGGAAATCGAAACGCCCAAGCCGGCGCCCGCGACCAGGCATCTGCTCGATGCCCATACAGCCCCGGTCTGGTCGCTCGCCCTGGATGAGATCGGTTCCTGCGGTGTCGAGTTGTGCCCGCGGCTGCCGTTCAACGGGCCGGACGATTTCACTGGACCCGACCGCGCCCCGCGCGCCCTGGCCATAGCCGCCCCTCCGCTTTCGACCATCCTGAAACCGATCCAACTCGATCCTCTGACCGTTGCCGACGACCCCGGATTCCTGGATCGCATCGCTGCGCAGCCAAATCTCCCTGCAGCGGTCAGGACCGGTCTGGCGGGGCTTTACTGACGAATTCCCATTCAATCGAGACTCGAACCAACCAAACAGGAGGTTTATGCGAAGCGTCAAACTCTGTGTGACCGTCATGCGTCACCTGAAGAAGAAGTACAATAAGAAAGCGCTGCAAGAGATCACGCGTGCTGTCAAGGACTGGATCGCCGCGGATGCTGCCCGAGGAATCCAGACCGTGGTTGTGGCGGTGGACGATGCCGCGTCCATGGGTGCCCACCGACTCAGGCCATTGACAGGCCGGATCACCGCCGTGAAGATCAAGCGCGCCATCGATGCCCTCTGGGGGCGGCTGCAGCCCGAGTATCTCGTTCTGCTGGGCGGCGCGGACATTGTCCCGATGTTTCTCGTGGCCAATCCCTCGTACGACCCCAACGGCGACGACGACCAACTGGTGCCCACGGACAATCCCTATGCGTCTTCTTCCCCTTACCGCGCGTCGAACCGGGGCAGCTACCTGGTGCCGGATCGCGTGGCGGGGCGGATACCGGATATGGTTGCAGACAGCAGTTCGGCATGGCTGGTTGACGCCTTGGCCACCGCCACCACCTGGACCTCGCGGCCCGCGAGTTTCTACGGCGACCGCTATGCGGTCTGCTGCGCCGCGTGGCAGGGGGCCGGGGAAGACTGCGTCCAGCACATCGGTTCGCCTGTGTCGAGCCTGATGATCTCACCGCCGATCACCGACGCCTCGGCGACCGCGCGCAGCCGGCTCTCGTTCAGGCTGCATATGATCAAGTGTCACGGCGCTCCGTTGAACCCGAATTTCTACGGCCAGACGGGAAACTCCTTCCCGGTCGTGCTGGCGAGCGCCACCCTCAAACCGCGCGTGAAACCCGCCACCGTCGCAGCCGCGATGTGCTGTTACGGAGCGCAAATCTACTCGCCCAACGACCCCGCGGCCCAGAATCCCGGAGAATGGCCGATCGCAAGCACTTACTTGCGCCAGGGCGCACTCGGTCTCGCGGCGTCAACGGTGATCGCGTGGGTCGGTGTGGGCCAGATGATGTGCGCCGACTGGATTGTCGCTGGTTATTTGAAGGGGATCCTCGGCGGGGCTTCGCAGGGACGCGCGCTTCTCGAATCGAAGCAGGATTACGTCCGCTGGATCAACCAGCAAGGTCAGGCGCCCGACATCGCCGACGAGAAGACTCTGATCGAGTATGTCCTGTTGGGCGATCCTTCGATCCAGCCGGTGGTTGCGCCTGCGCTCACTCCCGCCACAGGGGTCCGGGCCGCGACGGCAGGGCCCGCGTTCGCCCTTCTGGCCCAGGAGCGCCGGCAACGCCGGGTCGTCCGCGCGCAGTTGGCCGGACAGCTCCGCGGGCTGTTGCCCGCACGAACGGCCGCCGCGGGCGCCGCCCGCACCGGGGCCGGGAAGGTCTTTCGATCGGCACAGGCCGCGCTGGGAGCAACCCTGGCAAAGAGCATCAAGGAATTCCGCATCCGTCCAGCCGCCGTCCGGGTCGAAAAACTCGACACACCGCTCTCCTTCCCGGCGGAAGCAGCCGGTCGCGGACGAGTTCGCGCGATGGCGTCGGTGCCTCGAACCCGGCAGTCCATCGAGTACTACTGGAGCGGGCGGCAGGTGCATGACGGACACCGGAGGATCTGCCTCATGAAAGCGGAAACCGATCGCAAGGGCAACCTGCTCCGCGCGTCGTTGGTCCACAGCAGCTAGCCCGCATGCCGATCAAGCGAGAACGCGAGATCTACAGGGGTCGGGCGCGGCTCGAAACCGTGCGGCGCGGAACCGGCAGCGAACACGTGGGCGTGGTGCTCGAGACGCCCGACGGCCAGCGGTTCAACCTGGTCCGGCTGGGGGGCAACCCGTTCGACGACGCGGAAACCCGCGAGCTTTCGGGACACACCGTCGAGGTCGAGGGCTACCGCGTCGGATCGGATCTTCGCTACACCGTCGCCCGCGTGCACGATGGGGGCAAACATTGACTGTTGACCTGATTGGCAGATATGCGGGCTAGAGCAGGCTCGCCCAGGCCCCGACGACGCTCTCTGCCAGAGCCCTCAGTGCCCGGAGGTGGCGTTCGCCCTCGGCGAGGATGCTCCGCGCATTGACGCCCGCTCCGCGAAGCTCGTCGGCGAATGTCCTCACCATTCCGGCGACGATTGTCTCGGTGACCTCGATGTGGAAGAGGATGCCCCAGGCGCCGCGCCCGCAGGCGAAGGCCTGGTGCCGGGTCAACTCGGACGAAGCCAGGGATACGGCGCCGGGGGGCAGTTCGAAGACGTCACCATGCCAGTGCAGAGGGGTGAACCGAGGCGGCATGCTGTCCCAGGGCGCCACCCGGCTCGCCTCGGGCGTCAGTGTCACGGGATACCATCCGATCTCCTTGCGCGGCCCCTTTGTGACCTCGGCGCCAAGTGCAGCGGCGAGCAATTGGCTTCCCAGGCAGACCCCGAGGACCGGTTTGCCCGCCTCGACCGCCCTTCGCAGCAATCGAATCTCGTCCTTGAGGAACGGATACGTGTCTTGCGCGTAAACCCCCATCGGTCCGCCCATCACGACCAGGCCGTCGAGCCCTTCGATCGACCCTGGGAGCGGTTCGTTGGCGAATACGCGAACGCCCTGGATGGCGATTCCTCGGGTTGACAGGACCTCGGCGATCAACCCCGGAGTTTCGCAACCTACGTGTTGGATGGCACAGACAGTTTTGGGAAGCATCATGTCTATTGGAGACGGTAGAACGCATGGGGACGCTGACGACCTGGGTCAATACGGGTCGAACCAGATCGGAACCTGGTCGGGCCTCTGGATTTTGAGCACCATCTCGTGCTTCATGGTCTCGACGTGGCCGTCAACCAAACCGATGTTGATCCGGCCGTTATGCGTGGTAAAGACCCCATGGACGGCCGTGCCCTCGGGGTAGAACGATGCGTTGCGCATGGTGGCCGGATCTTCGTCCACCAGGAGCAGTTTCGCAGACGGATTCTGGACCATCGTCTGAGCCACACCGCGCAGGCCGGTGCGCTGGCCGCTGGTCAGGGTCTGGTCGGGCTCCATCCGCGAGTTCATGCTGTAGTTGACGCGCAACGCCCTGCCCTGCCGTCCGCTGCTCGGGCACAGGTAGACCGGCGCGATGATCTCCCGGTGAGCGCTCTCGTAGGTGGTCACCGAACCCCCTTGGTAGTATTCGTCCCGCGTGACCCGGCGCATCCCGGAGGTGTAGGCGTAGATCGAACCGGCTTCGGGATGAAACCCGTAGCTCGAGCCACGCCAGGCCTGCGGGTTATCCACCGCAGTGTCGTTCTGTCCGCCCCACACCCAATCCGGGTCGAGGTTCCGGTTGACGTCTCCGGGCCACGGAAAGCAGTCATGCTCGTCAACATACAACATCATCCCGAGCATCAACTGGCGCATGTTGTTGCGGCAGACAGTGGCGCGCCCGGCCTCCTTCGCCTTTGTGAGTGCGGGCAGGAGCATGGCGGCAAGGATGGCGATGATGGCGATGACAACCAGCAACTCGATGAGCGTGAAACCGAGGGGGCGCATCC
>ERZ795054.2249-NODE-2249-length-16582-cov-28.834997_pt1 | contig 16582 bp, 14 predicted proteins | sample MGYA00375138_ERZ795054 | MGnify/ENA primary metagenome ERZ795054 (study PRJEB30183, sample SAMN05720215) | anaerobic digester metagenome | isolation source: active sludge of municipal wastewater-treating anaerobic digesters | place: USA | collected 2014-12-23 ... | reverse complement strand
GGGTCGCGAGTTCGAATCCCGCCGCCCCGACCAAGAGAATCAAGCACTTAGGCCAATCTTCGGATTGGCTTTTTTGCTTTCTAGGTGCCGATTTTTCAAAATTCCCCCCACATTTCCCCCCACAAATCTATGGGCTGTCATGGGACAAACAGCTATAACAAGAGGGTTCATCCCGGGGGGAATGAAGGGGCATGTCCAGACTTCCTGCGACCTTCTTACCTGGTAAGCCAGACGCTTTCTCTAGTGCGGGGCAACCCCATACAATCGTGTTCTTTTTCTGCTGATGGATATGTCGCCTCTGGACAGAAGGTTTTGATCTCGACCGGAAGTTTCACGACAGCGACTGGGGGGCAGCCCCGTCAGGCCAGTGGCACTGACCGTTTTACCTGGACGTCTCGAATTCTTGCCATGCTTCCGTAAGTGCCTTCAAGGCCTCGCTTGATGCATGTCGACTGACCAAATAGCGCTTGGCGGACGCCAATGACGGGGTGTCGGAGGGAAATCTATCATCGTGCATCACGTCGTAGGTTAAATCGCCGACTGGACCGGCTCGTCCTTTTTGCTGTTCAAGCCAGCGATGAAAGGAGCTTCTCGCTGCATCTTTCGCCACGCGCGCAGCAAGTGTTTGTGCGATGGCAGCGGAGAGGATGTTCGGGGCGTCCTTAGGGCGATGAATACGCGATCCGAAATTCTCGGGGCTCCTCTGAAAACGCTCAATGGCACTTAACGCTCGCTCGCCGTGATCCACACGATGTGGTTGCGCGAAATGAGCGGGGTTGGAAAAAACGTCACATTCCTTACAGTAATAGCGAGTCGGATCCGCTTCATCCTGATCACCGTGGAGGTAGTACCGTATTGTAGGTTTTGTCGGGGACGCCGAAATCACCTTGGCAGGATGGATGTTTGCGCAGCCCTTGACGAGCAGTGACCAGTTCTTGAAACCCATTGCCAGGGCAACTTGGTCTTGTGCTTCGTGAAGCGGGATATTCTCTTGACGCGCCAACCGCTTTGCATCGCGGCGACCTTGCTCAATCTGAAAAAATGTAGGTTTTGAGTGCATGACATTGCTCCCTGGTCACCTCGGTCCGATGCGCCCACACATCGAGCCACAGGAGACCTTCGAGGTCAGCCAAGACTCGTGGATTCACTCGCTGTCGTAACCAACTTCGCCTTGTGGGCGGGCAAGCCGGCGGGACGGCTCTGCTGCCAGTATAACGACAACTCTGAACGCGGGGCGGGATCAATCGCATCAATGTGCTTCCGGATGGTTGTCATTTCCATATGCGTCGTCAATAATCCCCACAATCACGACAACGTCTTAGAGAGCGCTCAATGGACCTTACAAAAAGTACTGTAACCCGACTCGTTGTACATCGAATCGGAAACAAGCTTCGGGATGAGGCAGTAAAACTCTCGAACTCCGACACTCCCGTTAGCGAAGAATTATCTGCTCTCATTCTTGGTGGGTACTTGAAAGGGGTTTCTGCGGAAACAAACCAGTACTACTTTCATCATGAGACAGATTTGGCGCTAAACGAAATACGGTTTTATGCCAATCAGTTTTTTCGCGAAGAAACAGATTTTGTAGAAGCATCCAAGCGTTTTTCAACCCACCTCTATGAGAATTCGCTTCATCCAAATATTCGGCAGGGTGACCTGCTGGTCATCTTGTTCGACGGTATTACCTACCGAGATCGGCAACAACGGGCCATTGGCCTATTCAAGTCCGAGGTAATGGACAACTACCTAACCGTCGCCGATGGAGGAGATACCCTAAATGTGATTCCCCGCACAGGAATCAACCCGAACCTGATCGATAAGGGAGCGTTGATTCTGGAGCATGACGACGTGGTCTTTGCGCTCGATAGGTTAGGCAACAAGACAAAATTTTGGCTAGACGACTTTCTGAAGGTAAAGAAATCCGCAGACTCGGTGACCTGCAGCAGGATGATGTCCTTCATTGCGGGGAAAATCGCGGATTCAATACAAAATCCATTGGATAGGGCCCGCTACGGCGAATCAATTTCCGAGCTTTGCGAGGAAAACGAAAGTCTAGATGCGAGTGCTCTTGCTGCAGCCTCCCAAGCGTACATCGACGAAGACGTTTACCAAGCGACTGTTTCCCAAGCCCAACGACGCTTCGGGCTTGCATCGGACGATAGCATCAGCGCACCGAGCAACAAGATTAGTCGCAATTTATCAAAAAAAATCTCGCGGCTTGAACTCGGCCACGGAGTCAGCCTATTACTGCCTGCAGAAGTTAGGCTTTCCGATGTGCAAATGATTGAGGGGCCCGACGGTGAATTGACATTTACCATTCGCATGAGGAGGCAACGTGAGCGGTGAGGCATCCAAAAGGTCTGGGGAATTAGGAGAGGCGCTGGCCAAGGAATTGCTGCGCATGATTGGTTGGAGCCCATCGTTGAGTACCATCAAAATTCCTTGCGCACTTCAGGAAAAGCATGGAACCACGTCACATGGAGACGACCGTCTATTTATTTACAACAGCCCTTTCCTAGAGGGGGTTACAGATGTCGTACATGTTTCGGTAAAGCATCAGACTGGCGGCTATGCCAAGGGCGCTCAGGGCGTTCGTACAAAACTTAAGGAGCATTTGACAGAGCTGAATTCCATCGTGAATTGCGCCAAATTCAGCCAGGAGGTCAAACAAGCCGTTACCTCTCATCGAGGTAAACCCAAGAAAAATCACCGAGGGCTTCTCGTTTGGGTACATAGTGACAGGGCTACTTTGGAGCGCGATATTCGCCCAGACTTAGGAGATATTCAGCTTTCAAAGGAACACGATACGCCGGTGGTTCTTGTTGACTCAGGTAGGGCGTCTTTCATCTTTCATGGAATACGACACTACGAAAGCCTGGGGATTGGAAACTACTCCTTTTACTATCCCAGGCTGGGTAACTCCATTTCCGCCGATCATGAGCGATTCGGAAAGTACTTACCCGTCGAACTACTGGCTTCCGATGTCATTCCCATCCGCGGCGACAGAGATGGGAAGCCGGTCCTTCACTTGTACGTCAGGGATAAATTCAGTGCCGATGCATTGAAAAAGGCCTATGCACTTGCCCATGACTTCGGTGACGCGTGGGTCGACGATATCAATATCGGCTTTGAAGACTACAACGAATCAATCCACAGCCAGGCACGTGATCAAGCACTCATTGCTTTCGAGCATCTGGCTAAAAACGTATCTGTTTTTTCCTACAAAGTCAGTTTGCTGAGTTTGCTGGAGGGGCAATCATGACAAAGCGCGAGTTGGCCAAACAGGTGGACTTGGATCGTTGCATTCTTTGGGGGGACCGCCTCAGAGTGCTCCTTAATAGCAGCCATATCTCTTATGGCGAGATAAATGAACTGCTCAGAGAAAAGGGGGTTTTTCTCGATAGCACAGACAAGTCGGTAACCGTTCCGTTGCTTAGTTCGTGTTTGCTCACACCTGGAGAGTTTAGCCGCCTGATTGCTCGCTCTTACACCCGCGAGTCGCTCGACAAATACAAAACCGACAAAGTGACATTGAGCAGTCCAGCAGCCGACTGGCATAGTACGGTGCTCGAGAACTTTGAAAACCTCTTGGGTGGCTTGTCGCTTGAGCCCGGCCACGAGTTTGTTGATTGCCCTACGATTACCAAGCGGCCGAGTGGGGAACTCGAAATCTTCTATACAGTAAAAAGAGAGGACTTAAGCAAGGACTGGATTGAGCGGGAGCTGCAATTTTCCGGAGGGATCATTGTGTCAAGGCGGGACGGTGAGTTGATTCTGGAGCTACAGAAGACTCATACCTCGAAGGAAACTGACCGCATCAACAGTGTCTTGGTTAAGGCAATTACCACTCATTGGAAAGATAACGGCCTCATAACAGAGCAGAAGCCCCAAAGCATCAGGTTCGACGATTTCAGTAACGAAGAGCGCATCTGGTTCTTCATGCTACTAACTGGGGCGACGGGCGGGTCTCTCAGTTTCGATGAACTGGTCGACATCGAGATTGTTCGGGACGAAAGTGCTGGTCAGCTGCCTAAAGATCCTGCAATCAGTTGGATGGAGGGGCGCGTAAAAAGAATCCGCATCAACGGCGAGAAATTGGACAAACTGGGGCTTATTACGAATAAGGCTTTTCATCGTTTTTGCTTTCTCGTGAAAATGAGCGCGATATACCAATTCCAATCAGGGGCAACGAAAGGAAAATGCACTGTCGTTTTCTGGTTTGGTGGGAAGGGCGCGCAAGGTCGGGATTTTTCGAACACCGAACTGAATATTGGGATTGAAAGAATTTCTCGCTTGAGCAGAGATGCGGAACAAGAGGTCCGGCGGAAGATTCTCCGCAGCCTGTGTGACTTGCAAGATTCCGCATTGGGAGAAATTTTGTCCAAGCGTGTGGCCGACCAAGCAACAAAGGCAACGGCATAGATTACCTTCCGAACAATTGCGAGTTTCCAGGGAGCACAAAGTCGGTAGCGTTTGTTTGCCTCTTCTCCGCCTATCAAATCGTTTGGTGCACTAGCCGAGCAGGTCTGCGTTATTGGCATAAGACATGACGTACTGTTGGAGATAAGGAAAATGTCAAATAGTTCTAGCGAGTACCTGTGTGCCTACCCAACGACATGCACAGAGTGCGGTACCATAGATAATCCGATAGGCCGTACTGAGCCGAACAGTGGTGATTTCATGCAGCGCTGCAGATCGTGCGGACATGAGTGGGTGGCAATAACCTCTGCCGAGCAGGTCACGGAGGCTGAAGCTCGAATGGAAGAGGCAAAGGAAGTTCTAAACCCTGTCCTTCGCAGTTTCCTCAAGGGAAAGATGCTGCGATAGCAATCATTAACTTAAGGGAGCTGTGTGTTCGAATCACTCAAGTGCTGGTATCAGGGGGGAAACGAAACGGCACAAGTTCGTTTCCGCTAGACCAGTTCTGTCTCCTTTCGGATAGTCTAGCCGGAGCGTATGGCAAGAGTGGAAATTCCACGGCTCCGGTTGAGTCTTTCGCATGTCGCCTATTAGTGTCCGAAATATATCTACAATTTTCGGACATTTCTTCTTGCTAAGTGTCCGAAAAAGTTATACAAATATCGGACAGGAGGCCATGTGTCAGATATCAAATCCGCCATTTCGTCGCAAATCAACGCTGCAGGTCCAGGCCACGTCTGGGTACCGACTGACTTTGCGCACCTCGGCAACCGGGATGCGATCGACAAGACCCTCCAGCGTATGGTGCTGGCGGGAGATTTGCGGCGTGTCGACCGAGGCTTGTACGACAAGCCCATCATCAATCGCCTCACCCAGCGCCCCACGACCCCAGACTATCGGGCGATCATCGATGCTATCGCACGGCGTGACCAACTGCGTTTGCTTGTGGATGGAATGACCGCCGCCAATGACCTTGGCTTAACGGATGCTGTTCCAGCTCGCGTTACCATTCATACCGACGCACGCCGCCGGGCGATCAAACTCGATAAACTCGTCATCGACTTCAAGCAAACCGCTCCCAGTCGCCTTTATTGGGCCGGTCGTCCCGCCATGCGAGTTGTGCAGGCTCTACATTGGCTGAAAGACACGCTGGTTTCTGATCATGACCGCATAGTGAACCGACTAAGCCAACTGCTTGTCGATTCCGTCCAAGGGGCTGCAATCTGCCAGGACCTACGCGATGGCTTCAACGTGCTGCCGGCGTGGATGCAGAGTCTGGTCCGTGATCTACCCAGTTGCGATCCTCTGGGCGCCGTACCCATGACTTTGCCGGTGCGTAGCGCGGTGAATTCCATGGTCGATTCTTCTTTGGCCAAAGGCGTAAGGGGCATGCGTTGAATCCTTCCTTCTGCGATGTCATCACCGCTGCCGATGGCGATCGACTCGATTTGTTTCTCGGCACAGCCGCTCGCTTGGGTACAGCGGTCCAGAACGTCGAAAAGGATTTCTGGGTCTGCTGGACCTTGGATGCTCTGTTCAACGGCTTAGCAGCAGGTGGCCCCAGGCTCCTATTCAAGGGGGGTACCTCCCTGTCCAAAGCTTTTGGCCTGATCTCCCGTTTTTCCGAGGACATCGACATCACGGTTTTTCGTGACGATCTGGGACAGTCCGCCGAGGTGGCGGAACTGGACGCCTTGAGCGGCAAGAAGCGCCGGGCTCGTCTTGAAGCCATCCGGCTGGCTTGTCAAGCCTACATCGCCGGCCCATTGGCGGATGAATTCACTCAGATCGCCGCTGCCGTCATTCCCGATGGCCGCTTCCACCTGGAACTCGATCCGGACGACAAAGACGGCCAGACCCTGCTGTTCTGGTATCCCGCCGTCACGCCCACGACCAACGACTACATCCGCTCCGCCGTGAAAATCGAGTCCGGTGCGAAGTCGGCACTCGACCCCCACATTGCGGCAACGGTCACGCCATACGTTGCGCAGGACTTGCCTGCGCTGGATCTCACCGTAAGCAACGTGACCACCGTAAAGCCGGAGCGCACCTTCTGGGACAAGGTCATCATCCTGCATGGCTTGCGGCAGTGGCACGACCGTCGCGGAGAACTGCGGCACGGCGGGCAGCGCGTCTCGCGCCACTATTACGATGTGCACCAACTGATGCAGGCAAGCGGATCGCCCGAGTGGCAGGCCGATCAGGCACTCGCTATAGATTGCGCTCACCACGCCAGGCTTTTCTTCGGAAGCGTCGATCTAGGCCTAGATACAGCTCAACCCGGCTCCTTCACGTTGACTCCGAGTGCAGCAATGCATGATGCCCTTTCAAAGGATTACGAAGCCATGACCGGCATGGTCTTTGGTGAAGTTCCGAGGCTCGATGCAGTACTAGTCAGCATCGAACGATTTGAGGAGATCGTGAACGGTTCCGCCGTCGCAGAAGCGCTGAGGCGGGAAGAGCAAACCACATGAGCGACTATTTCAGTGATCAGGGAAATAGACCGCGTGCGCGGACCGAACAGATAATTTCACCTACTGTCTGGGGCGGTGTGGTGGCGACGGTTGCCCATCATCAAAGTTACAGTCCAAGTTCGACGATCTCCTTGGTGTCTTGCCCGAATCAGGGTTGATCCGAGGGTAAAACAGTTCGTACTGCACCAGAGAATCGCGTGATAGGCGTCTATATTTGCGGCGATCAAATGTCTTCCACGCCGACACGCCAATGCTTTGGCGAAACCCGTCAGCGGTTCCTGCTCATCACTGCCGTCATGCGGTCTCTATCACGCATACAGCGCACATTGCGCGGTTGCCATATATTCATGGATTACTGGCTGACATGCTTGAATATTGGCTCTTAGGGCGACCTCTTTACCTTAGCGAGCAGAGTGGCAAATGCATATAAACAGCATTGGGTTTCGTGGCCTGAGAAAACTTGGCCTCAATCATGACCTTCACAATTCTGATTTCAAAATCGCTGACATCGAGCAACTTCAAGCGTCCGCTATAAACGTGGTGGTTGGGCCAAATGGCGGTGGCAAGTCGACCATCATGGATTTGATAAGGGCGATGAGCGATGCGAATGTGCTGTCAACGATTGCTCGTGAAAGTATTACGACAGCTACATCGTCAGGGTTTGTGGTGCGCTTCGACAACGATGCTCAAGTCATTGCGATGTTTAATAAGATGGGCATTGAAGAGTTCGGGCTGGCGATTGTGTCGAGTTCCGCTGCGGGGCAAAAGAAATTTCACGGACGACTGGCCAAGGATGCCTCGATACCCGTGCCCGGACAATTGCGTGAAACTATTAATCACTTGTCTGCAGAAGTGGGATATCGCTGTCGGCATGATGAAGTTGGCATTCCCACTCAGGCGTTCATTGACGTTTTGAATGCTGATGCCAAATACCTGTCGGGGCTAGCGCCTTTCCCTCTGGCTGATGGTCAAGATGCGTATAAGGCGCCCCCCGGCTTTTGCTCCCGGCACGATCAGAAATCTCCAATACATCTAATTGCCAATGACGTTGTCAGTGTCAGCTTCAATGATGACGAGAGGCAACACAACCATGTTCCTATTGCCATGTTCCCATCGGGTTGGAGGGCATTTGGCGGATTGGTAGCATGGCTTGCAACGCAGAGTAAAGGCTCCATCTGTGTGATCGAGGAGCCTGAAACCCATATTCATCCGAAATTGCTGCGGGTGCTGATGCAGCGAATCTGCGAGACGGTTAAGCTGCGAGATTTGCAAGTCTTCATGACTACGCATTCTTCAACGCTAATCGATATCCATACTTGGCCCGAGGGAAACGTTAAGCTATTTGAGGCCGCTGGGTATCAGATAAAGGAATTGACCAACCCGAGTTTGGCGCTAGCAAGCTTGGGAGTGCGACCTAGTGACGTATGCCAAGCTAATGGAGTAGTCTGGGTGGAAGGTAGTTCAGATCGTCTCTATATTAGCCATTGGTTGAAACTGTGGTGTGCTCAAAATGGCAAAAAAATGCCCATAGAGAACAACCATTTCGGGTTTGTTTTCTATGGCGGTTCGATGCTCAACCAGTTCGCAGCAGGACCAACTACAGACTTGATCGAGATATTTAGGATCAACGCAAACTCAATCGTCGTAATGGATCGTGACCTGGATTTTATTGTCGATGTTGCTGGACGGGATGTTCCTCAAAACCCATCAGGTACCAAAGCGAGAATTCGCGACGAAATCAATGCAACAGCCAGTTCCGGACAATACTGCTGGATTACCCAACGGTATACGATTGAAAGTTATTTGCCATCTGGCTTTCGGGATAAATACTACGAGCTGGAAGATGGCCGGCTAAGAGCAAAGACGACCGTGAGCAAGGTTGAAGTCGCTGAGAAATTTCGAAGCCAGTTCAACGATTTCACCCAAAGCCATGAACAAAGTAGCGATTTGCCCAAGTGGATTCGGCGGCTTTACGATTCAATCGAGGCGTGGAATGCCTGAGGTTAAACTCGCAAGGATCCAAAGAGTCGATTTGGCATAAGCGCGCTGTTTCATCGACTGTTCGCGATGACCCAGTTGGTATTGAGCAAAATGGCTCCGCATAAGAATTTTCTGGGGGCGGGCCTTGGTGGTTGAAATGTTGGCTGGGTATTGGCCATACGCTTGCAACCTGGGCCATCGGAGGTAGTCTGAATCCAGGAGGCTGAAATGCGAAAACTCATCTTCATAGGGTTCATCGTTGCAGGCTCGGCTGTTGGCCTGCTTTCGACGCTAGGCGATGGTTGGGGCCTCAAGCTATTCATGATGTGTCTTGGCGCTCTTGTCGGAGCGGCTGCGGGCGGTGCCCTATCAAGGATCGGCCGAGGCGGCCGTCCAATGCCTAATCGGGACGATACCCTCCGTGGGCTTGGCACCACCTCGGAGGACCTCATGGACAACTATTGGCGTGATGAGGGCCATCCGCAGTTGATGAAGCCGCCATCGCCCGACAGCAAGGGATTCGGCGGGACCGGTGGGATGGCGGATTGATCACTCTTTCTTCCGAAGCAGTTCCTTCACGGCATCCTTCGCGTTATCGATGGATGCTTCGCCATCATCGACGACCTGCTTGCCCGATTGCTTGAGCAGCGATTTTCTGGTGACCAAGGTCCCATCCCCGGTGTCGACGATCTCTGCATTTCGATCAAAGCTGGAGTTGGCCGAACCAGCTTCATTCCTGATGGCGTTTCCTTGCGTCTGTATGTCGTTTCGCAGCGGAGACGGATTCGTGTCGGGGTGAGCGCCCGATGCGGAGTGGTTGAATTGCGACATCTTCGCGCGATGCTGCCGATGCGAAGCCGCGAGGTCTGGTGATAGCGCGGGGTCTGTGGCTTGGTGGTCATGCAGGCTGCGTACGTCCCCGAACGAACTCGGCAGCGCCGTGCCATCAGAGAACACCCGGTTGGGTCTGAGTCCCTGGCGCGCGAGTTCCGCGTCGAACATTGACAGCGCCGAGGCACTGTCGCCGCCGTATTGTTCGGCATAGCGCAGGAACATCTCCAGATTGTGCGGATCTTGGGCGATGTCGACCGAGATCGATTCTCCCTTGTCCCTTGCAGACGAGAGGCGCTCAGCAAAGGCCGTTCTTTCGGCGAAGGTTGCATCTGCCCGTTCCGCTCTGGACGTGGTAGTGGCCAACCTTGACGACATGTCCTGAGCTTCGCGGGAATCGCTGGCGAAGCTGCTGAGGATGCTTGAATCCCGCGATACCCTGTCGCCGAACTGCTTGAACTCAGCGATCTGCTCTTGGGTGAGGCTATTGAGCACCTTCTGCTGGGCGGCCGACAATCCCGACGAGTAGTTCTTGCCGGCTCTGGCCTGAAGTTCCGCGCCGGCCACGGGTGAATTGATTCCCACGTGTCCGGCAGCGCCGAAAGCGATCTGTGCCACCTGGCTCTGGGTCAAACCCGTGCTGTTCGCCACGTTCTTCGAAATCTGATCCAGCCTGTTGAGTGTCTCGCCCATTTGCTCGAAGCTGCTGGAGGCCGTACCGCTGCTGTGTCGAGATGACCGTAGCTTTGCCAAGCCTCGCGTAAAGGTCTCGGCGAGCGCCGCTGATCGCTCGGTATTCGCAGCAATCGCCTCACCACGCGCGGCGTCGGCTTGCCGACTGGCCTGCGTCACGTCCTGCTCGGACACGCGCATCGAGACCATTCGGGATGCAAATCCCTGGTTGCGCAGCAGGCTGACGGCGGTTCGCCCGGTCAGCGCATTCGACGAGAACGTGTTCCCGCTCAGATCGTTTTGCCAACTGCCCATGAAAGCCGAGGTGCGGTTGGGTGCCAGTTGCATCTGGTCCATACCGACATTCCCCATTGAGACGTTACCAACGGTGGCGGCCGAGGTGCCGCCCGAGATCATCCCTTGTAGTCCCGACAAGCCACCGACCAGCGCAGTTCCGAAATTTTCCATGCGCTTCAGGGCGGCCCACGCTATGAAAGGAATGCTGATGGCGAGGTAACCGACGACGGCCTCGCCCGAGATCGCTCGCGAATAGATCGTCGAAGCAGTCTGCAAAGCCAGCGATTTGCCCCCCGTTCCGAGGTCGGCCGCCGCGGCGAGATCGTAAGCCGCATAGATCGAGGCCATGTAATTGAGAATGGCGTAGAGGGGTGGCCAGAGCTGGATCCATATCAGCACGGCCGAGTAGCCTTTGAAGGCCATCATCGTCTCCCGTCCGCTGGTGAGCAGGAGCAACAGCACAAAGAGCGGGAACATCGCGTAGGTTACCGCCTCGACCACGTTTCTAAAAACGGGCAAGGCCTGCTCGGCCACCTTGCCGTAATTGAGCCAAGAGGCATTCTGCTGGGCGACCGCCTGAGCGCGGCCGACCGCCAACACCATCGCCGCCGGATCATTGACCTTCTGACCGACGATCTTGCTGGTGTCCTCAAGCGCGTTGAGCATGGCGTTCTGCCGGATGAGATCGGCCGCCGTTGCCGCGGCGGTGGCGATGCTGTTCTTGAGATAGGCCTGCTGGATTTGCCCGGCGATGGCCGCTGCAGCGGCAGCGCCGGGCAAGGTCGGATTGAGCTGAAAGGCCAGGCGCCCCTGGATGCGGCTGATTTGGGCCGGCAAGCGGCCATTGAGGCTCAGATAGACATTGGGGCAGGTATCGACGCCGACACTGCCGCCAGCGCCGGTCAGCGTACTGAAGCGCGCCGGATTGGGCGAGGCCATCAGTGGCCAGACATCATCCGACGCAGAAAAGACCGCCGGATCGAGCGTGCCGTCGATCAGGTCGTAAGTCGTGCAGTTATGGATGAAGTTAATCAGGTCAGTGCGGAAGGCCGGGTCCTGGAAAACCACGTTGCCGGTCTCGCGGATCAGCCGATTGCCGAACATCAGGCCGTTCTGCTGGTAGCTCAGTTCGACTGGTAGGGCGCCGACGCCCGGAATAACCTGGAAGGCCGTTTCAAACAGACTGGTCAGCGTATTGCCGATCGTACTGGTGATGCCGCCCAGTGCGGCCACCCCGAACGGCACGTTGCCGACGACCTTGACGGCGGAACCGCCGGTCTTGTCCACGATGCCCACCGTGACCTTGGGCACAATCAGCACCGAGAAGACCAGCACGACTGTGCCCAGCCACTTCCAACCCTGCAGTTTCTCGGGAGCGAAAGCGTAGGCAATCAGGGCCGCCACAAAACCGCAGAATGCCACGGCCGCCAGGGCAGCGGCGTAGTCGCCCGAAGCGTGGATCGCCGCGGCAGCATTGAAGACGCCGAACAGGCTGTCGGCATTCTGGTAAGCGTAGATTTCCCACATGCTGCTTTCTCCTGTCGCGCTATCGCGTCACTGCTACTGCGAAAGGTAAGCGGCCTGCTGGCCGAGCATGTCCATCACGTGTTGCGGCATGCTGGAGCGTAGTTGGCGTTCGAGTTGCTCCAGGTGGTTCGATACCGCCCGGAAGGAGCCGACCTTCTGGTAGAGCAGGTTCTTTTCCTGGGAGAGTTGCATGAGCATGGCCTGCGCCCGCTGACGGACCTGGTTGGCCTGCTCCCGTTGCGACTGCTGCAGGGTGTAGTTCTTGTCCAGCGCGGCCATGCCCAGACGCAGATTGCGTTCGAGGAAGACATAGGCGTAGTCGGCGGCAATCACGTCGCGGTACTGGGCGATCAGGCTGTCGGCCAAGCCCGATCCCGGGATGCTGGTACCGATGGACAACATCTTGTAGACCGGTTCAGTGGTCTGGTTCACGAAACCGACCTCGGCCGAGTTATTGGGGATGGCGGTGCGCGTCGTGATCTTCTCGGCAATGGAGCGCATGATCGCCTCTACCTTGGCGGTAAAGGGGGTGTGGGTGTAAGTGGTGTTCAAGCTGACCACGTCGCAATTGCTGTAGTCGTTGCATTTCAAGACATGCTGCACGACATCCGTACCGGCGGCAGCGCCCTGGCCGTAAAGCAATTGGCTGATCGAGGTCAGCGTCGGGGCAATCGGCTCGGGGTCACGGGCCGACTCTTCCGGGTAATAGATAATGGTACCGACCAGGCTCATGATCAGTTCGCGCTCTTGATCATCCAGGTAGGCACCGGTGTACTGCAAGGCTTTCCAGGTCAGGTTGCCGACGAAGGGCGCCTTGTTTTTCACCTTCGGGTCGGCTGAGGAACGTGCCGAGGACAGAATGCTGGGCCGATCCGTCGCACAACGCCGCCGCGCCGCATCGCGGTCGCTTTCCATGCCCATCTCGATGGCCAGATCGGCGCAGGTTTCCTGAGAGCTGTAGCCAATCGATTCGGCTGCCGTGCTGACAATGGCCTTGGCGGTCTCGCAGGAATTGATCCGAGCATTGTTGATCCAGGTCTCCAGTCCCTTGGCCCATTTGGTCAGCCCGCCGAGCAGCGGCGAGACCGCCTCCAGAGCGAGCTGGAAAGCGATCCCCGGCAGGGCAGCCGTGATGTTCTTCAGCATGTTCTTGAACTCGGTCGCCGAAATGTGCGAGAAGGAACCACCAAAGACGTCGATGCCGCCGCAGCCGGCCTTGGCGCTGGGGAACTGGATGGCGGCCAACTGATAAACCTTGTTCGGCGAGCGCATCATCAGGTTGCCGCCGGTGTAGGTATTGAAGGTCTGGCCGCGGAAGGCCCCGGGGGCCGTGTAGTTGCCGATGGCGCCCAGATTGTTGAACATGTTGTTGACCTCGCTGTTGAGGTCGCCGGCCTGCAGTTGGAAGGACGGGATCGCCAACAGCAAGGCCATGAGCGTGGCAGCGATCTGCCGAAACGGGAAATGGTCGTACTGTGTCATGGCGCCTCCAGGGGGTGGGCGAGACCTTGCGTGGTTGTGGTTTGCGTGGCCTCGGCTTGCGGAGCGGACACCGTGGCAATGCGTTCGAGTAACTGGGATTCCGAGAGCACCCCGAAGCCGATGGGAGAGATCTTTCCGGTGAAGGGCTGGGCCAGAAAAACGGCGGGTACCTGGCTGACCTTCAGGGTGGTGGCAATGCCGTTGTCCGGGCGGGCATTGGGGAAACTCGGCAGCGGACCACCGTCCACGCTGATGGCGACGACCTGGATGCCGTGACGGGCCTGGAAGGCGGCCAATGTCGGCGCGAAGGCATGGCAATACGGGCAGTCCGAGCGGTAGAAGAAGAACAGCACGTGATCCTTGCCGAGGTCTGCGATGGCGCGCGAGCGATCGACCAACTCGGCTTGGTCGAAGACCTCCAGGGCCTTGGCATTGACTGGGCGTCCCTGCAAGGTCGGGTCAAGTTGCGGCGTGGCCCAGGCAACGCGCTGCGCGACATCCGCGAAGTAGGATGCGCGGGCGACGACCTGGGACTCCAGTTCCATGTAGCGCCGGACATTGGCTTCGCTCGGTCGCATGATGGCGATGTTGCGCGTCTCTTCCAAGGTTTTCTGGAGGCGTTCGAATTCGACCAGCTCCGGTGCACGCGACGGTTGAGTCGGTGGTGCAATTGTTGTGGACTTGTCTGGCGGTAATGTATGTTCACGTTCCTCGGGCGCCGGCGCTTCGTAGAAATGCCAGCCGCGCCAACTGTCGGCCCAGTAGCGGGAAGCAGCATCCTGGGCTGCTGTGCTATGACTGCCGAGCAGCACAGCGAAGGTCAGCAGCAGCGGGAGGGCGGGGTGGTTACGACTGTTCATGCGTAGCCCTACTTCAGGGAATGCGGCGGCTGGCCATCAAGGCAGTAGTTGATGCCGAAATCCATGGTCTGGCGGCGCGGGCTCGACGCACCGGGTAGTAGAACCCCGTCCTGCCAGAACCTGACATTCAAGCGGGCACAACCGGCCTGGGCGTAGCGCTTCTCGGTCGTGACATCGATGTAGATCGGTGAGGTGGCAGCAAAGCGTTGGGTGAGCGCGTCGGCAATTTCGCCGCCGAGGATGCCGTGGGCATCGCCATTGACTGATTGGAGGGCGGCCAACATGACCGGCCGCGGATCCGAGACCGGGGCTCTGGGCATTTCGTCGGCGATGACGGGCGCCGCGAATCCAGCGATCAAGGCGGCGGTATAGGCGATCTTCATTGGCACTTCCCCTGTCCGTAGTAACAAGTCGTCAGACGCGCGGCGTTGCTGCCGTGCAGAGCGCCGGTATTGGGTAGCGTCGGGACGATGGAGGCGTAGAACTCCGTGAGGTCCATGGCCGCAAAGTTGAGGCTCTGGAGTTGGGCGATGGTGAACCCCGAGCAGTCGGGACTTTCGCCCGAGCCCCAGCCCTTGCCGACCTGCACGCGGCCTTGCTCATTGACGATGCGGGCGAGTTTGCTGTTGAAGCAGCACTTGCCGGTGCTGTGTTCGAGGCAGGAGACGCATTTGCCGAAGAGACGGAAGCAGGAGGAGCACCAGGTGCCGACGGTATGGCACAGGCCGGCTCCTTCCTTCATGGCGAGCTTTCCTTCTTCCTCGTTGCAGGACGACATCGACATGATGATGTAGATGACGATCGCGATAACCAGCGACCAGGGGTCGAAGGCGACGACCAGGCTTTCACCGGAATAGAGCACGGCCGAGCTGGCCGGCAGAGCCGTACCGTTGACCGCGACGGTGATGCCATAGGTGGTGAAGCTGCCGCTGAAACCGCCACCCAGTAGCAAGGCCTGCATCCCTTGATAGAGAAACTCGCGGTTCTGGGAATTCATCAACACGTCGTAGACCAAACTCGAACCGGTTCCGAACATGCTCTGATTGGTCATGCCGGCGCCTGCCGAATCGGAACTGCAACAGTTCTTCAGCAGGCGATCGCGACAGCGGTTGCCTTCCCCTTTGAAGACCTGCATTTTTGTGGTGTCGAGATAAACGCCGGCTTCACGTCCGGCTTCCATCAGTGACATCGAACGGGCAAAGTCGGCATCGTTGGTGTAACTGGTATTGAAGCAGTTCGCACCCAGGCAATAGACGTTGGCCGGGCAGTTCGAGGCGGTGGTTGTGGTCTGCGCGGTGACCGGGCAGGTATAAGTGTCCTGCGTGATCTCGCACAGCCCGCTGCCGACATTCATCTGTTTGCAGCTGCTGCTGGCTGGCGTGCAGCCGCTGCTGGCCAGCGGTGCACACTCGTCGACCGGGGCACCCGAGGTACAGGTCACGGTGCGCTCATAGGACCAGCAGGCACGGCTCACGGGGCGGCCTTCGATGGCTTTTGTCGCCGGGCCGTCGACGCAGGTGTCGGCAGTGGTGATGGCGCAGCGCCCGCCCGCATTGAGCACGGCACTCTTGTCGACCCAGACATCGGTCTCGTGTTGCACCATGGCCGGTTGGACGAACGACAAGGGCAAGTTCCACTTCACGAACCCGCCAAAGCCGCTGAACTGAAATGTGTAATTGCACATCCCGGTCGTACAGCCTGAACCCGGCATCATGTTGACCGTGAACGGGCTCCAGCAATGGCCCCCCCAATGAGGGGATAGGTTGGTTACATAGGTAGTCTGGGTGGCCGGAGCGGTCGGGAGGTCGACGGTCTGCCAGCCGATGCAGGCCCCTTGTCCACCCGCCGCATAGAAACGAAAACGTTGCAGCCCATCGCTGCGCAGTTGGCATTGTGCTTCCGCCACCATGTAGTCGGCACCGTTGCGGTTGACCTGGCCGTGGGCGACCCAGGTACCTTCAACGCAACTGGGCTGGAGATCTATTTCAACCGTCAGATCGCGCCGCGTCGTGTAGTTGCCGACCCCGCTGTAGCGGTTGC
>ERZ795054.2248-NODE-2248-length-16585-cov-4.655051_pt1 | contig 16585 bp, 12 predicted proteins | sample MGYA00375138_ERZ795054 | MGnify/ENA primary metagenome ERZ795054 (study PRJEB30183, sample SAMN05720215) | anaerobic digester metagenome | isolation source: active sludge of municipal wastewater-treating anaerobic digesters | place: USA | collected 2014-12-23 ... | reverse complement strand
CACAGGATACCGGCGAGCAAAGCAAACGCCAGAATATTTCGTGTGTTCGTTTTCATGGCTTTGCGGGCTTATGCGTTAACCAGTTTCTTTTCCTTCTCCAGCATTTCCGCTTCGATATCTTCCATTTCCGATACATCGAGCGGAGGTACCAGCTTTCCGAACAGGGTGAAGAGCAGGGCCACCGAACCTATACCTCCAATGCTCAGCAGCAGCTCCACCCAGGTCCCCTGGTAGTCTACCCATGCTTCACGCGTATCCTGGATAGGGAGATAGGGTACTTCCAGGGTGGGCACGATGATGAGGTAACGGTTGAGCCACAGCCCCACCACCGAAATCACGGCCACCGTCACGATGGTCTTTATGCTGCGGAAACGGGGGATGCCGATGACGATGATGGGCGCCAGGATGGAGATATAGTTGGCAAAGATGAAGAGCCAGAAATAGTCGTTGTAGAGGTGCGAAAGATAACGTCCGTCCACTTCTTTCTGCCCGTACCAGCGGGTGAGGTACTCGCTGAAGGTGAAATAGGCGAAGAACATAGCCAGCACCATGAGCACTATGCCCACATGCACGAAGTGCTTGCGGGTGATGTAGCGTTCCAGGCGGTAGATCTTACGGTAGATGGCCATAAGCACGATCAGTACGCCGGTACCGGAATACACGGCAGCGATCACGAAGTAGGGGCCGAAAATCGTGGAGTCCCATCCGGGCTGCAGGGTCAGGGAGAAGATCCAGGCCAGCACTGAGTACACAATGATGGCGATGGCGATGATCATGGCAGCCATCACATCCTTGGTGAACTTCAGTCTTTTGCGCTGCTCGGGGGTGTCCTGGTAGTTGAGGGCCAGGAAGCGGTACACGGCCTTGCGCCAGCGGGGCACCCTGAGGTCGGCCTTGTCGCGCAGCCGGGCGATGTCGCGCAGCAGGGCCATCCACAGGAAAATGAAGCACCCCACCAGGTCGGTGGAGATGGCGATCACGTCCCAGGTGATAGGCGACTGGATGCGGGGGTACATCAGCAGGAAGGGCAAACGGTCGAGGCGGCCGATGCAGAGCAGGATGTAGAGGGGGCCGATGCAAAGCGAAATGATGGTGATCAGCTCGGCGAAACGCAGGATGGGCCCGCGCCATTTGGTGCGGAACAGCTGCAGGGAGCCGGAGAGCAGGGCGCCGGCATAGCTCACCCCCATCAGGAACACGAAGTTCACGATGTAGATGCCCCAAACCACATTGTCCCGCATCCCGGTGATTACGTGGCCCTTGACGATCTGCATCACCAGGGCGAAGATGCCCAGGCCGATGATGCATACCAGCAGCAGGACCCAGAGTAACCATCTCCGGGAGGTATGCTCGATATCATGGGTGAACTCCTCGAGCTTCGGAGCGCTGTATTCGAATGGCTTGCTCATTGCTGGTTCTTTTTCTTCTGGACGTAGGGTGTCTTGTCATAGCGGGCGGCGATCTCCGGATCCAGCCCGTCGAAGCCGCGGTCTACCGGGAACTGACGGTTCACCGGTGGCAGGTAGTACACGCTGGGCTTGGTCCCCAGGTTGCCCATATGAGTGTATCCCCCGCGGTCGCGGATCAGCTCGCTGAACCGGACCGTCTCCGAGCCGTTGGTCACGATGTCTTCGTACATATCCCCGAAGTAGATGACGCCCATGGGGCAGGCCGAAGCACAGTAGGGTAGTTTACCCACCCTGAGGAGGTCAGGGCAGAAGTCGCACTTAGAAACGGTGCCTTCCTGTCCGGGTACGCTGGTCTCCGGTGAATAGGGCACATCCACATCATACTCGGGATAGTGCTCCCAGGCAAACACGCGGGCGGAATAGGGGCAACCGGTCATGCAGAACTTGCAGCCAATGCAGCGTTCGTTGTCCACCAGCACGATACCATCGGTTCGCTTATAGGTCGCCCCGACCGGGCATACGCTTACACACTGCGGCTTGTCGCAGTGGTAACAGGGCTTGGGGAACCAATAGGGGGCGGTGTTCTTACCGTCCTGCATCAGGTATACGCGCATGAACTCCTGGCTGGCGGGCAGGTGGTGCCCTTTCTGGCAGGCCTCGGTACAGGCCCGGGCATTGGCGCACTTGGCCAGGTCGATCACCATGACAAACTTGCGGTTGGGAATCCCCTTGCGCGCCTCCTCCCGGTCAATGAAGAAGGCATCGCCGGCCTTCATCGCCGATTTGGGGATCTCCACCAGCTTACCGTCAGTGGTGAGTACCTTCACCATTTCGCCTGAGCCGGCCTCCGGCTCAGGGGTGGTGGCCTTCAGCAGGGTATGGCCGGCTACAGCGCCGGCACCGGCCAGCAAGCCGTAGCGCAGGAACTTCCTGCGGCTGTTCTCTTTGTTCTGAAGTTCGTCTGACATATATTAATATGTGTTACTGTTTATAGAAAAAAACCAGGCTGAGGATTCCCCAGGGGGTTTCCGTCAGCCTGGTCCGGATCAATCGTCGTTCAGGGGATGGTGATATCCCGTGGAAATGGTCTTGATGGCATCGCCCCATTTCATTCCAACGGTGCAGAGGTAAATATGCACCACCAGGAAGATGGACAGGATGAAGCCCGCAATGATGTGAACGATATCCGTTACATGCAGCCCGCTCACCCCAAAGATCACATGGGCTACCAGGTCGGGATACAGCAGCCCCCAGCCCGTCACGATTACGATAGGCATGAAGATGAACATCACAAACCAATAGCTGATCTTCTGCAGGGGGTTGAACTTCTCGGTCTCGCTCACGTGGAAGGGATGTTCTTCCCCCCGGAACACGCCGAACGCATAGTACCTGGCCTGGCGGAACAGGCGGTGCCAGAAGCGGGGCTGACGGATGATGTAGAAGCGGAAATTACCGGTGACAAACCCTGCGATGAGGTAGAGGGCATAGTTGAAGCTAAGCAGCACACCGAAGATGTTGTGCCAGGTAATGGACACGCGGAACGGCAGCAGGATGGGATCCTTGGCGGCATATTGCAGGCTGACGCCGGTGATGATGAGCCCGATGATGAGCACCGCGTTCAGCAGGTGCCAGATCCGGATGCTCCCGGGGTAGAGGTATAGTTTACCGCTCATGGTGCATTACTTTTTTTTGGAGATGAGACGAAGCACGATATGGATGAAGATGGCCAGGAGGGTGAAGCCGAAGATCACGATGGAGGCCACGTTCAGGAAGATGTTGCGGTTGGCCCCGATCACATAGGAGTTCTCGTTGACAAGCACCCCGTTGTAGAACCCGAACTGGCTTCTTTTCTCCTTCTTTTCAAAGCGGTACAGGGTTTCCAGCAGCCTCGACTCGGAGGAATGGCATTCCACGCAGTTCTTCACGGCCTTGTCTCCCGGAAGGATTTTGTGGGCCACCAGGATGTTGTCGTTCACCTCGGTATGGCATTCCAGGCAGCGCACGCTGGAGAAGTGCAGGCTCTGGTTCGGAAGCCAGGAGTGGGAAGTCATGATGTCGGGGTTCTCCTGGGCGGTAACCAGCTGGTATTTGTCGATGTTTCCGTGGCAGCTCAGGCAGATGGCGTTGTCATAGGCGATGGTGGCCTTGATGTTCTCCGTGTTCCTGGCGCTGATGTGGTATTCGTGGGGGTCGTGGCAGCTCCAGCAGCTGAAGCCGTTGTCGTAGAGGCCGGCATGCACGCTTTCCTCGTACTCTGCGTAGATCTCCTCGAACTTGTAATCGGCCCAGTACTCATCGCCCCCATGGCAGTCCAGGCATTCATACTTGGGGGTCAGGCGCAGCTCGGGATCGTGGGGATATACCTCGAAGGCCGCATCGTGGCAGTCGGCGCAGCTGAAAGTCTTGTGGTTGGAGCGGTAGTATTTTTCCGGTGTGATGACATAGGTGTCACACATCCGTTTCTTGACGCTGTCCTCAGTCATGGCGTTGACGAAGGAGAAGTATTTCTTGGAGTGGCAGTGGAGGCAGGCAGTGTGGTTGGCCTGCTTCAGCTCTTCAGTAACGGGCGTGCTGTCATCCTGCCCCTGGGTTCCGGCGGCGAAGAGCAGGGCGGGAAGGGTGGTGAGCAGGATCCATGAGCGATAGCCGGAGGTGGATCTCAGGGTTGGTCGTGCCATGTTCAGGTTATGGTTTGGTTTGGGAAGAGTGCAAGTAAAAAGGGTGCCCTATCCCTTAACCGGATATGGGCACCCTTTCCTGCTAAGAGGGCGGGGCTTATTTGCCCATCGTCCGCATGAAGTTCACGATCGCCCAACGCTCTTCCTCGTCGGTGATCTTCTTCTCGAAGTTCGGCATCTCGTCGCGGCCTACGAAGGACTTGTAGTACAGTTCCCCGTCGGTGCCGGCCTGGAAGGCCTTGGTGGAGAAGTTGCCCACGTCGGTCTTCAGCTGCTTGGCCTTGGGGCCGTCGCCCAGGCCCATGGCGCCGTGGCACGACTTGCAATGCTTGGCCCAGGCCATCTTGCCGGCGGCGATGGTCGACTTGTCCCCGGCATGGGGGTTCTTCATCGACTTGTACTTGGCCGGGATGTCCCAGGGTTTGGCTTTGGCCTGGGGGGCAGCGGCGAACGACATGAGGAACGCGCCCATCACGATGAGTGCGAAGGCGCCGGTCAGAATTTTAGCGGTCTTGGATTTCATGGTTTACTCCTTTTTTTGGGTTAGACTTAATTTACCAATTCCATAACCTGGTCAGGTTAAAACCAAATAGCATGCCACCATCGAAGAAATCGTTCTGGTTGTACACCATCGTCTCCTGGGGCAGGATGCCCTGGGAGGAAGCCACGAAGATGTGGAAGGCATGCGTACTGGTGCTGATCTCCACGCCCAGGCCGATATTGGCCTTGGGCAGGGTGGTGTTCTCGAAGGTACCGTCGATGCCGGCGGCGCCCTTGATCAGCAGGCCGTCGATTTCGATGGGGGTATCATAGTTGAACACGATGGAGGTCTGGGGGCTGATGCGGGCCCGGCCGGCAAAGGACAGCCCCACATAGCGGTTCTGGTAGCCCACTTCGGTATTGTTGAAATGCGAGAAGGAGGGGGCGACCTGCACGCTGATGCTCTCGCTGAACTTGCGGGAGATGATCAGCTGGTTGAAATAGCTGAGGCGGTGGCTGAATTCGTATTCGGCTCCGAAGACGGCTTCGTCCCGTGCGTCGACGGCCACGTTGCCGTACCAGGTGACCGATACAGGGATGGAGCCCGAGCGCGTCTGCTGGATGATGCCGACCTTATAGCCTACATCCTGGAATTTCTTGAATTTGGTGGTCCCGAGCTGCAGCTGGAATCGGTCGTGAAAGCTGTAGTTCATGCCCAGGCGGATGTTGGAGGGAGCGTAGATTCCCCAGAGGTCGGAGGTCCCGTTGCCGGTGACGCCGAAGCGGTGGTGGATGATCATCTCCAGGGTGCCCTTGGTGGGCAGCATCACGGTCTGCTGATCGATGAGGTAGGTGCTCTCGAAGGGGTTCTTCACCGGTTTGTCTACCGGCTTCTCCTCCGTGCCATCCTGAGCCATCAGGCTATAGGTGCCGCTCAGCAGGAACGCGGCGATCAGGAATCGCAGTGTGCTTTTCATGGTTTCGGGTATTGCTATAGGATTAGTGTGGGTGCTTAGTTGTCCAGGGCGCCGGCCTTGATCCAGGCCAGGACCAGGGCGGTATTGCCCGGGGTGCTGTAAGGGGCCATGGATCCTCCGGTGGCCACCTTGGTATACAGCAGGCTCTCTTCCGGGTTCTCCAGGTTGATATAATTGCCATCCATCAGCGCCCCGTAGGCGAAGTCGGCGGTAAGGTCAGGGGCTTCCCCTCCGGTGTTGTGGCAACCGCTGAAATTGCAGCTGGCATTGAAATACGGCATGATATCGCCCGAGAAGCTGACCACATCGGGCAGGGGTTCGGGAACCGGATGATCGTACTCACACCCTGTCACGAAAACGGCCAGGGAGATAAGCATCAGGCCGCCAAGGATATTCCACATTCGTTTCATTATTCTCGTCCTTTTAGGGTTTGCAGCTACAAAGAAAGCAGGATGTGCCATAGCAACGGGCAGGGTGGGGGAGGAATGCAACAGCGCCTGAAATGGAATGCATCAATATTAAATTGACACAGGTCAATCCGCCCACAAAATATCTATATTTGTACCTAAGATCATTTGCAGGGGAGAGGTGAGCTCGCTTTTTCATAAATCGTTCCGGTGCAAGAACTGCCACGAGTGTGACACGCAGTCGAACCTGTTCAGGCACCTGAGCCACGACGAGCTGGAGCTGGTCAACGGAAGCCGCTACGAAGTGAGCTACCGGGCGGGCGAGACCATCATCAAGCAGGGCACCGACTGCACCCATGTGATCACCCTTACCTCGGGCCTGGCCAAGGTGTACATCGAGGGCTATTACAACAAGAACCTCATCCTTCATATCGCGCGTCCGCCGGAGCTTTTCGGGGGTCCGGGCTTTCATACCGACGGGCGCAACCATTATACCGTAACCGCGGTGGAGGACTGCACCTGCTGTTATATGGACGGCAAGATCTTCCGCGGCCTGGTGGAGAGCAACATCAACCTGGCCAACGAGCTCATCCGGAATATCAACTACTTTGCCATCCATAACTTCGAGAAGCTCATCAACCTCACCCAGAAGCAGGTGCCGGGCCGGGTGGCCGACATGCTGCTGGATTTGCAGCGTAACGTATACGGCAGCAACCCTTTCCAGCTCAGTCTGAGCCGTCAGGACCTGGCCGACATGACGGGGCTTTCGAAGGAGAGCGTGATCCGGATCCTGAAGGAGTTCAAAGACGACGGCATCATCGAGTCGCATGGGGATGAGGTGGAGATCCTGAATTTCGAAAGCCTGCAGCGCATCGCCATTTCAGGCTGAGGCCCTGCTGAAGGGCGCGGGGGGGGCGGCCTTCAGAAAAGCCTTGCATGTATCGGATGAATCATTATCTTTGCAGCCCCGTTGATAAAAAATCTCTCCGTAGCTCAGTTGGTAGAGCAGCTGACTCTTAATCAGCGGGTCCCAGGTTCGAATCCTGGCGGGGAGACAGCAAAAAAGCCGCAAAATGCGGCTTTTTTTGATTTACGATGGACGCATGGGCGCATGTTCGATTTGTGATTGACCCCTGCATTGGCGCGCGTCTTCGACGCGTGCTGAAGGGTTTCTCATGGTTGAAGGCTGCAAGGTTGTGAGGTGGCCTGCCTTATCCTGCGTAGGCTGAAAGCGCCTACCTTTATCGCTTCCAATGGCTTTGTTGATGCCGCGCTTGCGTATGTTCCTCCTGCCTGTACTGTGGTGGGCAGCCTTTGCGGCCCTGGCCCAGCCAGGGTCCAACCCCTGTGCCCGGCATACGTCCCTGCGCATCGTGGTGCTGGGATCCTCTACGGCCGCCGGGGCCGGGGCCAGCACCCCCGACAGTGCCTGGGTCAACCGCTACAAGGCGTTGTTACAGGAACTGAATGCCGGGAATATGCTATACAACCTGGCCGTGGGAGGCTTCACCACTTACCGTATCATGCCCGACGGCTTCCAGCCCCCGGCCAACCGCCCCCTGCCCGATACCAGCCACAACCTCAGCGCTGCCCTGGAGCTTCAGCCCGATGCCATCCTCATCAACCTCCCCTCCAACGACGTGGCCTCAGGCTATAGCCTGAACGAACAGCTCAGCAACTTTGACTCCCTGGCCACGCTTTGCCACCAACACGGTGTGGAACTCTGGGTCACGACCACCCAGCCGCGCACTTTCAGCCCTGCCGGCGTCATGCTGCAGCAGGCGGTGCGCGACAGCCTGCTGGCCCGCTTCGGCAACCGCGCCATCGACCTGTGGACCGGCTTCGCCAATGCCCAGGGGACGCTGGACTCCCTGTACAATTCCGGGGACGGTGTCCACCTGAACGATGCCGGACATGCCCTGGTAGCCCACAGGGTCTGCCTTGCCGCCCTGCCAGAGGCCCTGGCTGATACCCTTCCCTATACCGATCACAGCCTTCGCTGGATTGAGGCCCCTCCTGCGCCCTGCGGCGACAGCAACCAGACGCTCTGCGCCGAAGTGGTAAACCTGGGCACCTCCGGGAGCCAGGGTCTGGGCCTGTACTTCCGGTTCCAGGACCCGTGGGGGACGTGGAAACAGGACAGCCTGACCGCCTTGCCCTCCCTGCCTTCCTGCTCTGCGGATACCTTTTGTTTCACCGCAGATACCTGGGCGGGGGGTGCCTTCTCTTTCCGCCTGCACTGTGCCTCCCCGGACGACAGCCTTCCCTCCAACGATACCCTCTGGCTGAGCCGGTCGTATACCGGGCACCCCTTCCTGCTGGCCGTCCACGATACCATGTGTCCCGGGGACACGGTGTTGCTGCAGGCTTACACCGGTTCCGGTGATACCATTGTCTGGTATGCCGACCCGCTTTCCGCCCTTCCGCTGCACTTCGGGCCGGCCTTGTTTCCCCTTCCCCCGTCAGGCATGCCCTTCCTCCGCTTTGCCGAGGCCGTGCGGGGTCCCCTGCACCATCCGGCCAGCCTGGATGCGGGCATGCTGCCGAATATATACTGGAATGGGGTGATGTTCGACTTGTTGGCAGACTCGGCCCTGGTCGTCGACAGCCTATGGCTTATCGCTGGCCAGGCTGGAAGCGGCACCCTGAGGATGTATGTCCGCCAGGGCGGTCATGCCGGCTTCGAGCAGAATGCGGCCGCCTGGGCACTTCATTTTCAAGACACCCTGATCTCGGCGGATACAGGGGCTATCCTCTCCCTGGATCCCCCTCCGCTCAGTCTGGGGGCCGGGGACACCCTCGGGGTCTATCTGATGTTCGCCCAATCCACCCGGCGCCTGGGGTACCGCTCCCTGAGCCAGCCCATAGTCAAGAGCGGCCCTCATCTGGCATTGCATTCCGGATCAGGCATATCGTATGCCTTCGGCAACGCCTATCCCTTGCGCCTATGGAGCGGCCGGGTTTTCTACCATTACGGCTTCCGGCCGCAGGGGGACTGCCGCAGCCCCCGGACGGCCGTGAAGGGGATCCTCCGTCCCGCCCTGCCCCATCTGGGGCCGGATACTTCCATCACCCTGCTGGACAGCCTGCGGATAGGCCCCGACAGCAGTTATGCTACCTACGCCTGGAGCAACGGAAGCATCCTGCCCCAGCTCTTCTTTCCCGCGGGCAGCCTCCCTGCGGGGATCCACGTCTTCGGCCTGAATGTGACCAATGCCTGGGGCTGTGCCGGCTCCGATACCCTGGTGGTGACGGTCTCGCTTCCTTCCGGTACCCTATCCACCCCTCCTTCCGGGGAAATCCTGATGGCCTGTGCGGGAGGGTTGATCCTGGTCCGCTTCCCCTCGGCCACAAGCCCCGGATCGGCCCTGCTGACGGACCTCAGCGGAAGGATAGTGCGCAGCGCTTCTGCGGTAGGGGAAATCCGCCTATCCACCCGGGGGCTGCCGGCAGGGATCTATCTTCTCATGCTCTCACAGGGGGGCAGCCGCCGCACCCTGAAAGTGCCGCTTCCCCTGCCCTCAGCAGGGTTTTAAGGGCCAGCGTGTGCTGGAGATCTTATCTTGCCATGATTCCCAGCACAGCGTGAACCAGGCAGGCAAAATCCCCGATATCCTTACGGTCCTGGCCTATCACCGTCCGCCGGGTATGAACTTCTCCTGACTCCGCCATATTCCTGCTAAGTATATCACAAGCGCTGATGAAGGCATTGTGGGCACGGGTGCGTTCTTCGTCCATTATACCAGGACCGCTGGGAATGCCCATTCTAAAACCCAGAAAATAAATCCCTCCGGGCGCAGGAGATTTTCGGAATCTTTCTACCTTTCTTGCAACGTTGTGATCTTTCCCTGACCAAGCCCATCGTCCTATGAAGAAGTTCGCCCTAAGCTTCCTTTGCCTCATTCCCTTTGTGCTCCAGGCACAGAACTCCGCGCCGGTGATAAGCAACCTCTCGGTCAGCGAAAGGGTGGACAACTCCTTCCTGGTGGATATCTATTATGATCTCCATGATGCTGACGGTGATGCAATGACGGTGACACTGAAAGTTTCCAATGACAATGGGGCGACATGGAATTATCTGATAGATCCAGGACATCTCAGCGGAGATTTTGGCCAAGGAATTATGAGTGGCATTGGAAAGCATATTATCTGGGATTTTGGGGCGGGTAATACAGGTGGTTTCTTTTTACAACTAAAGTTTAAACTGACGGCAGATGATGGCTTTACCCCTGTAATGGGTATGCCATGTCCGGGGCTGGCAACTCTAGCTTATGGTGGCCAAATCTATAATACGGTACAGATTGGAGCCCAATGCTGGATGCGCGAAAACCTTAATGTTGGCGTAATGGTGAATAGCTATGGTGCCTATTACCAATCTGGCATGCACAATGACAGCGTGATTGAGAAATACTGTTATGGCAATATTTCCAGTAATTGTAATATTTATGGAGCCCTCTATGAGTGGAATGAGGCCATGGGATATACTGAGATCGAGCTCGCGCAGGGTATTTGTCCTACCGGTTGGCATATACCATCTGAAGGTGAATGGAGAACTCTGGAAGGATACATCGATAGCCAATATGATGAGAACTCAAACGAATGGGATAATTGGGAAGATAGAGGGTATGATGCAGGAGGAAGAATGAAGGAAACAGGAAGTACTTATTGGCAAAGTCCAAATACTGGAGCAACAAATGAATTTGGTTTTGCTGCATTACCCGGAGGTCACAGAGAACCTTGGAACGGAGAGTTTTATAGTGCAGGCAGTGTCGCATATTATTGGAGTTCAACGCCAAGACCTTGGGGTTATGCATATAGCAGGGAACTCACCCATAATAATAAAAGGATAGCAAGACGATACAATCATCAGTATAGAATTCAAGGTTATTCTGTTCGATGCATTAAAACTCAGTGCAATCCTATCCCTGATCAAGCCAATGCTGGCCCTGATGCCTCCCTGTTGTCTGGTACGACACACCAGCTACAGGCAAATCAGCCCATTAATGGGAGTGGACAGTGGAGTATCCTCAGTGGGCAAGGGGGAAGCATATCAGATATTACACTGGCTTCAGCGCTCATCACGGGCCAGGCGGGGATGAGTTACAGTCTTGTATGGACAATTTCAAATCAATGTGGCTCTACGAGCGATACCGTCAACATCAGCTTCAGCGTTCCGCAAACGACGATTAAGTTGGGTGATGTGGTGAACTGTCCAGTATCCAATGAGGTCATAGTACCGGTATTGGTGAGCACCTGGAATGGGGCAGCAGGGTTTTCGTTCCGAATTACCTACGATCCGCAAGTGGTAACATATCTTGGAACTCAAAACCTGAACAGCTCACTTGGTGGCCCATTTCAAGCAGGTTCCATGGCAGGGACTATTACGCTCAGTTGGTATTCTTTGACTCCCATTTCGTTGGTGTCAGCAACACTGGTGGAGTTAAGGTTTGCATATAATTCCGGGAATACGCAACTCCAGTTTGATTGCAGCTCTCCTGGATACTGCAGGCTAACAGATATCTCAGGGGATTATCTTCAGATAGCCACCATACCAGGAAGCATTTCAGGCTGTGGAAATTAATTTTTAATCGTACTTGTATAAACAATAGAATATGAGCTATTTAGTACAAAATATTTCACGCCAGTGCATCCTATGGGGACTGATTATCTCATCATTAAAGCCATGCCAGGTATACGCTGATTCGACCTCTGTGGTATCAGACCTGATCGTCGTTCATTCTATTTCAAATCTGTTCGATGTAAAGACCACCCGACCTGCGGATTTCATGATCGGCCTCAGCGCTCCCGTGATCGCCTCAACCCATCAGGGAAGTTCGGGAGCCATTGATTACCGCATATGTACCGACGGTTCAAAAGTGACCCGGATCAGCTTCAGCACACAACAGCCCGGAACAATCGATCTCAGCAAGATCGTGATGCGGGTGAAGGGGGACCCTTCAGGCTCCAACCCCGACCACTACGGAAAGTTCTACTCTTCCGACAAACAGATCAACGGAAACACCCTGGTATGGACCTATACACATCCCGCCTGTCTCGTGAATACCGGGGCCAGTAACTACCGTGACGACCACTTCCAGATTTTGCTCAATGGTACAGTGCTATACGAATACAGGGTACGCTTCATTACCCCTCCGGTCGTGATGGTACACGGGCTGTGGGGCGAGCCCTCCACCTTCAATGCCATGGACACCTACCTGAAGCAGCATTACCTGAGCCAGGACGCGCTACCAAGCCAGTATTCCAGCCTACCACTGGAGAACCTACTCACTGCCAGAGTCAATTATCATGTCATCAACCGGGCGGGAGCCGATCTGAAAACGAACAGTCCGCAGCTCAGAATTACCATCGATCATTTGCTGAATACCCTGGCCACACACGGGATCCAGTGCGGTAAGGTGGACCTTGTGGCGCACAGCATGGGGGGTCTGGTTTCCAGGCAGTACCTGGTTGAGAATTCCACGGCACAGGTGCGCAAATTGATCACCATCAACACTCCACATTCCGGCAGCCAGGCGGCCAATTACCTTCTGAGCGATGCTGTATTTATTAAAAAGTTCATTGCGCCAATACTGGATGTGGAGATGGGACCCATTGATGGAGGCGCTGTTCATGACTTGAAGGTGGGTTCTTCATCCAATGGGGTTGGAAAGCTGAACCGTGCATCCAATCTATCGAAACAAATGGTGCCATCACACTCCATATACTCTGAGAGGCTAATGGAATACCCTGATGATTTCTGGGCCTCAAATTATCTATATACCGCAGTTTTTGGATCCAGTTCGAGCGCCAGCATATCAGGCGCCGACGAAACATTATTATGGAATATCCTGGATGCTGCACATCTGAAAGCAACTCAGATATTGCAAATGCGACTTTTTAAAAAGCTTGGAATGCATATTCAACTGGCTTCGTATATGTCAAGCTGTCTCAACCAGAGCCACGCCATTTTTACCGAAGATTTGTTCGGCGGCGCAGATGATGATCTGATTGTCCCTGTAATATCACAAAAAGGAGGCCTGACGCAGGGACGGACTTATTTCGTGAACAACCAGAAGCATATTGGTTCACCGGCCAACACCTTGATAATGTCACATGTGCGGGATGTACTGAGGGAGAACCCCAATAATGCCAATGTATTTGAGAACGGGTTCCAGCCAGTCAGCCTAAGCTATGACCTCAAGAATGATCTGGCAAAGGATACCCTTCCTTCCCTGGATTCGGTCAGGATAATATCGCCTATAAATGATACATTAATCCCTCCAGGAGATTCCATGCAAGTGATTGTCGTTGGATCGCCCGGTGTACTTCAGATTGGTTTGCTGTCTGGGAATGATGGGGCTGGATACAATTTTCAGCAAAGTTTCATGGATACCGCGGTATTCAATGTGATCATCGGGACGGGTTATCCAGAAGGATTTTCAGTAATAGCTCTGGGAAAGGATTCACTGGATAAGATAGTATACGATTCCATTTGGATCAGGACGGGCTATACACCATCAGTCGATAGTCTGCTCATTATACCTGAAGCAATAATGCTCCTCACTGGACAGGCCGGGGCATACCGGGTAAAGGGGTTCTTCCATGACTCCCTTATCCTGGATATCACAAAATCAGACTCCCTATCTGCGTGGGTGACGGATACCACCATCGCATTTTATAAGAAGGATGGAACCCTGCAAGCACTTCAGGCGGGCAATGCACAGTTATTCGTTGCATACCAGGGGGATACGGTTTCGGCGGAGGTAGTGGTCAAACCGGACTATATTGTGCTTACCGGAGACTCTGCCTTCTGTGAAGGTGAGCCTGGTACTGAGATCAGGATACTCCATGCCCGGGAAGGTACAGCCTACCAGCTGTTCAGGAACGATACCATGGCCGGGCCAGCACTGTTCTCCCAGGGTGATACGTTATCCTTCGGAATCATTGACATTCCAGGAAGATATTCCGTCCATTCCCTGGATACCATGACACTGTACGAGAATCGATCCTCAAATCAGATCAACTTAAGGTCCTATGCCTATCCCCAGCCCCACCTGGGATCCGATACCATGATCTATCTTGGGGACACCTTGACAATGGATGTGGACTGCTCAGGTTGCCAGTATCTATGGTCGGATGGAACGGTAAGAAGTTCATTCAGGGTCGACAGCACCGGAACCTATTGGGTCAATGTATCCAGGCCAGGTGGATGCAGTGGGTCAGATACTCTTCTTGTGAAGACCGTCCGCACCGGTGGTCCGCTGTATGGAAGCCTGATCTACGGCAATGTGCCGCAGTCCCCGCTCCAGAATACTGTGGTGAATCTGGTTGGGGATAACGGCTTCAGCTACCGGGCAACGACCGATACCGCTGGCCACTTTCTGCTGAATATCCTTGCTGAAGGCAGATACCTCATTGACATAGAACAGCCTGGAGCCTGGGACGGCGTGGAAGCATCCGATGTGTTGGGCATGATGTACCATTTCGTTGACAGCATGTCCCTGTCCGGCATATACAGAAAGGCCGGCGATGTCAACCGCAGCGAACATGTGAATGCCGTTGACGCTCTGATGGTCACACGGAGGACACAGGGGCTCGTGGACACTTTCCCCATTGGCGATTGGGTAACTGACAGCCTAAGGGTCAGTGTTCTTGGTGGGCAGCCCGTGAATCTTGATATCCAGATGCTATGGAGCGGAGATGTGGATGCATCCTGGGATCCCGAGGCAGTGCCAGGATTCAGTTGTGGAGACAGCCTCCTCGATACCCGTGACAGTCAGAAGTACGGTACCGTGCAGATCGGCACCCAGTGCTGGATGCGGGAGAACCTGAACCTTGGCAAGATGGTAAATAGCGTGAGCACAGGCAGTTCACACACTGATGTGAGCGATAATGGCATGATCGAAAAGTACTGTTACTACAATGATCCGGTAAATTGTGCGATCTATGGCGGATTATATGACTGGAATGAGATGATGGGCTATGTTGACACCCCGGGTACCCAGGGCATTTGTCCTGCAGGTTGGCATATTCCTAATGATTCGGAGTGGTCAACCTTGGAGATCCAACTTGGTGGTTCTGTTGTTGCAGGGGGAGCATTGAAAGAGACAGATACTCAGCACTGGTATTCACCGAATTCCGGAGCCACGAATAGCTACGGGTTTACAGGCTTGGGTTCAGGTTTACGTTACAGTCAAGGTATCTTCAGTAATATGGGATACTATGCAAATTTTTGGACATCAACCGCATATTTCACAACTGGTCTCGGTCGTTACCTGAGTTATAATTCAGCTAGTGTGACAGCATTTCTTGGGGATAAGTCACTTGGATGCTCAGTGCGTTGTATGAAAGATTAGGTGATTACTGGTATCTTCACAAGTTCCTATCCCTGCGTTGGCACGCGTCTTCGACGCGCGCTGAAGGGTTTCGCGTTTCTAACGCGATTGAATATGTTACGCAAGCATACCATAATGCAGACGGTATATACTGTGGCATTGTGAAGATAGCTCTTGCGCACGCGTCACGGACGCGCGCGAACATGGGTTCCTATGTCACTGTGGTGCAACGTGGGGTCCAATGACAGGCTGGCTGTTTAATCTGTGGTAAGAAAACCTGTGTTACACAGGGATGCACTGTGTTAGTTGGAATAGCTGTTTCGCTTGCCAGGCCTGCCCTCATTCCCCGCTTCACATCTCCATCCAAACCCTCAGCATCATGCCGCGGGGGGCGGTGAACTCCAGCACATAGCGGCTGTCGCCTTCCGGAAAGGCATATTCGGCGAGGTTGGTGCCAAAATCGAAGAGGTTGTAAACGCTGAGTACCATGCCCAGGCTGTGGCCGCCGAAGGCCCGCTGGTACTGCATCCGCAGCACGCTGTCGAAGAACCCGTCTTCCCTCGGGCCGAAATCGCCGGACCACCCGCTGTTGCCGCGCTCCACATAGGGCCATAGGGCCAGCTGGCGCTGCGCCTGGTCTTCGTCGGTATAGTAAAGGAACTTGGTGAAGGGCTGGCCGTCGACCCAGGCAAACTGGAAGGAGGTGGAGAGGCTCTTTGAGATTTTCCAGCCCAGCAGCAGCTTGGCGTAATAGCCCCGGTCGGCATCGCTGCGGCCGAACATGCGGGTGCGGGTATTGGGCTGGGCCAGGCTTTCCGACAGTAAGCCCGGGCTGTTGTGCATAAATCCGTACCCCATGGCGCTGTACCCGATGATCATGTGGGAGGTCCAGGCCAGGTCGAGGTAGAAACGGGGCGCCTCCCGACGGAAGCCGATGGTATTGCCCATGGCGTGGGGATTGCTGCGGAACCACCCGCCATATCCCGTAACGGCCTGCATACCGGAGCGTTCCAGCCCCACCACTTCGTACCGAGGCGGCCGATCGAAAAAGAAAACGGCCTGGCCATCCCTGTCCTCGTAATGCCCGTAATCGAGGGCGTCGCCGGCGAAGCGGACGTCCCAGGAACGGGTGAACTGCTTGTAATGGTTGTGGAGGAAAAGGGTGCCGTATTTCCCTGTACTGAATGCTATAGGGAGGTCCAGGAAGACCAGGCCCGGTTGCCGCAGTCCCCCGGTCCAACGGTGCCAGGCCCCTCCCGAATACAGGTAGTCGCCGCGGGCCTCGGCCTCTTCGTGGCC
>ERZ795054.2247-NODE-2247-length-16587-cov-6.455541_pt1 | contig 16587 bp, 9 predicted proteins | sample MGYA00375138_ERZ795054 | MGnify/ENA primary metagenome ERZ795054 (study PRJEB30183, sample SAMN05720215) | anaerobic digester metagenome | isolation source: active sludge of municipal wastewater-treating anaerobic digesters | place: USA | collected 2014-12-23 ... | reverse complement strand
CGGGACATCCAGGCGAAGAAGTGCTCCCGCCAGAGCGCCATCCCGGGGCGCTTGCTCGCGATCAGAGTCTCGCGGCCGAGGAAGAACGTCGTCTCCATCGGCTCGAACCCCTTGCCGTCGAGCTTCAGCTTCCGGAGCGCGCGCGGCACGTCGGGGTTCTCCATGAAGCCGTAGTGGAGCGTCACCCGCCAGCAGCCGGGGCCGAGGTACTCGAGGCGCGAGCGCTCCTTCTCCTTCAGCCGCGGCACCTCGTCGGTGACGACCGTCAGGAAGACGACCCGCTCGTGGAGGATCTTGTTGTGCTTCAGGTTGTGGAGGAGCGGCGGCGGGATCCCCTCCGGGATCCGGTCCATGAAGACCGCCGTCCCCTTCACGCGCGTCGGAGGGCGCTTTTCGACGTCCTGGAGGAAGACGTCGACCGGGAGCGAGGCCTCGCGGAGGCGGGCGGAGAGGATCTGCCGCCCGCGCTTCCAGGTCGTCATGATCGTGTAGACGAAGAGCGCGATGGCGAGCGGCACCCATCCGCCGTGACCGATCTTGACGATGTTCGCCCCGAAGAAGGCGAGGTCGATCGTGAGGATCGCGACGGCGATCGGTAGCGCGACCGCGCGGGAGACCTTCCAGGCCTCGCGCGCGTAGACGTAGAGGAGGATCGTCGTGATCCCCATCGTCGTCGTGACGGCGACGCCGTAGGCCGCGGCGAGCGCCCCCGACGACCGGAACGCCAGGACGAGCCAGATGCAGGCGACGGCGAGCGCCCAGTTGATCGAAGGAAGGTAGATCTGGCCGATCTCCTTCTCCGACGTGTGGTCGATCCTCAGGCGAGGCATGTAGCCGAGCTGGATCGCCTGACGCGTGAGGGAGAACGCGCCCGAGATGACGGCCTGCGACGCGATGACCGAGGCCGCCGTCGCCATGAGGACGAGCGGGAGGAGCCCCCACTTCGGAGCGAGCCCGAAGAGCGGGTTCGCGGCCGCCGACGGGTTCGTCAGGAGGAGCGCCCCCTGGCCGAAGTAGTTCAGGAGGAGGGACGGCAGCACGAATGCGAACCACCCGACGCGGATCGGCTTCGCCCCGAAGTGCCCCATGTCGGCGTAGAGCGCCTCGCCCCCCGTGACGACGAGGAACACCGAGCCGAGGAGGAGGAAGCCCGTCATTCCGTTCTCCGCGAAGAAGCGGACCCCGTGGAGCGGGTTGACCGCCCAGAGGACCCGCGGCGCGTCGAAGATGTGGACGAGCCCGAGACAGGCGAGCACGACGAACCAGACGAGCATCACCGGCCCGAAGACCGCCCCGACTCCCGCCGTTCCCTTCCTCTGTATTGCGAAGAGGACGACGAGGATGAGGATGACGATGGGCAGGATGTAGGGCTTGAAAGCGGGCGTGACGATCTCGAGCCCCTCGACCGCGGACAGGACGGTGATGGCCGGCGTGATGATGCTGTCCCCGTAGAGGAGCGCGGCGCCGAACAGACCGAGCGCCACGAGAACGACGTGCCTCGACACGCCGGCCGTCGACGGGGGCCGCAGGAGCGCCATGAGGGCGAGGATGCCTCCCTCCCCCCGGTTGTCGGCGCGCAGGACGATCGCGAGGTACTTGATCGAGATCGTCAGGACGAGCGCCCAGAAGATGAGGGACAGGATCCCGAGGACGTTCCCCGGGGTCGGGGGGATCGGGTGGTGCCCGGTGAAGCACTCGCGGAGGGCGTAGAGGGGGCTCGTCCCGATATCGCCGAAGACCACGCCCATGGCGCCGAGCGTCAGGACCGCGAGGTACTTCCCCTCCGGCGCCGGCGGGAGGTGGGTCTTCTCCGTGCCGGCCGAGGTGGCTTCGAAAGCCCCGGAGGGCGACCGCGATGGGGGGTGCGAGGCCGAAGACTCGCCGGAGTCCGACTTCAACGGGGCGGAAGTCTAGCCCAGGCCGTCTTCCGGCGCCCGATCGGCCCCGGCGGGGCCCCTCCGGGAGGCGAGGAGGGCGTCGATCTCGGCGTCCTTCTCGAGGAAGAGGTCACGGACCCAGCCCTGGACCGACTCGCGGAACGCGGCGTCCTCGGTGTAGTCCCCCACGAACCATTCTCCCGGGATCGCCCGCTCCCGCGCCCGCACGACGACCTCCGGGAGGCCTCGCGAGATCAGGTCCCAGAAGGTCGGCGAGCCCTGGGGGTAGACGATCGTCACGTCGACGATGCCGGCGAGCTGCGGCCCCATCGCCGCGGCCGCGAACGCGAGGCCGCCCGCCTTCGGGGCGAGGAGGCGGCGGAACGGCGAGCCGCCGCGCGCGTGCTTGGCGGGCGTGAACCGCGTCCCCTCGACGAAGTTCAGGATCGCGGCGGGCGCGTGCCGAAACCTCTCGCAGGCGCGCCGCGTGGCCGCGAGGTCCTCGTGCCGGAGCTCGGGGTTCCGCTCGAGCGCTTCCCGCGAGTGGCGCTTCATGAACGGGAAGTCGAGCGCCCACCACGCGGCGCCGAGGAACGGCACGCGGATCAGCTGCTGCTTCAGGAAGAACCGGAGGAAGGGGATGCGGCGGAGGAAGACGCCCTGGAGGACCGGGATGTCGACCCACGACTGGTGGTTCGACACGACGAGGTAGGAGACGTCCCGCCGCAGACCCTCGAGCCCCTCCACGTCGTAGGTGGTCGGCTGGGTGGCGCGCAGGCAGGCGGTGTTCACCGCGATCCAGGCCTCGGCGATCGCGACCAGGAGGCGCGAGGCGGCCCTGCGGAACGCGGGAAACGGGACGACGAGCTTCAGGAGCGTCACCAGGTAGAGGAGGACGCACCAGACGAGCGTGTTCAGCGCGAAGAGGAGGAACGTCGCGCTCCCGGTCACGAGCCGACCCGGGGAAAGGGGCGAGGAAGGGGAGAACGGCATCGCGCCGAATGGTACGGCCGCGGACCGGCCCGAGGCTCAGAGCGCCCGGACGACGACCACGGCGACGTCGTCCGCGGGGCGCGGCCCTCCGGTGACGCGCGCGACCTCCCGGACGATCGCGTCGCGGATCTCCCGCGCGGTCCGCGAGCCCGCGGGCAGGCCGCGCAGGAACCCGGCGAGCGCGTCGTAGCCCCACGGCGCCCCCGCGCGGCCCGCCGCCTCGGGGACGCCGTCGGTGTAGAGGATCACGACGTCGCCCGGAGCGAGCGGCACCGTCCGCGCGCGGTAGCGGCCCCGCGCGCCGGCGCCGAGCGGGAACGTGCTTCCTTCCGAGGCGAGGTAGGTCGCCGTGTCGCCCGAGCGGAGGAGCGGCTCGCAGAGCCCCGCGTTGACGAAGGTCAGCTCGCGGCGCACCGGGTCGAGCGTCGCGAGGCACACCGCGGCGAACATCCTCTTCCCGATCTTCGCGCGGAGGGCGCCGTTGACCTCCTCGGCCACGGCCTCGAGCGGCTCGCCCCGCCGCACGAGGGCGCCGACCATCCCGCCCGACATCGCCGCCGCCATCGCGGCCGGAGTCCCCTTCCCCGAGACGTCGCCGACGACGATCCCGAGCTTCCCGCCCGCCTCGCCGCTCCTCACGTAGTCGAAGAAGTCCCCGCCCACCTCGAGGGCCGGGATGCAGACCCCCGAAACCTCGAACCCCTCGACCTCCGGGTCCTCGTGCGGCATGACGGCCATCTGCGCGTCGTGGGCCGCCCGCATCGCCGCCGCGAGGCGCACCGTCCGCATCCTCCGCCGGAGCGCCGCGACGACGGCGGCGGCGAGCGCGGCCGCCGCCGCGAGGCGGAACCACCAGGTACCCCAGAACGGCGGCGTCACGACGATCTTCAGGCGCGCCTCGCGTTCCCCCCAGACGCCGTCGGGGTTCGCGGCCTTCACCCGGAAGAGGTACCGCCCCGGCGCGAGCCCCGTGTACGTCGCGACGCGCCGGTCGGCCCCGGTCGGGATCCAGTCGCGGTCGAAGCCGTCGAGGCGGAACGCGTACCGGAGCTTCTGCGGCGCCGCGAAGTGAAGGGCCGCGAACTCGACCGAGACGACGTCGTCGTCGTGAGAGAGGACGACCTCGTCCGCGTAGGTGACGAACGTCGGCAGGAGCATCCTCCCGCCCACGGGACGGCCCACCGGGACGGGCCGGTTCGCGAGGAGGAGCTCCGTCAGGACGACGGGGGCCGCCTCCGTCCGGACCGCGATCTCGGACGGGGAGAAGACGTCGAAGCCCCGGATGCCGCCGAAGAACATCTCCCCGCGGGGGCTGCGGTAGAAGGCGCCGCCGTTGAACTCGTCGCTCTGAAGGCCGTCCGTCTCGTCCCAGGAGCGGAACGTCCCGCCGGCCGGGTCGAGCTCCGTCAGCCCGCGGTTCGTCGAGATCCAGAGGCGGCCCCGCTCGTCCTCGAGGATCCCGTACACCGAGTCGCTCGAGAGGCCGTCCCGCGCCGTGAACCGCGTGAAGCGGCCCGTCGCGCGGTCGAGGCGGTTCAGCCCGCCCCCGTAGGTCCCGACCCAGAAGCTCCCGGCGCGGTCCTCGTGGAGAGCGAAGACGAAGTCGTTCGAGAGGCTCGTGGGGTCGGCCGGGTCCGCCCGGAAGCGCGTGAAGCGGCCCGTCGCGCGGTCGAGGCGGTTCAGCCCGCCCCCCTGCGTCCCGACCCAGAGCGCGCCGGCCGAGTCCTCGAGGACGCACCGGACGAAGTCGTTCGAGAGGCTCGCCGGATCGGCCGGGTCGTTCCGGTGGTGGACGAAGCGCCCCGTCTCGCGCTCGAGCCGGTCGAGCCCGCCGCCATACGTCCCGACCCAGAGCGTCCCCGACCGGTCCTCGTAGAGCGTCCGGAGCTCGTCGTGCGCGATCGAGGAGGGGTCGCGCGGATCGTGCCGGTGGTGCTCGAAACGGCCGGTCGCCCGGTCGAGACGGTCGAGGCCGCCGCCGTTCGTCGCGACCCAGAGGTTCCCGGCCGCGTCGCCGAGGAGCGAACGGACCGTGTCGTGCGCGAGGGAGGAGGGATTCCGCGGGTCGTGCCGGAAGCCGCGGAAGACGTCGCGCGGGCGGTCCCAGCGCTGCAGCCCGCCGGAGTCGGTCCCGACCCAGACCGTTCCGTCGCCGTCCTCGTGGAAGGACCAGACGATGTCGTGCCCGAGCGACGTCGGGACGCGCGGGTCGTGCCGGACGTTCCGGAACTTCTTCCGGCCGAGGTCGAGCGTGTTCAGCCCGCCGCCGTACGTCCCGATCCAGAGGACCCGCGAACGGTCCTCGAGGAGCGAGAAGACGCGGTCGGTCGCGAGGCTCCGCGGGACGGCGGGGTCGTGCGCGAGGACCTCGACCGTCTCCGTCTTCCGGTCGTACCGGGCGAGGCCCGCCCCGTCCGTCGCGATCCAGAGGAAGCCCTCGTGGTCCTCCGCGAGCGCTTTCACCCTCTCTCCCGGCAGGCGCGCGCCGCGCGGGCGAGGGACGAGGCGCCCCGAGCCCTCGTCGAGGAGGAAGAGCCCTCCGCCCCACGTCCCGGCCCAGAGGTGCCCCGAGCGGTCCTCGAGGAGGGCGTCGACGAGCTCCGCGCCGGGCCCTCCGTCCGCGGGGACGTGGACGAAGGCGCCGCGCGCCGCGTCGAACCGGTCGAGCCCTCCCCCGTACGTGCCGACCCAGAGCGTCCCGCGTCCGTCGACGAGGAGCGCCCGGACGTCGTCGTGCGCGAGGCTCGCCCCGTCGCGCGGGTCGTTCCGGAAGCTCTCGAAGCGCCCCGTCCGCGGGTCGAGGCGCGCGAGGCCGCCGCCCTGCGTTCCGGCCCAGATCCGCCCGTCGCGGTCGACGCGAACGGCGCGGACGAGGTCGGAAGGGAGGCTCGCCGGATCGGCCGGGTCGTTGCGGTACGACGTGACGCGGCCCGTCGCCGGGTCGAACCGGTTCAGGCCGCCGCCGAACGAGCCGACCCAGAGCGCCCCCTGCGCGTCCTCGTCGAGGCACTTCAGGTCGTTGTACGGGAAGCTCCGCGCCTCGCCCGGCGCGTTCCGGAAGACCGTGAAGCGGGCGCCGTCCCAGCGGTTCAGGCCGTCTTCCGTCGCGAGCCAGAGGAAGCCGAGCCCGTCCTGGTGGATCGCCTCGACGATGCTCTGGGAGAGCCCTTCGTCGAGCGAGAGGCGCCCCAGCTCCCGCGGCGCGGCGGGGAATGCCGCGAGGAGGGCGCCGAGCGCCACGACGGCGAGGCGACGGGGCCTCATGCTCTCCGGTACGGCCCGGCGCGGCGCGGGTTCGTCCTGCGATGAAGTCGCTCCTTGACGCGGGCGCCTCGGACCGGCACATTCGCCGCCTCATCCGAGCCCGCGCGACCACACCCCGCCCGGAGGCCGTCGACGTCCTCCTCGTCTCGATGCCGTTCGGCCCCGAGATGGCGCCGTCGCTCGGCCTCTCCCTCCTGAAGGCCGGCCTCGCGCCGCTCGGCGTCTCCTGCCGCGTCCTCTACCTGACGCTCCGCTTCGCCGAGCGCCTCGGCGTCGGCCCCTACACGCGGATCGCGACCGACGGCACCCGGTCGATCCGAGAGCTCGCGGGCGAGCACGTCTTCCGCGAGGCTCTGTTCGGTCCCGACCCGGCGGGCGACGCGCGCTGGGAGCGCGACGTCCTCCTCGCCCGGGCATGCTGGCCCTCGAAGGAGCTCGCCCGTCCCGTCCCTCCCTCGTTCGTCCGAGCGGTCCGGCGCGCGCGGAGCCTCGCCGGACCGTTCCTCGATCGGGCGCTCGACGAGGTCCTCGCGCACCGGCCGCGCCTCGTCGGCTTCACGAGCGTCTTCCAGCAGCACGTCGCCTCGCTCGCCCTCGCGCGCCGGATCAAGGCCGCCGCGCCGGAGATCGTCGTCGTCCTCGGCGGCGCGAACTGCGAGAGCGTCATGGGGGCCGAGACCGCGCGCAGCTTCCCGTTCCTCGACGCCGTCGTCTCGGGCGAAGGGGACCTCGTCTTCCCGGAGCTCGTCGCGCGCGCCCTCGCGGGCCGTGCGCTCGACGACCTCCCCGGCGTCGCGACGCCGGGGAACGTCGGGGCGCTCTTCTCGGCGGGGCGCTTCCCGAACGCCCCGTCGGTCACCCGGATGGACGACCTCCCCGTCCCCGACGACTCCGACTACTTCGGCCAGTTCGCGCGGAGCCGCTTCGCCGGGACCTGGACGCCCGGCCTCTTCCTCGAGACGGCCCGCGGCTGCTCCTGGGGAGAGAAGAGCCACTGCACGTTCTGCGGCCTCAACGGCACGACGATGGCGTTCCGGAGCAAGTCCCCCGCGCGCGCCCTCGCCGAGCTGCGCGACCTCACGTCGCGGCACCCGGGAAGCGACCTGCAGGTCGTCGACAACATCCTCGACACGCGCTACTTCGACACGCTCCTCCCCGAGCTCGCGAAGGCGCCCCCGTCCTCGCCCGTCTTCTGGGAGACGAAGGCGAGCCTCCGGAAGGACCAGATCCGCGCGCTTGCCGACGCGGGCGTCACACGCATCCAGCCGGGCGTCGAGAGCCTCTCCGACGCCGTGCTGAAGCTCATGAAGAAGGGCGTCACCGCGCTCCAGAACGTCCAGCTCCTGAAGTGGTGCCTCGAGCTCGGCGTCACGCCCTACTGGAACCTCCTCTGGGGCTTCCCCGACGAGGAGCCCGCCGAGTACGCGCGGATGGCGCGGCTCGTGCCGCTCCTCGCCCACCTCGCGCCGCCGTCCGGCGTCGCCGGCCTGCGTCTCGACCGCTTCAGCCCCGGCTTCGACGACGCCGGCCGCCTCGGCTTCCTCGACGTCGCGCCGATGCCGTCGTACGCCGCGGTCTACCCGTTCCCGCCCGACCGCCTCGCGAACCTCGCCTACTCCTTCACGTTCGCGCGCCGCGGCGAAGGAGAGGCGGCCGAGTACGCGGCGCCTCTCCTCCGCGCGCTCGCGCGGTGGAAGCGCGTCGCCGGCGCGAGCGCCCTCTTCTCCGTTCCGGCGGGCGACACGCTCTTCGTCTTCGACCTCCGGGCCTCCGCACGGCGCCCGCTGACGGTCCTTCGCGGAGAGGCGCGCGCCGTCCACGACGCGTGCGACGCCTCGACGACCGTCCGCGCGGTCGTCGAGAGAGTCCGCTCGGAATGCGGCTTCGCGCGCGACGAAGCGGAGCGCGCGCTCGCCGCGCTCGTGCGCGACCGCCTCCTCCTCGAGGACGGCGAGCGCCGCCTCGCGCTCGCCGTCCCGCTCGGACGCTTCGCTCCCTTCGGGCGAGCGAGCGCGCGCTTCCATCGCCTCGCGCGAAGAATCGGGCGAAGGACGCGTGACGGAATCGCGTTTCCCGTTCACAATGCAGCGGTGACGTTTCGGACACGAAACGGGGACGACGCGCCGCACGCCCCGCAGAGAACGCGGACGACGTCTTCCTCCCGCGAAGTTCTACTCGACCGCTTCTCCGTGAATCGTCGCGGAGAGCTGGTCTTTTCCTGAACCCCCGTCCTCGAGGGCGGAACCGAAAGGAGATCCGGATGGCAACGAAGAAGGCAGCGAAGAAGGTTGCGAAGAAGGCCGTGAAGAAGGTCGCCAAGAAGGCCGCCAAGGCCCCGGCGAAGAAGGCCGTCAAGAAGGTCGCCAAGAAGGCCGTCAAGAAGGCCCCCGCCAAGAAGGCCGCCAAGAAGAAGGACGTCGGTCTCGTCTGATCGACCGTCGCGCCGGAGCCGGTCCCCTCGCGGGGCCGGCTCCGCGCCGCGATCTCCCGGCGCCGCCTCGGCCCCCTACTTCAGGCCGGTGACGAGGTGGAGGTCGTTCCTGTACTGGAAGAAGCTGTAGACCCAGGAGCGCCCGTCGGGCGTCACCTGGGCCGCGACGATCGACTCGACGCCCGCCGGGTCCGGCGGGGCGATCGTCGCGACCACCTCCCGCACCTGCGTCGAGAGGTCGATCTTCCGGATGCGGGCGGGCATCTCGTCGTAGCGGAAGACGAAGAGCGAGCGGCCGTCGACGCTCCAGCGCATCGGGACGTCACCCGGCTCGAGGCCGGGCGCCAGGCGCGGCTCCGCCCCGTCGAGAGGGAAGAGGACGACGCGCCCCTCGGCGTCGATCACCGACGCGACGCGCCCGTCGGGGGACACCGCGTCCGTGCTCGTCGTGATCCGGAAGCCGTCCCCGGAGATCGCGCGCGGCCCGCCGGCTTCCGTGCTCTGCACGTAGAGCCGGACCGGCTTCCCTTCCTCGTTCGCCGCCAGCAGCAGCCTGTCACCGCCGGGGAAGAAGGCCGCCGCCTGGTAGCTCGTGATCGGACCGCGATCGAGCGTCTTCGGACGGCCCGGCCCCGTCGGGAGGAGGACGACGCTCGGAGGCGTGGTCGGGACGATCGCCACCGCCCACTTCCCGTCGGGCGAGAGCGGGCCGGCCGTCCCCTCGCCCAGCCGCGCCGCGGCGGGCTCCTCCGTCCCGCGGTAGTAGACCGAGTACGTCCCCGCGCCTCCCCCGGCTCCCTGCTCGGCGAAGAGGACGGCGTGCCCGTCGCGCGAGAGATCCGAGACGACCGTCGCGTCGAGCCACGAGAGGTCCCTGTCGGCCGGCTGCCCCGCGGTGCCGAGCCCCATCCCGAGCCGGACGCGCCCTTCCGTCACGAGGAGCTCGCCGGTCGCGCTCACGTCCTGGAGCGCGAGGCGCCCCGGGCTCCGCGCCAGGAGGCGCCGATTCCCCTTCAGGTCGACGGACCAGAGCGCGCAGTTCGGGGAGACGTCCGTCGCGGTGAACCAGACCTCGTCCCCCTTCGGCGACCACGCGAGGCCGAGGGCGCTCGCCCAGCCCGCGGCGAGGACGGTCACCTTGCCGGCGCGGTCGACGACGCAGATCGAGCCGCGGTCGTCGCCGGCGATCGGGTGGTCGACGAACGCGACCCGCTCGCCGTCGGGGGAGACCCGCACGTTGCTGAGCCACCCCTCGGCGACATGGAGGACCTTCTCGATCGGGTACTCGAGGCGGTGCCGCCCTTCGACGACGCGGCTCACCGCGAGCTCCTGGCCGTCGGGCGAGAAGTCCGCGTCCTCCACGTCGGTCAGGATCTTCCGCGGCGCCCCGCCGACGAGCGGGACGCGCGCGAGCGTCCCTCTCGCCGAGAAGCCGTAGATGTATCGGCGATCCAGCGAGACGGCGAGCTCGCCGGCCGACGAGACCGCGAGGACGTCTCCCGGGGGAAGGTCGAGCGGGCGGGACTCCGGGCTCTCCGTCCGCATCGAGTAGAGGCGGAACGGCTCCCCTTCCCAGCCCGCGCCGTAGACGATCGTCTTTCCGTCCGGCGAGAAGCGCGCCGAGAGGACGAGGCCCCTCCGGAACGTCAGCTGCTTGTAGGCCGGCACGCCCGGCCCTCCCGCCGCGAGCCCCGCGCGCCAGGCGAGGGCCGCGCCTCCGAGCACGACGAGCGCGGCGACCGCGGCCGGGAGGAGGACCGCGAGGCGCCGACGCTGCGCGGGGAACGACCGCCGCCGGACCGAAGAGGCCCGGGTGAAGCCCTCCGCGTACTCCCGGAGCTGGAAGGCGAGGTCGGCCGCAGACTGGAACCGGTCCTCCGGCGCCTTCTCGAGGCAGCGGCGGAGGATCGGCTCGAGCTCCGGAGGGATCTTCGCGGGATCGTCGAGGCGCGAGATCGGGTCCTCGGCGAGCGTCGCGCTCAGCGTCTCGATCGCCGACGGCTTCCGGAACGCGACCTGCCCGGTCAGCATCTCGAAGAGGACCGCGCCGAACGCGAAGATGTCGGAGCGATGGTCGAGCGGCGCGCCGCGGACCTGCTCGGGCGACATGTACCTCACCGTGCCGACGACGATCCCGGAGACGGTCAGCCGCTCGGCGGTCTCGGCGTCGGGGAGCCCCTCGAACGAAAGCGGCACGACCGGCTCGACGAGCTTCGCGAGGCCGAAGTCGAGGAGCTTCACACGGCCGTCGCGCGTGAGGAAGACGTTCTCCGGCTTCAGGTCGCGGTGGATGACCCCGGCGGCATGCGCCGCGGCGAGCCCCTGCGCGATCTCGCAGGCGGTGTTCGCGACGGACTTCGGCGGCAGCGCACCCTTGTCCAGCCGATCGCGGAGCGTCTCCCCCTCGAGCAGCTCGCTGACCAGGTACGGCACGCCGTCGTGGCTCCCGACGTCGTGGACGGCGAGGACGTTCGGGTGATTCAGCCTCCCGACCGCCTTCATCTCGACCTCGAACCGGCGGATCCTGTCGGTGTCGGAGGAGCCGGTCCTCGTCAGGATCTTGATCGCGACGTCGCGCCCGAGCCGCGTGTCCCGCGCCCGCCAGACCTCGCCCATCCCTCCCACGCCGATGCGGGTCAGGATCTCGTAGGGACCGACTTTCTCGCTGCCGGAGAGCGTCATGCGCCGACGGATGGTAGCGCGTCCGGCCCGCTCAGAGAACGCGTCGAACGGTCCAGAAGTCCCAGGCGAGGTCGGGGTGAAGGAGGTAGTCGAAGGGGAGCGTGAAGTATCCCGCCATCCCCCAGCGCCTCCCCCAGGAGTTCCGGAGGAGGAAGCGGCGCTCCCGCGCGTCGTAGCCGACCGCGAGGACCGCATGCCCGCCGAGCGTCCTCTCGTCCCGCGAGGGCATCGGCACCCGCCCCGTCTCCCTCACCGTCCGGCTCTCGAAGCGCTCGTGCACCGAGATCCCGAGCGTGAACGGGAAGCCCTGTGCGAGGCAGCCCCGGAGGTGGTCGAGCTCGCGCGGGACGCGGTGATACGTCAGCGCCCGGCGCGCCCGGGCCTCCGTGAAGCATCGCTTCGCCGGCCTCTCGGCGAACCTCTCGGGCCGCCAGGGCCAGAGGCGCTCCGAGCAGACGCCGGTCTTCGCCGCCGCCCGGTAGCCGTCGCGGAGCGACACCGGCGCGTTCGTCCCGATCGTGTGCTCCTTCGCCCGCTCGACCCAGTAGAGGAAGAGCCGCGACGGCAGCGGAGCCTCCTCTCCCTGGCGCCGCTCGTCGTACCACAGCGCCGCGCCGATCGCGTGAGCGGAGCAGGCGTTGAGAGGTCGCTGGTCCTCGACGGGCGGACAGCCGGGCCGCAGGTCGACCGCGGCGGGGAGCGCGCGCCGCACGTGCCGCGGCGCCTCCCAGCGCAGGTCGCGATGGTCGGGGACGTCGGGGTGCGTGCCGTACGGCCGGGCCTTCGTCATTCGCTTCTCCTTGCCAGGCGGGCGCTATTCTCGCGGCTCCCATGTCCAGCGCCGAGTCCCCCGCCGCTCCCTGGCCGAAGCTCGACCCCGAGAAGCGCAGCGCCGACGTCCGCGCCTTCTTCGACCGACGCGCGCGCGTCTACGACCGTGTGGCGGACCGCCCCTACTGGGACTTTTCCGACCGGGTCCTCCTCGAGCTCCTCCGGCGGACGATCCTGACCGGCCTCGGCGACGGAGACGGTCTCCGCCTTCTCGACGCCGGCGGCGGAACCGGGCGCTGGGCGCTCCACCTGCTCCGCGAGCTCCCGCGTGCGACCGCCGTCCTCGCCGACGTCTCCCCCGGGATGCTCGCCGCCGCCCGGCGCAAGGCCGTCCGGGCCGGGCTCTTGGGCCGGCTCTCGCTCCTCGCGCACGACCTCCACGAGCCGCTGCCGCGCCGCCTCGGCCGCTTCGACCTCGTCCTCTGCTTCCACAACGTCGCCAGCCTCGTCGCCGATCCCGCCGCGCTCTTCGCTCGCCTCGCGCGTGCGGCCGTGGGCAGGGGCCGCGTCGCGTTCGTCCTTCCCAGCCTCTGGCAGGCGGCGGCGAAGGTCCTCCGCGACGGCCGTCCGTCCGAGCTCCGCCGGCTCGCCGCAAGCGCCTCCGTCCGCTATGCGCCCGGAGTCCCCGAGGTCCTCGTCTTCACCCCGGCGATCGCCCGCGCGCTCCTCCAGCGGGCCGGCTGCACGGAGGTCTCGGTGCGCGGCTTTCCGGTCACCGTCCACCCCGAGGGCCCCGACGAGGCGCTCCCCGCGCACCTCGCGAGCCCCCGGCTCCGGCGCCGGCTCGTCCCGCTCGAGGCCGCTCTCTGCCTCTCGGAAGAAGCGGCCGCGCGCGGGAACAACCTGCTCGCGATCGGGCGGACGCGCCGGTGAAGCAGACGCGGGAGGATCGACGAGCCGGTGCCGGACGGAACGGCTGGCCTGCCCGGCCGGGCTCGAACCGGCGACCCTCGGCTTAGAAGTCCTCCGACACCTCCTTTTCGGCGCTTTCGCCCCCTACCAGTCACACGACAGAAACCCGCATTCTTACTGCACTTAGCCCGCTTTCTCTTGCGCCGGGCGAGCGCACGGAGCACACTCCGGGGGTGACGCGGTGACGCGAAAAGTGACGCGGCCCCGCTCCCGTCGAGAGTGACCGTCGTGAACGCCTCTGCATGAAGTAGCCCGTCGGGGGCGAGGCGGCCGGGATTGATCCCCCGGCCGAGCGGACAGCACGTCCCCCGCGTCCTCGCCCCCGACCCTTTCGCCTGGGACGTGCGGGAGGCCGGGACGTGCAGGCAACCCCGTACAACTCCAGGTTGCACCTAGACCCAAGTCGTATTGCGGATGCCGCAGGCGCGGGGCTCCTCTTGCAGAGTTCCTCACCGTGCGCTAAAGTCTCGCCCAATCAGTGGGAGGCACCCTATGGGGTCCGACCTCCGCCGATCTTGCTGAAAGGCAAGATCACTAACAGCAGCAGCGGCACCGATCGAGCCCCGGTAAAGAGCCTCAGGCTCCCGGTCCACGTTCCGCCGCTGACGCCCCCCTTCCCGCAGCTAGTCGCTCTCCGTCCGCGCGGCGCTCGCCGTGCGGCTTTGCCGTGTCTGCCCGTCACCCCGTAACGCGGCTGCGCGCAGCCGAGAAAGGACCTCATGCCGAAAGCCCTGACCTCTAACCTCCCTCCCTCCCGCCGTCGTCCGAAGCCCGCGGCCGAGCCGCTTTGCGTTCGCCTCGCCGATGCACCGGCACTCGTCGGCCTGTCCGTCCGCGGCATCGCCGCTGCGATCGCGCGCGGTGAGATCCGCGCGATTCGGCGGGGGCGGGCGATTCTGATCCCCTTCGGCGAGCTTCGCCGGTTCGCCGGGAGCCCCGGATGAGAGGCGACGAAAACGAAAAAGCCGGCTCGGGTCTAGCTCACCCGAACCGGCCGACGCGATCGAAAACCGCCTGCAAGCCGCATTCTAGCGCGTCGTCAGATCCTAACTCCAGCCCCGTCCTCGTCGACCGGGATCTAGCCGTCGGCCGGCTCGGCCGCTGGGCGACTCGGGGGGCGGCATGACCCCGTTCAAAACCGTCGTCTCGGCCCTCGAGGCGCACGGCTCGCGCGGCAAGGGCTCCGCCTGGCAATGCCCGGCGCATGAGGACCGGACCGCCTCCCTCTCAGTCTCGCAGGGCAGGGACGGCCGCGCCCTCGTGAAGTGTCACGCCGGATGCGACCTCGAGGCAATCCTCGGCGCGCTCGGCCTGGCGGTCGCGGACATCTCGCCGGAGCGGGAGGAGCGTCGCGGATCGAAGCGCATCAAGGCCGTTTACCGCTACCCGGACGAGACGGGCGCCCTCCTCTATGAGGTCGTCCGCTTCGAGCCGAAGGACTTCCGCCAGCGTCGGCCCGACCCGAAGTCAAAGGACGGCTTCGCCTGGAATCTGAACGGGACGCGCCGGGTTCTCTACCGTCTCCCGGAGGTCCTCGAGGCGGTCCGCTCCGGCCTCCCCCTCTACTACGTCGAGGGAGAGAAGGACGCCGACAACCTTCGCGCCGTCGGACTCCGCGCGACGACGCACGCGGGAGGAGCCAAGGCGTGGAGGCCCGCTGACTATATCGAGCCTCTCCGCGGCGCCCGCGTCGTCCTTCTCCCCGACGACGATCCTCCGGGCCGCGACCTCGGGCGGACGATTGCGAAGGACCTCGTTGGCGTCGCCGCTGAGGTGCGGGTTCTCAACCTCGGCCGACCCGGCGTCAAAGACGTATCCGACTGGCTCGCGGCCGGCGGCACGGCGGACGAGCTGCTACGCCTCGCGGCGGAGGCCCCGACGGCTGAGAGCCTCGCCAGCGTGGACGGTGCTGAGGTCCTCGACGCGGTCGTCCGATTCGTTCGGCGCTACGTCGTCGTTACTCCCGAGCAGACCCACATCATCGCCCTCTGGGTCCTCCACACCTGGGCGTTCGATGCGTCCGACCAGACGGTCTACCTCGCGATCCTCTCGGCCGAGAAGAGGTCGGGCAAGACGCGACTCCTGGAGATCCTCGGCGTCGTCACCCGCGCGCCCTGGCACGCCGTTCAGCCGTCGGAGGCCGTCCTCTATCGAAAGATCGAGAAGGATCGGCCGACCCTCCTCCTCGACGAGACGGACGCTCTCTTCTCGCAGCGCGGCGACTCTCGGGCCGAAGCGGTCCGGGCGCTCCTCAACGCCGGCAGCCGGCGCGGCGTGACGGTTCCCCGCGTCCTCGACGCGAAGTCCGACAAGCTCATCGACTTCAACGTCTACTGCCCGAAGGCGCTCGCCGGGATCGGGACGTTGCCCGACACGGTCGGCGACCGATCGGTCCCGATCGAGATGAAGCGTAAGCGCCGCTCTGACACGGCTGAGCGGTTCCGGCTGCGCGACGTTGAGAAGGAAGCGCGCGAGCTGCGCGCCCGCCTCGAGGCATGGGCGACGGCCCGTGTCCCGCAGCTCCGCTCCGCCCGGCCGGCGCTCCCGCGCGAGCTGGGCGACCGTGCGGCCGACGGGGCCGAGCCGCTCCTCGCGATCGCGGATCTTGCCGGCGGACCCTGGCCGGAGCGTGCGCGGCGTTCGATCGTCGCCCTGGCCGGGGAGCGAACCGAGGAGGACGAGTCCGACGGCGTCCAGCTCCTCGCCGACGTTCGCCGGGTCCTCACCCTCCTCGTCAGGACGGACGGGACGATCCGGACGGAGAAGCTCCTCGAGGAGCTGAGGGCGCTCCCGGAGTCTCGCTGGAAGAGGTTCGGACCGCGCCGCGAGGAGGTCGACGCTCTCGACCTCGCCCGCCTCCTCCGGCCCTACGGCATCCGGCCGACTCGCATCCGGGACGGCGACGCCGTCGTCCGCGGCTACATGGTGTCGGCGTTCGCCGACGCCTTCGAGCGATACCTCTCCGAACCTCCTCAGCCTGAGGGGTCCGCTACACCCGCTACGCCGCTACAAAGCGACAACCATGCGGGTCAAAACGTAGCACCCTACCCGCTACAGCACCCGCTACAGACTCCCGCGGCGACGCCGAAGTCCGGAACGTGTAGCGGGTCATGTAGCGGGTCACCCGCTACGGTTTCGAGCGACAACCATGCGGGTTGTAGCGGTGTAGCACCCGTAGCGGGTCAGGAGACACACGCCGACTTCACCTATGACGAGGACGGCCTCCCGCGCGCCGAGTGGCGGCCGGGCACCTGCCCGACCGTCGAGGACGAGGAGGCTCCGGAGCCGGAGGCGGTCGTCCGGTGCGGCCGGCCGCTGCACCCCGGCGCCGAGGTCTGCCGGGAGCACGCCGACCCGGCATTCGCCCGAGGTGCGGCATGAGGCTCGCCCTCCGCGTCCTCGTCGCCGTCCTGACGCTCCTCCTGGCCGGAGGCGCACGTTGAGCCGGCGCGTCCGTAGTGGCGAAAGGATTTCGCTCGGGTTCACCGCCGACACCGCGGCCCGGACGGGCCTGTCCCGGAGGACGATCCAGCACGAGCTTCAGATCGGCACCATGCCCGCAACCGTTCGGGAGGCTGCGGCAAAGGCCCCGAAGCT
>ERZ795054.2246-NODE-2246-length-16587-cov-139.266150_pt1 | contig 16587 bp, 17 predicted proteins | sample MGYA00375138_ERZ795054 | MGnify/ENA primary metagenome ERZ795054 (study PRJEB30183, sample SAMN05720215) | anaerobic digester metagenome | isolation source: active sludge of municipal wastewater-treating anaerobic digesters | place: USA | collected 2014-12-23 ... | reverse complement strand
CGCTGCTCGGCTCGATGTTCGGCGGCGGCGAGGAACTCTCCAATATCGAATTCGCACCGGGTCGCGCGACGGTCAATGACGCGGCGACCAAACGCCTGGAGTCGCTGGCGAAGGCGCTCACGGAACGCGATTCGCTCAAGCTGGAAATCACCGGTCGCGCCGATCCCGAAGCCGACAAGGAAGGCATCAAGCGCGTTGCCGTCGATCGTGCGGTCAAGGCCGAGAAGCTCAAGGATCAATTGAAGAAAGGCGGCGAGGGCGGTTCGGTCGATGCGGTCGAGATCACGCCCGCCGACTATCCGGTCTATCTGCAACGTGCCTACAAGGAAGCCAAGTTTCCCAAGCCGCGCAACCTGATCGGCATGCAGAAGGAACTGCCGGTCGAGGAGATGGAAAAGCTGATGCTGGCCAACATCCCGGCGACCGATGAAGATGTGCAGCAGCTGGCACTGCGCCGTGCGGAAAACGTTCAGAGCTGGCTGATCGACGAAGGCAAGGTGCCGCCCGAGCGCATGTTCCTGGTCGAGCCCAAGGCCGAGGCCGGCGACAAGGACAAGGGCAGCCGTGTCGATTTCTCGCTGAGGTGATGGTGAGCGAAGCGTTACTCGCGGGGATTGCCGTCGTCGTCCTGTTGCAGCTTGTCATCCTGTGGCGCGGCCAGCGGCGCGGCGACGACGAAGCGCGCCTGCAGAATCTGCGGGAGGCGCAGGAAAAAGGGCTTGAGCGACTGGAGCGCGAGTTGCGCGAGGAACTGGCGCGCGGGCGCCGCGAGGATGCCGAGGAGGCGTTTCGCGATCGCGAGGAGCGCAGCCAATCCGCCAACTTTCTGGCGCAGGCGGTAACGACGCAGATCGGCCAGTTGGGCAGCTTGCAGGGTGAGCGCCTGGAGGCTTTCGCGCGGGAGCTGAATCGCTTTTCGCTGGGCCTGGACGAACGTTTCGAGCGCCTGAAATTGACCGTCGAAGGGCGGTTGACCGCAATCCAGGCCGACAACGCCAGCAAGCTCGACGAAATGCGGCGAACCGTCGATGAAAAGCTGCACGCCACGCTAGAGCAGCGCCTGGGCGAATCCTTCAAGCTGGTCAGCGACCGGCTGGAGCAGGTGCATCGCGGTCTGGGCGAAATGCAGTCGTTGGCGGCCGGGGTGGGCGATCTCAAGCGGGTGCTGAGTAATGTCAAGACGCGCGGTACCTGGGGCGAAGTCCAGTTGTCGGCGCTGCTTGAACAGTTGCTGACTGCCGAGCAGTTTTCCGCCAACGTGGCGACCCGACCCGGCAGCAACGAACGCGTCGATTTTGCGATACGCCTGCCGGGCAAGGGTGACGGCGCGGCGGTCTGGCTGCCGATCGACGCCAAGTTCCCGGTCGAGGATTACCAGCGCCTGATGGATGCGCAGGAGCGCGGCGATCCCGTGCTGGTCGAGGAAGCCGGACGGGCGATCGAGTTGCGCCTGAAGAACGAGGCACGCAGCATTCGCGACAAATACGTGGCGCCGCCGCATACCACCGACTTTGCGCTGCTTTATCTGCCGACCGAGGGCTTGTATGCCGAGGCGCTGCGCCGCCCGGGTCTGGCCGACACCCTGCAGCGCGAGTGGCGGGTCAGTCTGGCCGGCCCGACGACGTTGGCGGCGCTGCTGAATAGTCTGCAGATGGGTTTTCGCACACTGGCCATCGAGCAGCGTTCCGCCGAGGTGTGGGCGGTGCTCGGGGCGGTCAAGACCGAGTTCGGCAAGTTCGGCGAGGCGCTGGCGCATACGCGCAAGAAACTCGACGAAGCGAGCAATAGCATCAGCAAGGCGGAGACGCGGACGCGCCAGCTTTCGCGCAAGCTGCGCGAGGTCGAGGCCTTGCCGGCGGGCGAGTCGGAGCAGTTGATCGGCACGGTGGAGCTCGATGGCGACGACGACTGAACTCGACGCGGCCTATCGGGCGACGACCTACCGGGTTTTTTTGCCCGGTGGTGTCTGTGACTTGCGGCTTGGCGTCGTTTCGGAGACCTTGCGTTGCTGGCTGGAGACTGCCGGTGCGACTCGTTTTGCCATTGTGACCGCGTACAATCCCGGTTCGCAGCCTGCCGATGTGGAGCAGAACGCGCTGCGTCAGGCGCAACTGGAATGCGAACTTCTGGAAGCGGGATTCGAGCCTTATGCTGGCGAAAACATTGCCGACGATGGTGAGTGGGCCGACGAAGAGAGTTGCTTCATCGCCGACATCGGGCTCGACGAGGCACTGGCGCTGGCGGGGAAATACGGTCAGAACGCAATCGTTTGCGGTACCGGAGACGGAGTGCCTGAACTGGTCTGGATACCAGTGCCGACAACTCCGTAGGCAGATGTGCGGGGCCGGTTAATGCTCCGGATTTACCAGAGCTGCCACCACTTCTTGTTGTCGGCCAGGCCCGTTACATAGTACTTGCTGTCCGGGAAGTTCTTGCGCATTACGCGCTCGGCATCATCGCGCAGGTCAATCATCCCGAGCTTGTCGTACGAGGCGACCAGGATGAACATCGCCTGTTCCACCGCCGGTGCGGAGGGGAAGGTCTTGATGGCCGATTGCGCGCGATTGGCGGCCGCGACGTAAGCGCCGCGATTGTAGTAGTAACGGGCGACATGCACTTCGTGCGAGGCCATGGCATTGACCAGATAGTTCATGCGCTGGATGGCATCCGGCGTGTACTTGCTGTTCGGGAAGCGGGTGGACAGTTCGCGGAAGGCATCGAAGGATTCGCGGAGTGCCTTGGGATCGCGCTCGGTTGGATCCTGGGTGCTGATGTAGCCGGCCCAGCCCAGGTCTTCGTTAAAGCTGATCAGGCCCTTGAGATAGTAGGCGTAATCGACCGCCGGGTTGGTCGGGTGCAGCTTGATGAAGCGGTCGGTGGCGGCAAGTGCCGAGCCGGTCTCGCCGGCTTTCCAGTAAACATAGCCAAGTTCGAGCTGGGCCTGCTGGGCGTAACGCCCATAGGGGTAGCGCGCTTCCAGCTTTTCGTACATCTTGGCGGCCTTGTCCCAGGCGCCGTCGGCTTGCGCCACCTTGGCTTCGGAATAAAGCTTGTTGGCAGACCAGCCGACGGTCTCGTCCTTGGTTTCCCCGAAGAGGCCGCAACCGGTAGCGGAGACAACGATCAAAAGCGCCGTCAGCAGGCGAAAGAAGGGGGTGAATGCGGGTACACTTCGCATCATGAAAAATCCTTTGGTAGACCCCGTCGATTATAGCCGAACAAACGCGCTTCCCACCTGCGTTCCCGATCATTGCGCCGGCCGGCGCCTGGATCAGGTGCTTGCCGAACTGTGGCCGCAGCATTCACGCAATCGCCTGCAGGGCTGGGTTCGCGATGGTCGGGTGCTTGTAGATGGGCAAGTCGAGAGCGAGCCCAAGCGCAAGGTGATGGGCGGCGAAAGACTGACGCTCAACGAACCCGCGGAGGCCAGGGAACTGGCCGAGCAGCCGGAGGATATCCCGCTCGATATCGTGTTCGAGGACGAGGCGCTGCTGGTGATCAACAAGCCGGCCGGCCTGGTTGTACACCCGGGCAGCGGCAACTGGAGCGGTACGCTGATGAATGCGCTGCTGCACCACGTGCCGGGCATCGCCGAAGTGCCACGGGCAGGCATCGTGCATCGCCTGGACAAGGACACCAGTGGCCTGCTGGTGGTCGCCAAAACGCTGGAGGCGCAGACCGACCTGGTGCGTCAGTTGCAGGCGCGAACCGTCAAGCGCCAGTATCTGGCCTTCGTCGCCGGGATGGTCTTCGTTCAGTCGACGATCGAGGCGCCGATCGGCCGCCACCCGTCACAGCGCGTCAAGATGGCCGTGGTTCCCGAAACCCGGGGCGGCAAGGCGGCAATTACGCACTATCGTGGCTTGGAGCAATTCGACCACTGCGCGCTGATTGAGTGCACGCTGGAAACCGGGCGCACGCATCAGATTCGGGTGCATATGGCTTCGGTCAAGCATCCCTTGCTCGGCGACAAGGTTTATGGCCGGCCCGACCCGCGCCTGCCAGAGTTTCCCAGGCAGGCGCTGCATGCGACGCGGCTGGCGCTGGTGCATCCGCTGGAGCAGCGTCTGCGTCAGTGGGAAGTGCCGATGCCGCCCGACATGCTCGAACTGCTGGAAACCTTGCGTTATGGCTGAGTGCTTTGTTCCGGAATGGGATGTTCCGGTCAACGTTCGTGCCCTGCAGACGACGCGCAACGGCGGGGTCAGCGGGGCGCCGTGGGACAGCTTTAATCTCGGCGATCATGTTGGCGACGATCCGGCAGCGGTTGTCGCCAACCGGGCGAAACTTGCTTTGCGCCTGCCTGCGGAACCGTGCTGGCTGACTCAGGTGCACGGCACGGTTGCGGTCGACGCCGAAAAAATGCCAAAAATCAAAACCGCCGATGCGTCTTTCGCACGGCAACCGGGCCACGTGTGCGTGGTGATGACCGCCGACTGCCTGCCGGTGCTGTTCTGCGACCGCCAGGGGACGGTTGTCGCCGCAGCCCATGCCGGATGGCGCGGTTTGCTGGCCGGCGTGCTGGAAGGCACGGTCGCCGCCATGCAGGTGCCATCCGGCGACCTGCTGGCCTGGTTGGGCCCGGCCATCGGGCCGCGTTGCTTCGAGGTGGGGGACGAAGTCAGGCGCGCTTTCGTTGCCGCCGATTCCGCGGCGAGCCTCGCCTTCATGCCTGGCGCGCCCGGAAAGTGGCTGTGCGACATCTATCTGCTGGCCCGCCAGCGACTGCGCGCGCTTGGCCTGTGCTCGGTCAGTGGCGGTGGTGCCTGCACAGTCAGCGAAAGCGAGCGTTATTTTTCGTATCGTCGCGACGGAGTGACCGGCCGCATGGCGAGTCTGATCTGGCTGGACAACGGGGTGCAGGGCGTATAATCCGCGCCTTCCCCCGAATCTGGTTTTCCCGTGAGTACCCTTTCCTGGATCATCGCTGTCGCGCTGGCAGGCGGAATATTGAGCGTCATGGCTGCCGCAGCGCTGACGGTCGCCGTTGGCACGCACCGCGTCAATATGTTGATCTCCTACGCGATCGGTGCGCTGCTGGGCGCGGCGTTCCTGGAAATCCTGCCGCATGCGCTCGAGCATGGCCAGCCGCAGCGCATGGCGGCGACCGTCCTCTTTGGCATCCTGGCTTTCTTCGTCCTGGAAAAGCTGGTGCTCTGGCGGCATTGCCACCACGACCATTGTGAAGCGCACGATGCGCAGGCGCCGGCTCACGATCATGGACGTTCCGGCCTGCTGATCCTGGTCGGCGACACTTTTCACAATTTTGTCGACGGCATCCTGATCGCTGCCGCGTTCCTGGAAAGCACGCAGCTCGGGATCGTCACCGCGCTGGCCATCATCGCCCACGAAATTCCGCAGGAAGTCGGGGACTATCTGATCCTTCTCCATTCCGGCTACAGCCGGGTGCGGGCGCTGGCGTTCAATTTGCTGTCGAGTCTCGCGACATTGGTGGGTGCGATGCTTGCCTATTTTGCCTTGTCGCAATTGACCGAGTGGATACCTTACTTGCTCGGACTGGCGGCGGCCAGCATGATCTACGTGGCGGTCGCCGACCTGATTCCCGGCTTGCACAAGCGAACTGAACTCAAGGCGACGTTGCAGCAAATCCTACTGATCGGGCTTGGCGTCGCTTCGATTGCCGGCGTCCGCGCGTTGGTCGGCGAGTAGTTCCCGATAGCGCTGGCGTTGCCGGCGCACTTTCCTGCCAGCAAACCAGAGCAACAGCCCGGCGGGGAGCAGGCCGTAGAACAGAAACGAAATGATGCCGTAAACGATGTTCGGCTCGTTGAGCGCAACGAGCACCGTCACATACAGCCAGCCAATGGCAACGATGTACATGCGCCAATTATGCATGCAAATCCATTGACAGGGCTCGGACGCGTATGCAGAATCCAAAGGCTCACCCCAAATCATAAACAGAGAAGAGACTGGCCATGACGCAGCAGGGATCAGGCAATAACGACGCTTTTGCAGGGTCGGCGATGCAGTTCATGCAAGCCGGTCAGGACATGGCGAAACAGTTCATGGATTTTATCGGCAAGGCCGGCAACCCGGCTGCGGCCACACCGCCACCAGCCGATCCGCAGGCGATGACTGCCATGCAAAAGCAGTTCATGGATCAGCAGATGTCGCTCTGGAATTCCATGCTCGCCCGGCAGCAGGGCAAGGAAGACAGTTTCAAGGTCGTTCCGGAATCCGGCGACCGCCGTTTCGCGGCGCCCGAATGGCGTGAAAGCCCGGTTTACGACTACCTGCATCAGGCCTACCTGCTCAACACGAAATACGTCAAGGAGCTGGTCGAACTGATTCCGGCGCCTGACGACAAGGCGCGCAATCGCATGCGCTTCCTGGCGCGCCAGATTGCCGACGCGATGGCGCCCTCGAACTACGCGGCGACCAATCCCGAATTCATCAAGCTGGCGCTGGAAACCAAGGGCCAGAGTATCACCGACGGCATCAACAACCTGCTCAGGGATTTCGAGAAAGGCCGTATCTCGATGACCGACGAATCGGTTTTCGAAGTGGGCAAGAACATCGCGAGCACGGAAGGCGCCGTGGTCTATGAAAACGACCTGATGCAGTTGATCCAGTACACGCCGCTAACGCCAAAAGTCGGTACGCGGCCGCTGGTGGTGGTGCCGCCGTGCATCAACAAGTTTTACATCATGGATTTGCAGCCGGATAACTCGCTGATCCGCTACATGATCGAGCAGGGTAATACGGTTTTCCTGGTCTCCTGGCGCAACCCACAGGAGGCGCAAGGGCATCTGACCTGGGAAGATTACCTCGAACACGGGCCGATCGCCGCCCTGCATGTCGCCAAGGAAATCTGCAAGGTCAAGCAGGTCAATGCGCTCGGCTTCTGTGTCGGCGGCACCATTCTGACCTCGGCGCTGGCCGTGCTCAAGGCGCGCGGTGAAGATGTCGTGTCGTCGCTGACGCTGCTCACCACGCTGCTCGACTTCTCCGATACCGGCGAGATCGGCCTCTTCATCGATGAAAAAGGCCTGATGGCGCGCGAATCGACCATCGGCAAGGGCGGCTTGCTGCCGGCGCGCGACTTGCAGAATACCTTTTCCTTCCTGCGCGCCAACGACCTGGTATGGAATTACGTCACCGGCAATTACCTGAAGGGCCAGAAGCCGCAGGCCTTCGACCTGCTGTACTGGAACTCCGACTCGACCAATCTGCCGGGGCCGTTCGCCTGCTGGTACATGCGCAATCTCTATCACGACAACAATTTGCGCGTGCCGGGCAAGCTGCAGATGTGCGGCCAGCGCATCGATCTCGGCACCCTCGACATGCCGGTCTATCTGCTGGCAACCCGTGAAGACCATATTGTGCCCTGGCAGTCGGCCTACCAGAGCACGCGCATCCTCGGCGGCAAGGTGCGTTTCGTCCTCGGCGCTTCGGGCCACATCGCCGGGGTGATCAATCCGGCGAGCAAGAACAAGCGCAGCTACTGGGTCAATGACGATGTGAAAATCGATGCCGAGGGCTGGTTGACCGCAGCAGAAGAAAAGAAGGGCAGTTGGTGGCCCGACTGGGCAGCATGGCTGAAGCCGCTGGCCGGCGAGCCGAGGGCACCGCGCAAACCGGGCAATACAAAATACAAGCCGATTGAACCGGCGCCCGGGCGTTACGTCAAGGAACGTGCGGTTTAAAGGAAGTATTCCGGAGGAGGGGAGAGAATGTCGAGAGTTGCATTGGTCACGGGCGGCATGGGCGGCTTGGGCGAAGCGGTCTGCATCAAGCTGGCGGCGCTCGGTTACAAGGTTGTCACCACCTATTCGCCCGGCAATGACAAAGCCGAAGGGTGGCTGAAGAGCATGAACAACATGGGCTTCGGCTTCAAGGCCTATCCTTGCGACGTTACCGACTTCGATTCGGCGCGTGTCTGCGTCGAAACCGTGACACGGGAGGTCGGGCCGGTCGACGTGCTGGTCAACAACGCCGGCATCACCCGCGACATGACCTTCAAGCGGATGACCAAGGCCGATTGGGACGCGGTGATCCATACCAATCTCGACTCGGTTTTCAACATGACCAAGCAGGTGCTCGACGGCATGACCGAGCGCAAGTGGGGACGCGTCATCAATGTCGCCTCGGTCAACGGCCAGAAAGGTGCTTTCGGCCAGACCAACTATTCGGCGGCCAAGGCCGGCATGCACGGCTTCACCAAGGCGCTGGCGCTCGAAGTGGCCAAGCAGGGCGTCACGGTCAACACCATTTCGCCGGGCTATATCGGCACCAAGATGGTGACGGCCATCCCGCAGGAAATCCTGGATACGAAAATTCTGCCGCAGATTCCGGTCAACCGATTGGGCAAGCCGGAAGAAATCGCCGGCCTCGTGGCTTATCTCGCTTCCGACGAAGCGGCATTTGTCACCGGAGCCAATATTTCCATCAACGGCGGCCAGCACATGTACTGACCGGCGTATTATTTACCCCGCTTCAAATCAACAACAGGAAGGAATAACTATGACTCAACGTGTTGCTCTCGTTACCGGTGCTATGGGTGGTCTTGGAACCGCAATTTGTCAGGAACTGGCCAAGGCCGGTAACAAGGTAGTCGCTTCTTACCATCCGCAGTTCGACAACAAGGATGCCTGGCTGGCTGAAATGGCGGCTGCCGGCTTCAATGATTTCGTTTGCGTTGCCGGCGATGTGTCTTCCCTGGAAGATTGCCAGAAGATGGTTGCCGAAGCCGAAGCCGCAGCTGGCCCGATCGACATCCTGATCAACAATGCCGGCATCACCCGTGACCGCATGTTTGCCAAGATGGAAAAGGACGGCTGGGATGCCGTGATCGCCACCAACCTGACCTCGCTGTTCAACATGACCAAGCAAGTCTCCGCCAAGATGGCCGAGCGCGGCTGGGGTCGCATCGTCAACATCTCCTCGGTCAACGGCGTCAAGGGTCAGGCTGGCCAGACCAACTATTCCGCTGCCAAGGCCGGTGTGATCGGCTTCACCAAGGCGCTGGCCGCCGAACTGGCCGCCAAGGGCGTGACCGTCAACGCCATCTGCCCGGGCTATGTCGCGACCAAGATGGTCATGGCCATCAAGCCGGAAGTTCTCGAAACCATCGTTGCTTCCGTTCCGATGAAGCGTTTGGCCAAGCCGGAAGAAATCGGCTACGCCTGTGCCTACCTGTCGAACGATCTGTCCGGTTTCACCACCGGCGCCACGATCAACATCAACGGCGGCCTGTACTACCAGTAATTTGCGCACTTCTTGCGCTGCATCAAGAACAGGCACCGCAAGGTGCCTGTTTTTTTGAGCTATAATGGTGCGCTGCACACAAACTCGTTCGAGGATCGCTGGATGTCTGAACAAGTACGCCTGATCAAGAAATACCCCAACCGCCGTCTTTACGACACCAAGACAAGCGCCTACATCACCCTGGGGGACGTGAAGGATCTGGTTCTCAAGTTTGAGGTCTTCAAGGTAGTGGATGCGAAGACCAGCGAAGACCTGACGCGCAGCATCCTGTTGCAGATCATTCTCGAGGAAGAGGCCGGGGGGGCGCCCCTGTTCTCCAGCGAATTGCTGTCAGGTTTCATCCGGTTCTACGGAAGCACCATGCAGGGCATGCTTGGCAAGTACCTGGAAAACAACATGCGGACTTTCGTCGATTTCCAGCAGAAGTTGCAGGAACAGTCACGTACGATGCACGGTGGGGATAGCAGCCATCTGCAGGCGGACTTCTGGGCGCAGTTCCTGAATTTTCAGCAACCGGCGATGCAGAGCATGATGACTGCCTACATGGATCAGTCGAAGAAAATGTTCCAGCAGATGCAGGACAAGTTGCAGAGCCAGACTCGCAACATGTTCACGGGTTTTCAGTACAACGACACGCCCAACAAGCCCGAAAAATAATATCCTCAATCCCCGCCGGCCCGTCCAGCTTACTGTTCGGGCCAAAGCGGGAGGGGAAGAGTCTGTCAGCTACGGATCGAATCAGGCAAGGCTTCCTGAACGATGCCCAGTAGCGGGGCGAAAACCTTCGGCGTTCCGGCAACGATGTTGCCGCTATCCAGATAACCCGCTTCACCACGTGCATCGCTGACCAGTCCGCCCGCCTCGGAGATCAGTAGCGCACCGGCGGCCATGTCCCATGGCGAGAGGCCAAATTCCCAAAACCCATCGTAGCGACCGCAGGCGACATAGGCGAGATCGAGCGATGCGGCACCGGGTCGCCGCAGGCCGGCTGTTTTCTGCGTCAGTTCCTTGAAAATCGCCAGGTAGGTGTCGACCAATGCGAAGCTGCGATAAGGAAAGCCGGTGCCGATGAGCGAATCCTGCAGTTTAAGGCGCCGCGAAACGCGGATGCGACGCTCGTTCAGAAAGGCGCCACCGCCCCTGCTGGCAGTGAATAATTCGTTGCGGTTGGGGTCGAAAACGACTGCCTGCTCGACCACGCCGGCCTTGGCCAAAGCGATAGACACGGCATACTGCTGCAGGCCGTGGATGAAGTTGGTCGTACCGTCGAGCGGGTCGATGATCCACTGGTATTCGGCTTCGCTGTTGCCCTTGCCGGCAGTCTGACCGGACTCCTCTGCTAGAATTCCGTACTGAGGATAGGCTTCCCGCAGCGTCTTGATGATGAAGGCCTCGGCAGCCTGATCAACCTCGGTGACGAAATCGTTTGGCTGCTTCGTGCTGACCTTGAGCAGATCGAGGTCGTTGGAGGCGCGATTGATGATCTTGCCGGCGCCGAGCGCCGCCTTGATGGCTATATTCAGGGCTGGATGCATGGTTTAAAGAACCAACGGGTGGCGCGGGCCACCCGATTTATTTGGAAAGGTCGAATTTTACTATGAACCCGGAAGTCCTGCTCTCCCGTATCCGTATTGTCCTCTGCCGACCGAGTCATCCCGGCAACATCGGTGCGACAGCACGGGCCATGAAAACCATGGGATTGACGGATCTGCATCTGGTCGCCCCGAAATGTTTCCCCGATCCGGAGGCGGATGCCCGGGCGACTGGTGCGGTCGACCTGCTGGAAAGGGCAAAAATCAACGATACCCTGCCTGAGGCGCTGGCCGGAACGGTTCTGGCCGTTGCGCTATCTGCCCGTCGCCGGGATCTCGGCCCGCCGCCCGGGTTGCCACGGGACATGGCAGCACGATTGCTGGCGGAGGCGGTCAATGGCAATGTGGCGCTGGTTTTCGGTAATGAATCGGTTGGCCTGAGCAACGAAGAGATTCAGCATTGCCATTCTGCCGTGACGATTCCGACCAATCCTGCCTTCAGTTCTCTCAATCTGGGCGCGGCCGTGCAGGTGCTTTGCTACGAGCTTCGCCTGGCAGCCTATGCCGACACACCGCAGCCCGAGGAGTCCCTGGTGACGGCATTCTCCTCGCCACTGGCAACGCATGATGAAGTTGAAGGTCTGTACGCGCATCTCGAGTCGAACATGAGCGAGAGCGGCTTTCTCAACCCGGCGCAGCCCGGGCGGCTAATGCCCAAGTTGCGCCGCCTGTTCGGGCGAGTTCGTCTCGAGCGCGACGAGATCAATATATTGCGGGGAATACTTGCCGCGACACGGAATGGTACCGGTCATGGGCGAAAGGCCTGAGACACCGGTGGGATCCTGCAAATGAAAACCCCGCCTGCTGGCGGGGTTCGGTAATCCCTGGCGGGATAATCTGGTGGGTGCTGAGGGGCTCGAACCCCCGACATTCGCCTTGTAAGGGCGACGCTCTACCAACTGAGCTAAGCACCCGGGCAATACTTATTGGATGGCGTCTTTCAGACCCTTGCCAGCGCGGAATTTCGGCGACTTGGCAGCCTTGATCTCCAGGGTCTTGCCGGTGCGCGGGTTGCGACCGGTACGGGCAGCGCGCTCGCCAACGTAGAAGGTACCGAAGCCGATCAGGCTGACGGTGTCGCCGGACTTCAGGGCGGCCTTGACGGCATCGACGGTAGCGTCGAGTGCGCGAGCGGCAGCGGCCTTGGAAATTTCAGCGGAAGTGGCGATCTGATCGATCAGTTCGGATTTGTTCATTGGAATCCCCTTTGGTGGAATGAATAAGGCAGTTAAATTTTGTCGAGGACGGATTTATATCTCTGCTGAAATCCTTGTGTCAAGGGGATTCTCGGGGTTTTACCCGCTTCTGGCAGAGGCGGGAAGCATGCCTTCGCTAATACGTCAGCATGCTTCCCTTCTAAATCAATGAGTAACGACCGCTTGTACAGGTGCGTTCTCGCTGGCTGCGGCAACGCCAGTATTCGCGGCTGACTGCTCGGGAAGGGCTTCCGGCATGCGTTCCAGCGCACGTTCGAGCACTTGATCAATCCATTTGACCGGGAAGATTTCGATCTTGTTCTTGATGTTGTCAGGGATTTCAGTGAGATCCTTGACGTTCTCTTCAGGAATCAGCGCAATCTTGACGCCGCCGCGCACGGCGGCCAGCAGCTTTTCCTTGAGGCCGCCGATGGCCAGGACTTCGCCACGCAAGGTGATTTCTCCGGTCATGCAGACATCGCAACGCACAGGGATTCCGGTGTAGGCGGAAACCAGTGCCGTCGTCATGGCGATGCCGGCCGACGGGCCATCCTTCGGCGTCGCCCCTTCAGGCACGTGGATGTGGATGTCGGTCTTCTCGAAGGCTTCATCCTTGATGCCGAGGCGGCGGGCGCGGGCACGCACGACCGAGCGAGCGGCCTCGACCGACTCCTTCATCACGTCGCCCAGCGAGCCGGTACGCAGGATGTTGCCCTTGCCCGGCATGTTGGCGCATTCGATGGTCAACAGCTCACCGCCGACTTCCGTCCATGCCAAGCCAGTGACCTGGCCGACCTGGTTTTCCTTCTCGGCCATGCCGAAGGTGTAGCGGCGCACACCGAGGAATTTGTCGAGATTGCGAGCGTTGACCGCAAGCTTCGTGTCGCGCTTCCTGAGCACCAGCGTCTTGACGACCTTGCGGCAGATCTTGGAGATTTCACGCTCCAGGGCGCGTACGCCTGCTTCTCGGGTGTAATAGCGCACAATGTCGCGAACGGCACTGTCGGCAACCGCGATCTCGGTCTTCTTCAGGCCATTGTTCTTGATCTGCTTGGGCAGCAAGTAACGCATGGCGATGTTGACCTTCTCGTCCTCGGTGTAACCCGAAAGACGGATGACCTCCATTCGGTCGAGCAACGGCGCCGGGATGTTCATGGTGTTGGCTGTCGCTACGAACATCACGTCCGATAGATCGAAATCGACTTCGACGTAATGATCCTGGAAGGTGTGGTTCTGTTCCGGGTCTAGCACTTCGAGCAATGCGGACGACGGGTCACCGCGGAAATCCTGGCCGAGTTTATCGACTTCGTCGAGCAGGAACAGTGGATTGCGCACGCCGACCTTGGTCAGGCTCTGCAGGATCTTGCCCGGCATTGAGCCGATATAGGTGCGGCGATGGCCGCGAATCTCGGCTTCATCGCGCACGCCACCGAGCGCCATGCGCACGAACTTGCGGTTCGTTGCCTTGGCGATCGACTGGCCGAGCGAGGTCTTGCCGACACCAGGTGGGCCAACCAGACACAGGATCGGCGCCTTGACCTTGTCGACGCGCTGCTGCACTGCGAGGTATTCGACGATGCGTTCCTTGACCTTGTCGAGGCCGTAATGGTCGGTATCGAGCACTTTTTCGGCTTCGTGCAGATCCTTGCTGATCCGTGTCTTCTTGCGCCATGGCAGGCCGACCAGCGTTTCGATGAAGTTGCGGACGACAGTGGCTTCGGCCGACATCGGCGACATCAGGCGCAGCTTCTTCAGTTCGCTCTGGGCCTTGGCCAGGCCTTCCTTGCTCATGCCGGCGGCCTTGATCTTTTTGTCCAGTTCCTCGAGGTCGGCACCTTCCTCGCCTTCGCCGAGTTCCTTCTGGATCGCCTTGACCTGTTCGTTCAGGTAGTACTCGCGCTGGCTCTTTTCCATTTGGCGCTTGACGCGGCCACGGATGCGCTTTTCGACCTGGAGGATATCGATTTCGGATTCAAGTTGGGAAAGCAGACGATCGATGCGGTCGCGGATGCTCTCCATTTCCAGTACTTCCTGCTTCTGCTCCAGCTTGAGCGGCAGGTGGGCGGCGATGGTGTCTGCCAGGCGGCCCGCATCCTCGATGCCTGCGATGGAAGAAAGCACTTCCGGCGGAATCTTCTTGTTCAGCTTGACGAACTGGTCGAACTGGGCGACCACGGCACGGCGCATGGCTTCGATTTCGTGATCTTCGACACCCGGCTGCGGCAATGGCAAGGCAGTCGCCATGAATACCGACGACTGGACTTCGATGGCTTCGACGCGCGCGCGTTGGGTGCCTTCGACCAGCACCTTGACGGTGCCATCGGGCAGCTTGAGCATCTGCAGGATGTTGGCCATGCAGCCGATGCGGTAAAGGTCTTCCGGCTCCGGTTCGTCCTTGGCGGCCGATTTTTGGGCCAGCAACAGGATGTTCTTGCCGGCTTCCATGGCCATTTCGAGGGCCTTGATCGATTTTGGGCGACCCACGAAGAGCGGGATGACCATATGCGGGAAGACAACGACATCGCGCAGCGGCAATAGCGGCAGTTCAACGGTTTCCGGGAGCGTGTTGGGGTTCGACATTACGATGCCTTTGAAATAGGTATGTGCCCCCTATGTGGGGGCGGGAAACCGCAATTCAAGCCCCGGCTCAGTTGGAGCCGGAAACCTTGGGCTGGTCAGCGTAAATGAGCAGGGGCGGGGTGTCGCCGGTAATCATGTTTTCGTCGATAACTACCTTTTCGACATTTTCCATGCCCGGGAGTTCGTACATCGTGTCGAGCAGGGCGTGTTCCATGATCGAGCGCAGGCCGCGCGCGCCGGTCTTGCGTTCCAGCGCCTTCTTGGCGATGGCTGAAAGGGCGCCGGTGCGGATTTCGAGTTCGACATCTTCCATGCCGAACAACTTCTGGTATTGCTTGACCAAGGCGTTCTTCGGCTCGGTGAGAATCTGCACCAAAGCGGACTCTTCCAGTTCCTGCAGCGTGGCGACAACCGGCAGGCGGCCGATCAGTTCCGGAATCAGGCCGAACTTGATCAGGTCTTCCGGTTCGGCGTCGAGCAGAATCTTGCCGACGGTCTTGCCATCGTCCTTGCTTTTGACCTCGGCACCGAAGCCGATGCCACCGCGTTCGGAGCGGTTCTGGATGACTTTTTCCAGGCCGGCGAAAGCGCCGCCGCAGATGAACAGGATGTTGGTGGTATCAACCTGGACGAAGTCCTGGTTCGGATGCTTGCGGCCCCCTTGCGGCGGAATCGAGGCAGTGGTGCCTTCGATCAGCTTGAGCAGGGCCTGCTGCACGCCTTCGCCGGATACGTCGCGGGTGATAGACGGGTTGTCTGACTTGCGCGAAATCTTGTCGATTTCGTCGATGTAAACGATGCCCTGCTGCGCCTTCTCGACATCGTAGTCGCACTTCTGCAGCAGCTTCTGGATGATGTTCTCGACATCCTCGCCGACATAGCCGGCTTCGGTCAGCGTCGTGGCATCGGCCATCACGAACGGAACATTTAGCAGGCGGGCCAGCGTCTGGGCGAGCAGGGTCTTGCCCGAACCGGTCGGGCCGATCAGCAGGATGTTGCTCTTCGCCAGTTCCACATCGCCGGCATTCTTCGCGGAATGGCGCAGGCGCTTGTAATGGTTGTAGACCGCGACGGCAAGGATGCGTTTGGCGACTTCCTGGCCGATCACGTACTGATCAAGTATGGAACTGATCTCGCGTGGCGTCGGCAGGTCGGAGCGGCCGGCCTTGGCGGCTTCTTCCGGCAATTCGTCACGGATGATGTCATTGCAGAGTGCGATGCATTCGTCGCAGATGAACACCGACGGGCCGGCGATGAGTTTCTTGACTTCATGCTGGCTCTTGCCGCAGAAGGAGCAGTAAAGCAGTTTTTCCTGGCCGCCCTTGGACATCGCTATTTCTCCGGTCAAGCCGCGTCGCGGCGGGTTAGTACCTTGTCGATCAATCCGTATTCTGCTGCCTCTGCTGCCGACAGGAAATTGTCGCGATCGGTGTCCTTTTCGATGCGTTCCAGCGGTTGGCCGCTATGCTCGGCCATGATCCGGTTCAGACGGTCGCGGATCGACAGGATTTCCTTGGCGTGGATGGCGATATCCGAGGCCTGGCCCTGGAAGCCGCCCAGCGGCTGGTGAATCATCACACGCGAATTGGGCAGCGCGAAGCGCTTGCCCTTGGCGCCGGCGTTGAGCAGGAAGGCGCCCATCGAGGCAGCCTGACCGACGCACAGTGTCGATACATCAGGCTTGATGAACTGCATGGTGTCGTAGATCGACATGCCGGCAGTGACCGAACCGCCCGGCGAGTTGATGTAGAAATAGATGTCCTTGTCCGGATTTTCCGCTTCAAGGAACAGCAACTGGGCAACGACCAGGTTGGCGCTGGCGTCGTTGACCGGGCCGACAAGAAATATCACGCGCTCCTTGAGCAGGCGCGAATAGATGTCGTACGCGCGCTCACCGCGTCCGCTCTGTTCAACCACCATCGGGACGAGGCCCAGTGCCTGCGGATCCCAGTTGTTTGCGTTGTCGATATTCATGTCAGCCCTTGTTTGTT
>ERZ795054.2242-NODE-2242-length-16601-cov-4.382388_pt1 | contig 16601 bp, 12 predicted proteins | sample MGYA00375138_ERZ795054 | MGnify/ENA primary metagenome ERZ795054 (study PRJEB30183, sample SAMN05720215) | anaerobic digester metagenome | isolation source: active sludge of municipal wastewater-treating anaerobic digesters | place: USA | collected 2014-12-23 ... | reverse complement strand
TGGTGATCGTCGACGTGCAGCGCGGAGGCCCATCCACGGGACTTCCCACCAAATCAGAGCAGTCGGACCTGCTCCAGGCCCTCTACGGCCGCAATGGGGAAGCCCCGGTCATCATCATCGCCGCACAAAGCTCAGGCGATTGCTTCTACGCCGCATTCGAAGCTACCAAACTGTCGCTCGAGCACATGACCCCCGTCATCCTGCTTACCGACGGTTACCTCGCCAACGGGTCGGAAATGTTCCGCATCCCCTCCATGAAAGATATGCCTGCAATCCATCCTCCCATTGCCCAGGCGAACGATCCTGACTACAAACCTTACCTCCGCGATGAGGAAAAGCTACGCAGGCAGTGGGCCGTTCCAGGCACCGAAGGCCTCAGGCACAGGGTAGGCGGATTGGAGAAATGGGACATTACTGGCCATGTATCCCACGACCCCCTCAACCATCAGCGCATGTGCGAACTGCGCGAGGAGAAGGTGAACCGGGTGGCCAACTTCATCCCTAAACAGGAGGTGGTCGGACCCGAAGAAAACGACCTGCTCGTGGTGAGCTGGGGCGGCACCCGTGGGGTAATCCTCGAAGCCGTGCAGCAGATGCAGGCCGAAGGCAAAAAGGTGAGTATGATGCACCTGCGGCATATTTACCCCCTGCCGCTCAATGTGGAAGAGATCCTGGGCCGCTACAAAAAGATCATTGTCTGCGAACTGAACCTTGGCCAACTCGTGAAATACCTCAAGATCAACTTCCCTCAGTATAAGTATCATCAGCTCAACAAGATCCAGGGACTGCCATTCATGGTCAAGGAACTTGTGGACGCATGCAACGCCCTTTTGGAGGATTGAAAGCCATGGAAGGACAGATCAAAACCCAACCCGTTCAGCTGACCAAGGATGATTTCGTCAGCGATCAGATGGTAAAGTGGTGCCCCGGTTGCGGTGACCATGCCATTCTGCATTCTGTGGAGAAGGTATTCCCGGAACTCGGGATCCCCAAGGAAAACTTTGTGGTGGTTTCCGGCATCGGATGCTCCTCCCGCTTCCCGTATTATATGAACACCTACGGCATCCACGGCATCCACGGCCGCGCCGCCGCCATCGCCAGCGGGGTGAAGATCTCCAACCCGGAGCTCAGCGTCTGGATGATCACCGGCGACGGGGACTGTATGGCCATCGGGGGGAACCACTTCATCCATGTGCTCCGCAGGAACCTCGACATCAATATCCTGCTGTTCAACAACAAGATCTACGGCCTCACCAAGGGGCAGTATTCGCCCACCACCCCCATGGGTTCGGTTACCAAAACCTCGCCCCAGGGGACCATCGAGCACCCCTTCAATCCCGGCGAACTCGTCATCGGGGCCCAGGGCACTTTCTTTGCCCGGGTATTGGATACCAACCCCAAAATGATGACCGACATCTTCATGGATGCCGCCAGGCATAAAGGGACCTCCCTGGTGGAAGTGCTGCAGAACTGCGTGATCTTCAATAATAAGGTGCACGACCTGATCACCAACAAGGCCACCAAGGACGACAACACCATCATCCTGGAAGAAGGCAAGCCGATGATCTTCGGCAAAGACAACGACAAGGGCATCCGCCTCAACGGCCTCGCCCTCGAGGTAGTCCGGCTGGGGGAAAACGGCATAACGGAAAAGGACCTGCTGGTGCACGATCCCGACCATTCCGATACCGGTATCCAGATGATGATCGCCGGGATGACCCCTCCGGCCTTCCCTATGGCCCTCGGAGTGATCCGCAGGGTAAAACAAGTCACTTACGAGGTATTGCTTGAAAACCAGATCGCCCACGCCAGGGAAACATCTCCCATCAAAAATATGGACGACCTCCTGCGCAGCGGCAATACCTGGTCAGTGGAATAAAGACCCAAAACCAATCTTCTATATCCCAGCCCGGGCCGTGAGGTCCGGGTTTTTTATTGAAGTGAGTAGAAGTGATGGAAGTTGTCCGTAGGCTTTGCCTGCGGACAGGATAAATGGGAGGCTTTGCCTGCGCAAAAAAATACAGGTTGAAGTGTTAGGGGGCAAGCTGGCGTAACATCGCGAGCCCCCAACGGCTATTTTCGAGACCAGATACGCACGCTAAGCCCATCAATCATCACCTCCTCTTCTCCCGTATTCCAGAAGAACACGCTGAGCTTTGCACCGGGAATTCCTTTACGGAAGTCGACTATGCTGATCATGTGATTCCAGTGGCGGCGATCGATCAGTTGATCATCAATGGAAGTTCCCTTCCAACGGACATTGCCTTCCGGGCCATCCACCGAGATCACCAGCATAACCTTGCCGCGTCCGCGGTAATCCGGGGCCTTCACCCAGCCTTCGGCCTGTATCCTGAGTTCATCGGCATCCAGGGGGTCGAGGGGCAAACTGAAGGCTGGGGAGAACGCACCGCCGGGGAGGCGGATCCCTGTGCGGCCATCCATCCCGGCATCAGCAGAAAAATACGGTTCACCTCCTGTCCAGGGTGGAGCCAGGGGTTCACCGGGGTTCAGCTGGCTTTGAAGCAATAAGCTATCGGTATTCTCATCCAAAGGGCCGAAGAAGGAACGCATACCGCCGGAACCCTCAGGCCAACCCAGGGTTTCCCATCGAATTCCTATGCTGTCCGTCATCAGATGCTGTCCCGAGGCCCTGAACAGGATGCGCTCAACCTGCCGTTGCGCTCCGGTCCGGCACAGGTAGGGAGTAATCCAAAGCCCATCGGCAGCATTCCCGGGAACGATGCGGTACTTGTGCACACTGCCGTCATCCAGCCCCAGGTAGATCCAGAACTGCTCATCCTTGTACAGGAAACTTTTTAGCCTGCGCATCAGGGTTTTTGGGATATGGACCCTGGCCCTGAGCTGATCCGCTCCGGTTTCCGGCAAAGGGATCCATTGTCCCCAGGCAGCCTTGAGCAACCCCAGCTCCCGGTGTTGAAGGGTAATGGGCGCACCACGGTGCTCCAGCAGCAGGAAACGATCGTCCTGCATCAGGAAGCGGTAATGCGTCATCACCGTTTCCAGCGTTCTGGGCTCGTCGTTCAGCAGATAGCGCTGGTCGATGCTGTTGAACATCCCTCCGTTGAGGTCTGGTGTGGACTTCTGCAACTCCCACAGGATGAAACGCGGGGCTTCCTCCGACCGGAAATGTTCCGCATTCTGCTCGTCGAGCCACGGTGTATAGGCGGCATAGCTCTGGATCACGACCCTCGGTTTCCAGTTCAGTCCGTTGGCGGCTATGATGGAATAGTCCCAGGGATACACATCCACAGTGGATTTCCCGATGGCCTGGCGCATATCGTGGCCCAGCCGCTGCCCGGCAATGGCTGCCTCGCTGGCCTCCCTGGCCTGCCGGCGGATGCCCCCGGGATCGCTCAGCCAGGCCTGAAGGTTCCAGGGGCCGTTCAGCTCATATCGTGCCGGCTCGAAGTGCAGGGCGTTGGGCATGTTCAGGCTGAACACCAGCAGTGCGCCCACTGCCAGCAAGGACTTCCATACCCTGCGCCCGGGCAGGAAAAGAAGCCACAGCAGCAGGACAAGGGAGAGTGAAATAAAGAAACTCCTGACATGATAGACGTCTTCCCTGGCCATACCGTGCTTCCAGAACGCAAAGAGGGGGAAGCCTGCCAAAGCCCAGTAGAAAATGGCCCTGGGGCCGGTGTCTATGATGACTAAAGCCGTTATAAGCAGGAAGAACGCGCCCAGCACCCACCAGTCGTTCTGAGGGTAAAGGGAGGCAGCGGAGGAGTTGTCCTGGGCCAGGTGCCATATCCCCAGGAGGTAGCGGGGAAGGCCCCACGGACTTCCGTAGAGCCCAACCCAGAGGATCAGCACCGCCAGGCCCATGAGCCCCAGGTCGCGGAGCGTAGTGCGCCAGCTCCGGAAGCGCAGGTACTGGTAAAGAAGGAAGCCGCCCGTGATGACGCCACCCATCACCGCAGTATACGATTTCACGAAGAGGGCCAGGGCCGTGAGCACGAACCCGCCGTACTTAAACCCCTCCCGGCCTGTGTGGTAATAAACGAGATAGCAGAGCAGCAGTACGCTCATCAGCAGGTGATGAAAGCCCGCAGTGAAGGAGACTGCGAAGCTCAGGGCGAAGGCCCCCAGCCAACGCAAGTCGCGGCCGGGCCCCGGCAACAGGCGGAACAGGCCCAGCAACAGGCTGACTTTGAGCATGGCGTTCACCGTCAGGGTCGCCAGGATGTTGAAATACAGGGGATAAGTCAGGAAGGCCAAAGGGCCATGGGGAAAGATGATGTGTTCCCCCAGGCCGGGATCGATCGCAATGAGATAGTTGAATACCCAGGAGAGCGGGGGATCGATGCCGGTGGAAAAGGCATAGTCGTTGGCCGGGAAGGTCCATACGAGCAGCATAAGGGAGAGGGCCGCGCCCTTGAGCACTTCGGCCAGCATGCTGAGGCGGTTATGTCGGAGGTCCCTCATAATCATCCGATGACGATCTGTGCGCTGAGCCAGCTCCTGTACGCTGCGATCAGCCACAGGGCGAGAAGCACCATGCACCAGCGGATTCGCGGGCTCAGGGGAGGGGCATAAAGTTTGGCCCGCGGATCCTCTGGGTCTATGGTTCCCTGGGCATCCAGAAAGACAGCCTCCAGGTCCTGTTCGTGCAGGGAACGGCTGTGCGTGACCAGGGAGGCGATCAGCAGGAGGGGCGTGCCCAGCAGGATCAGATCGTGCAGGGGCAGGACCGGAAGCCGCAGGGCCAGCATGATCAGGCTGCCCATAAGCCAGGGTACCAGGAAGCGGCTGAAGTAAAACAGGGGACGATCACTCCCCCGGATATACCAAAGGGATGGGGCACTGCGCAGACCGATCGGGGTAAAGAGTATGCCCGCCAGCCCCAGCGCGAAGAGCGCCAGCAATGCGATGAAGAAACGGGCGGTCTCGTTCATGTACACCCATTTGGCAAACCAGGCGAAGCCCGAGGAGGTGAGCACCCCGGCCAGGATACTTCCCAAAGCAAGGTTGATCCCATGAAAGGCGATCCAGAAGAAGAGGTCGCGGCGGACCACCTCACGGCCACTCAGGCTGAGTGACCATCCGGCGAAGGCGAAACCGGCCAGCAGGCAGGCCGCGGGCCCTGACACGAAGATCATCCGGATGGCATCAGCAGTCCAGAGGGTAGAGTAGTTGCTGATGGGAAAGCGTAAGCCCTGCAGGTCGAAGGTGATGGGAATGTGATAGGCGGAGGCCACCAGTACAGTGACGCCGCTGTGCAGGCCCTGGATGAGCAACAGACCAATAAGGTAACTGGCCACGCTGTTCAGCAGCAGAACGGGATAGGGCCCCAGGCCCCCGGTGCGTGGGGATCGTTCCATGCCAGCTTATACCTCGTTCATCGGATACGGTTACACGCCATGCCTTCCGGGATCAGGGGAAAAGGGAGCCGTTGACATCGCCCGTCATCAGCCCCTGCAGCAGCAGCTGGGTCACGTCCTGCTGGCCAACAACCACTGGCAGGGCCCCGAACACCCATTCCCCGGCGGGAAAAGAGGGGATGAGCTGGGCAAAGCGCCGGGCTACCATCAGGGCATCGGTGGCATTCACGCTGCCGTCAGCGTTCACATCGGCGGCCTGCAGCTGCAGGCTGTCCAGCAAATGCAGCCCGCTGAAGCTGCGGGCGATCAGCAGGGCATCGGTCGCGTTCACTGCGCCTTCTGCACCCGTGAGTTCATGCATGGCCTGGAGTACATGAAGTCCCGTATCCGGCCAGGGATGAATGAAGCTGCCGTCCGCCACGGTGTTCAGCACCAGGGTGTCGCCCCCGGGCCCCACCACCCTCACCCTGGCCGAAGGCAGGGGGGGCAGCAGGGGATGGTGGTAGGCCACCCTGCCGCTGAACCCTGTGGGATCCAGGTGGAGCAGGAAGCGCACAGTGCTGTCACCGGCGGCGCTGCTGAATGCGTATGACGGAGTAGAACGCAGGTCGGTGAAGGAATGGGTAAAAAGGTCTTCCAGCCATATCCTGGCGCTGTTCCCCAATCCCGTGCACGCCTGCAATTGAAGGCTGTGGCCCCCGGGCGCTGCGGCATCCAGCGCCAGAGGGACCGCCAGGGAGTCCAGGAAGCTCCCCAGGTCATTCACGGCCATGGGGGTTTCCAGGCTGTCGGGGGCCAGGGTCCAAAGCTGGGGGACATTGGCGCTGCCGGAGAAGAGCTTGCTGGCATCGCGCAGGGGATCGTAGCCGGGGTTCCATTCACCGTCGAAGTTCATTCGGGCCTCATCGTAGAACCCGCTGGAATCGTGGCTCACCCTGAGGCAGAAGCCCGGAAAGCCTGGGTTGGAAACATTCCCCGCCGGGGCGTGCACGCGCACGGCATCGCGGAAGGTCACCTGGCCCTGGGATACCCCTGGATCGACCCTGACGAAGAACCCCTGCATGGGCGGGATGAAGGCGCTGCCCCCGTTCACCCCGCTGCCGTTCACAAAGGTCCGGTAGTTCTGCTGCTGTGGATCGTAAACATACAGGGCGCTGCCGATGCCCTGCCGCGTCCATCCTTCCCTGGCCTCCCAGTCGATGCCCGAAGGGTAAGGATTGCCGATAAAATTGAACCCCCGGTAGCGGGGATCGGCGGCGGAACGGGTCAGGAGGGCAGTGTTTACCTGCCCTGCGTTCATCAACCCGAAGATGAAGAGGGTATGGTTGCCGGTGGTGGCGGAAGAGGACCAGGTGGCATAGCCCCGGGTGGGTTGGAGCAGGTTGCCCGAAGAGGTGATGTAATTGCCCCAACCTCCTCCGGGCTCGTTGTAGGGCAGGAGCCAGAGTCCGGTGAACACCCCGCTGAGGGCCGTGCTTACCGGTGTGGAGAAATGGTGCCAGGTGTCGGCGGTAAGGTATTTGAGGATGGTGGCCGGCACAGCACTGCTGTACTCTATGAGCGATCCGGTCCCGGAGGGGCCGGATCGCAGGATGATGCCGTCCTGCCCGGGCAGGCTCTGCATCGCTTCGCTGACGGTGAGCCCGGCCTGGGGGTGGATCTCGATCTCGGCGTCCAGGCTCACAAGTACCGACAGCAGGCTGTCGGCGCCGTAGAGGTCCATGCGATGGTCGAGGCGAACCCTCGACCAGGGATGCAGGGGGCGGCCCTGCTCCCCTGGCCATACCGAGTCCTGGGCCAGGTCCCCGGCCCTGAGGGTGTGAAATGGCAGGGGGGCAGTGGATGGACTCCAGGCACTGCCGGGTCCCCCGCTGGTATCCAGACCCCAGAGCAGCCCGTCATTATGCTGTCCCGAACCATCGGCAAGCAGGCTGCCGCTGTCAGCATCCAATGAGTAACAGGCCGAAAGTCCGGGGGGAACAGGGTTCAGGGGCAGGGGCCGGTGGATGTTGCGCCTCAGTTCTTCCGCACCCAGCGCCCTCCGCCATACCCTCACCTCGTCCAGGAAGCCCTGAAAACCTGCCTGGGGATCCGTTGACACACCGCCCAGTTCGAGGGGGAGGTTGACGGCATTGCGGATGTATTCAGCACTGCTGGTAGCGACAGGGATGCCGTCAACCCAGAGGCATAAGGTATTCCCGTCGAAGGTGCCGGCCAGATGATGCCAATGTCCGGTGTCCAGGGGATGGGGCGACAGGGCCTGATGCATGCCCGTGTCGGCCACCCGGAAGGCGGGGAGGCCATCCAGCAGGTACAGCCCCCAGCTGGAGTCCGACTTCTGCAGGACGATGCGTTCGCCCGGCGCATGGACCGAGGGCTTCACCCAGGCTTCCATGGTCATCTGGCCGAAGACGCTCAGTTCCAGGGATGCACTGTGCGGTACGGACACCCCTTGCCCCGGGCCGGTGAACCTCAGGCAGCGGCCGGGCTGGGCGTACAGCAGGGGCATAAGCCATAAGGTCAGCAAAGTAATCAGGAAGATGCGGCTCATGGGTTGGAACGGTCGGAAGTGCATGAAGATACGAAAAATCGGGGTGCACGGACAAGCCCGCCCTCGCGGCATCATTCAGCCTGACAGCGGCTATGGGCATTGTGTTACCTTTGGGGCATGCTCTCCGCCTTTCAGCATCACCTCCGCCACGCCTGCGCTTACCAAGGGGACGCCCCGCTCTGGCTGGCGGTGAGCGGGGGACTGGATTCGGTGGCCATGGCCTGGCTTTTTCACCGGGCCGGGTTGGACTTCTCCCTGCTGCACATGAACTTCTCGCTCAGGGGCAGGGAATCCGATGAGGATGAGGTTTTTGTGAGAGCATTGGGAGTTTCCATGGGACGTGAAGTCAGGGTGAAACGCGTGGACACCCGGGCCTATACCCTGGAAAAGGGGATCAGTATTCAGGAAGCCGCCCGTGAGCTGCGTTACCAATGGTTCACGGAGGTTTGCGCTGCGGAGAGTGGACTGGTGGCTGTGGCCCATCACCGCGACGACGAGCTGGAAACCTTCTTCATCAATCTCCTCCGCGGTACCGGACTGAAAGGCCTCACCGGCTATGCCGCCCGTAGTGGAAATATCCTCCGGCCTATGCTTTTTACCGGTCGTCGCGCCATCGAAGCCTGGGCACGGAAGGAAGGGATCCGTTGGAGGGAAGACAGCAGCAATTCCAGCGATAAGTACCTCAGGAACAGGATACGCCACGATCTGCTGCCCTTGCTGGAAGACCTGCGGCCGGGTTCCCGCGACAAGATGCTGGAGAACATTGCCCGCCTCGCCAGCGAAGAAGCCTTGCTGAATACCTTCATTGGCCGTCCGGAGGGCGAGGGGGATAAGGAGTTCCGGCTTGCAGTGCCCCTGGGGATGCCGTCCGAAGCCCTTCCTGCTTTCCTCGCTTCTGTGCTGGGGCCCTTGGGATTTCCATTCAGTATGATGCTTCCGGTAGCCCAGGCCCTCCACGGGAACGAGGGCAAGCGCTTCCACAGCCCTACCCACGAGCTCTCGGTGAGCCGGGGCGGAGTACGGGTGCGACCGGTTCAGCCTGTAAATGAGGAGGTATACATTATTGTAGATGTGGATGATGTATCGTCCTTGCCCATTCCTCTGCGCATGGAATACGTGTCAAGGGAGGAAATTGGCCTCCTGGACCAGGGGCCTGACGTGGCGCTCCTCGATGCCGCCCGCCTGCAGTGGCCGTTGCGGCTGCGCCGCCGGCGGGAAGGCGACCGCTTTCACCCCCTGGGACTGCCTGGCAGCAAGACCGTAAGCGATTTCCTCATCGATCAGAAGATAAATCCCTTCGTACGCGACAAGCTGTGGCTACTGGAATCGGCAGGACACATTGTCTGGGTGGTCGGTTACCGCCTGGATCACCGGTACCGGCTGAGTGACCGGACGGAGGAGGTGATCAGAATTGAAGTAGGGCAGAGGTCAGCATACTGAGCGCAGAATGCAGAAAATGATAGTTTTAGTTCTCCAGATTATAGTATACGTCTGAAACTCCACCGCCCCCCCAGGGTGTGAACAGTTTTGCATCAATCGTTAATGCACCTGACGAGGATGAGAATTTAGGTGTTGTTATGAAGGAGTAGGTCGGATTTCCGGCGTTGTGCACAATAATCATGGAACAGCTGACTAAACCACCTCTTGAAATACTACCCGAACCGGATATCGGGATGTTGGGTAATTCTGGCCATTCTTCTATCACTGTAAACGTGGCGGTATTCTCATCCTGCTTTGATAGGGTGAAATCGAAGGTTACATCCATGAGATAGCTGGGCCCGGTGCCTGCCGGCCATATACCGCCTTGCTTCCAGCCAGACCATACTCCCTGGAAGCGTTCTATTATCAGGTCGATGATGCTGAGCTCCGCAGCTGTTGCAGAAGCAATACCAAGGTTATTGCCAAGCCAGCTGGTAAATGGACTCTTTGTGTTTGAATTATCAGGCTCAGAGAACCAGGAATCAATCTTTCGCTTGAGAAACGCAACCAATGGCTTCTTAAAAACGAGTACAATGGCTACCGCAGCCACCGCGACTAAGGTATATCCCCATTTTGTACTGCTGATCTTAGAGGCAAAGGCGCTATCCAGCGCATTTTGTTCCAGTGAACCAATATCTTCCAGCATCTCCCAAACCGGTTGAATCAGACTTGCTTCTATGCCTGGCAAAATGCTGGAATACTCATTACCTGAACCTGCGTAATTGCTCTCCTGGGTGTTCAGCAATTCATCAAAACGATTCAATCTGTATTTCGGGCTTTCGCCTGATATATCAACATAATAGACATAGGAATCGATGCCGCCCTGCACTCTTACAAATGAAACAGCACGCCTCAGTACGACGTTGTTGGTACTCCAGTCGATAGTGTATATCCTGACTGATATCCTGTTTTCATTTTCCAGTTCAAACTCTATCAGACTGGTGTCGGCTTCCTGGGTTTGATGATTGAACCTCCAGAAAAATGCGGGCTGGAATTGGTCGTCGAGCAGGTAGACACCTGTAACCTGCTCCTCTTTATCATCCACGGCAAGGATCTGTGAACGATATGGCTTTCCCTGCTCATCGAACAGGCCATACATGTAGAGATCCAGCCCCTCCGCCAGGTCCTTGATCCTCAACTGAGGCTTGGGGTCGTCAGGATTGTTGGTGTCGGCAGTGAAGTAATCGACAAACCCTGGCGGCTCATCCTGGTTCTCGGAATCCTTGGTGCAGGAAGAAAATGCCAAGCTCAGTAGGACAAGGGAGAGCAGGAGATGGGATTTGGAACCAGGGTGCAGGTATGCTGCAATGGAGGAAGCACCCTTAACCGGAAACACATGACCACGGAAGTTCCTTAAGCTCATCGGCTATGTCTATGTATCTATGAATGAATTAATAAGCTTGCTATTTAAAATCAATATAAACAAAATTATAATTTGGGGAAGAAGCAATCTTCGTCCTTTAGAAGATTAACGAATATTTAACAGTGGGAGAATGGGGACGGAGGAGATCCGGCATCTGGTTGTAGTATGCGCAGGTAGGATTTGTTTGGAGTGCCTAAAGTGCCTGAAGTTTCAAATGGGAGGGGGAAAAAGTAATCTGCTGCCGCTTCCCGCCAGTATCTCGCACTCACACCCGCACTCACTCTAGCACCCGCACTCCGGGCCACCCCTGTCCGTCCCTATCCACGCCCCAGTCCCTAACCAATTGTATATCAAACATCAAACATCAAACATCAAACATCAGATATCAGATATCCCTTTTCACCCCGCCTTCGTATACTCCGTATCCTTATACTCCTGAGGGACTTCGTCTTCGTTGTACTTCGAAGGGCATTTCAGCAAGAGGCTCGACGCGGTGAACTCCCCGTTCTCCTCCATCTTGCCGATCACCACCACTTTTTCGGATTTCTCGAAATCCTGGGGCTTGGCGTCGTGATAGGTGACCTTCTTCTCCACGCCCTGATCGTCGATCATGTAGAAAGAGAAGCGGTTGGCGTCCACGCTGGCATCGTAGGTGATATCCTTTTCGAGGTTCAGGGTGCCGATCACGTGAAACTCCTTGCCCTCATGCTTTTCGGCCGTGGCAAAGTCCACATAGGTGCTGGCGTCGCTGAAGGTGGTGATCACCACCGCGATGATGGCGATCACAAACAGTATTCCGATGATATGTATGGTCTTCATAATGGATCATTTTTTGCCCGGGCCGCTGTGCCCGAAGCGTTCATTCACTTCCTTTTCCAGTCGCCTGGTCCTGCGGTCGAGGTTCATCAGGAACAGGACAATGCCGGCCAGAATGACGAGCAGCACGGCAATCACAACAAACAGCTTATTCTCGATCATGGGATGTTATTTTTCGATGTTCTCTTCCAAAAGGTCTTTCACCCGGCGCAGCCGGACGCGGATCGACAGGATCCAGACCCCGAGCAGTATCCAGCCCAGTGCGGCGGGGTAAAACACGCTGCGCAGGCGGTCGTCCATCTGGGCCACGGTCATCCCCGGGTCGTTGGTGCTGGAGGGATGCAGGGAGCTGGCGGCAAGCCGCGGCAGGATGCCGATGAATACGATGAGCATGACAAAGGCGAAGATATTGTACACTGCGCTGATCCTGCCCCGCTTGTGCATCTCGTCCAGGGAACCGCGGAGCACGAAGTACGCCAGGTAGGCCAACACGCTCACCGCGGCCCCGTTGAGCTGGGGATCGCTCACCCAGGGCTTGCCCCAGGTGTAATTGGCCCAGATCATGCCCGTGACCAGTCCCAGCAGGCCGAACATCAGGGCCACGGCGGCCGCCTCGCTCGCCACGATGTCATCGGCCCGGCGGAACCCGCGCAGGTGCCTCAGACTGTATACAAAGGACACGGTGAACAGCACCATCATGGCGAACCACATCCCCACATGGTAAAACAGGTTGCGGATGGACTCATAAATGATAGGGAGCTCAGGTATTCCTATAGTCAGCCCGCGCACCACGGCATAGGCCAGGAGCAGGACCGCCAGTATCTTCCACCAGGTATTTTTCAGGCTCATACGTTCTACTTTATCCACGCTATCTGATAATGAAGCGACGATATATCTTCATTATTGGATAGGATGAAACCGAGGGTAAAGATAAGTATAATCGATACGCCGGAATCAGTCCTGCCAGAGGTAGGGGAAGAGCAGCACACTGAGGATGGCGGGAAGGAGGCTGAGCAGCAGGATAACCAGGAGCAGGCCGGCGCTGTCTGCCAGGGTGGTCGCCCCCAGGGCCTGCTGGCTGGCCTTCATCAGGGTGAGCAGCAGGGGAAGGACGATGGGGAAGCTCAGCACGGCCATCAGCGAAAAATTATTGTTGGTACGCGAAGCAATGGCCGCGATCATGGTCAGCAAACTGGCCAGCCCTACACCCCCAAGGATCAGTGTTAGCGTGAATACCGCCCAATTCTGGATGAACTGATCCATAAGTAAGCTGAAAATCAGTAGATTGAGCATTGAAAGCATTACCATCAGCATCACATTGTAGATGGTCTTGGAAATGATAATGCTCAGGGGCGCCGCCAGGTTGAAGTAATATAGCTGCCGCCCGGCGCTTTCCTGTACGAAGCTTTTGGAAACGGCATTCACCGCCGCAAACAGCATGATGATCCAGAACAGGGCGTTCCAGGTAGCGGGCTCCACGATGCGCCCGAAGCTCAGGTAGGCCACGAATACGGTGGAAAGCACATAAAGCAGTATGCCATTCAGGGCATAGCGCTGCCGTAGCTCCAGCAGCACGTCCTTGCGGATGAGGTTGATGATCTCCCGGTACATCAGATCTCGAAGTATTCCCCCCGCGAGGGGATCTCAATATTATTGAACCCGTTATCCATCAGGAAATTACGATAGGTTTCCTGGACCTCCTCTTCGCCGTGGACCAGGAACACCTTCTTCACTTTCGCCTTGTCCTGGCATTCCAGGTAACGCAGCATCTCTTTATAGTCGCCGTGGGCGCTCAGGCTGTCCAGCTTGAGGATCTCGGCGTTCACGGGATGGACCTCCCCGAAGATGGAAATCTCGGAAGGTTTATTCAACAAGCGGGCACCCAACGTCCTGGGGGCGCAATACCCTACCGCGAGTATGGTATTCCGCTCGTTTTCGATGTTGTTGGCAATGTGGTGCTTCACACGTCCGGCTTCCATCATACCTGAAGCCGAAATGATGATGCAGGGCTCCTTGCGGGCATTCAGCGCCTTGCTCTTGGATACATCCCTGATATAGTGCAACTTGCCAAAGCCGAAGGGGTCAGGGTCGTGCTGCATATACTCCAGGATCTCGTCGTTGAAGCATTCGGGGTGCAGCCGCATGATCTCCGTTGCATTCACCGATAGGGGACTGTCCACATACACATCGATACGGGGCAACCGGCCTGCGCTCTCAAGCTGATCCAAAGCGTAGACGATCTGTTGGGTCCGGCCAACACTGAAGGAAGGAATGATCAGCTTGCCCTTCTTGTCGACGCAGGTGTGCTTCACCACTTCCAGCAGCTCTTCCTCGGCATCGGTGCGGGCCTTGTGCAGGCGGTCGCCGTAAGTGGACTCGGTTATGATATAATCGGCCTGGGGAAAGGGCGCAGGGTCGCGCAGGATGGCATCGTCGTACCTCCCGATGTCGCCGGTAAAGCAGAGCTGGGTGGTCTTGCCTTCCCTGTAGAATGTAAGGTTAACTGCCGAAGCGCCAAGGATATGGCCGGTCTCGGTGAACTCCAGGTCTACCTCCGGGGTCAGCGCGAAGGGGTTATCGCAGGGGATGGCTATGAAGTGCTTCATCGCCTTGCGGGCGTCGTGCTGATTGTAGATGGGTTCCACCGGCGCCAGGCCTTTGCGGGCCCTCTTCTTGTTCTCCATCCGGGTATCCGCTTCCTGGATATGTCCGCTGTCGGCAAGCATAATGCTGCAGAGGTCGCGGGTGGCAGGAGTGCAGACGATGCGCCCCCTGAACCCTCCTTTTACCAGGTAGGGGATCAATCCGGAATGGTCGATGTGGGCATGGGAGAGGATGAGGTAGTCGATGTCCCCGGGATCAAAACCCAGCTCACGGTTCATTCCATCGGTTTCCTGTCCCTTGCCCTGGTACATCCCGCAGTCGAGCAGGATGCGCGTCCCGGAATCGGTGGTGATCAGGTGTTTGCTGCCGGTGACCTCTTTGGCGGCCCCCAGGAATTGTATGGTCATCTCTTTATTCTTTACTGATCTATATCCTGATGAGCCTGAGGGAAGCCGATGCCCCCGCCCCGCTCACTTTCACAAGGTATACCCCCGCGGGCCGGCCGCCCAGGTCCAGCCTCACCTGGTGACTGATCCTCCGTTCGCCGCTCCGGTCGTACTGCCCAAGCCTGCGCCCCTGGATATCGTACACCTCCAACACTATTCCTGCCGCCCTGCCCAGGGCAACCTCAACCACCGCCTCATCCCCGCAGGGGTTGGGCCAGGCCTTCATCTCCCGGATCAGCGGAGGTTCTTCCAGCCCTTCCCAGATCACCAGCTCCTTATGGAAGATAATGGAGTTGTCGGTGGGTGCATCCAGGTCGCCCCAGCTGGCCAGTCCGGGTTCCTCGTCCGATTGATAGATGAGGGCAAGTACGTCCGGGTCAATGGTTCGGTTGGCAAAGGTAGGGTAAACGCATTCGCTGAAGTTGTGTACAATGGATCCTGTGAGGTCATACTGGGGAAGCCGGTAGGGCCAGTTGTTCAGGTCGAAGGCCGCCAGCATAGTGTGGCGGAAGTGCTGCACCCCGTTTTCCTTGTTCTCCATCAGGGATGAAAACGCCAGGTAGAGCTTGTTGTCCTGAGGGTCGATCACCAGGGAGGGCATCCCGCTAAGAGAGAGGAAATACTGCCCGATGATCTCGGTGCTGCCCGGCAGCAGGTCGAGGGTGTCGTTCAGGTTCCAGTCCACCATATACCCGGCCAGGTTGCCCCGGGCATCCACCGAATCGATGTCGAGGCTGCTGAAGGGGGGCTCTCCCTCCTTCCACAGGGCCAGGCCGTCGGTGAAGGGGAAATAGGAGGTATTGCCGTCGGTCAGGTCATCGTTCAGCACCCGCATCAGTCCGAAAGCCACCCAGGCATCCCCGTTGCGGTCCAGGGCCACGGCCATGCCCCCATCGCATACCCAGGGGGTGTCGGTAACCAGGGTGGTGGGCTCGTTGAAAAAGGGATAGGGATGGCTGAAGATCACGGTCCTGGTCCAGTTCAGTCCCCCGTCGGTGGATTTCATCAGGAACAGGTCGTGCCAGGTATCGCCCACCACCAAAGCGAGGGTGTCGCCCTTGGGACTGGCAAAAGCGTAAGCATCAGAAGCAAAGCCGAGGTAGTGGCTGCTGTCCATCCCGGGCAGCACGAGGTTTTGCACGGCCCAGCTGGCGCCCCCGTCGGTGGAGCGCGAATACACCAGAGCGCCGTCCTGTCCCAGGTAAGGGGTGCCGCTGTAGCCCGTGGGCGGGGTGAGCCCCAGGATGTGCACGGTATTGTGGTTGGCTCCGCTGGTCATCATACGGGCCCACAGCAGGCCGGTATGGCCCGCCGGGCCGCTGAACAGGCTTTGGTTCCAGGTTCCGCTGCCTTTCTGGGCGCGGGTCATGATGTTCAGCCCGTTGCCGGAAGTATGCGATACGATGATCTCACCGTTGGCGCCCCAGGGGGCATAGGAGGGCCATCCGCTGCGCTGGCTCTCTATCCTGGCCGTGGGATCTGCAGCCCAGCTGCTGCCGTCGAAGTAGTTGTAGCCTGTGCCGCGGTCGGTCCAGCTGCCATCCGTGAACCCCATCACCCAGGTGGCGCCCAGGGTACCGTCGGGGAAGAGGTAGAGCCGGTTCTGCAGGGAGGCATTGGACTGGTCGTCCCAGCGGGTTTCGCCGATCTTGGTCTCCTCAATTGGCTGGGCGGCAGTCGCTTCGGAGATGGTGTTCCGCGGGGCCGCCATAGGCTCCAGCACCCGTACCGGGGCGGGCAGGGCGAGGTGGCGCAGGGCGTCGTTGGAAAGGTGGGCGGCCCGCTGGGCCATCAGCCCGCCGCTTAACGTAAGCGCAGCAAGCAGGGCGAGGGTGCTGGGTTTCATCGGCAGAAAGTTTAATGCGTTGAAAGGACGCAAAGGGTATACTCGCGGCCCACAGACCGGATTATCAATAGCTTAGCGTACCAGTAGCTTGCGGGTTACGCTGTGCTGTCCGTCGTTCAGGTTCAGCAGGTAGGCGCCCGGGGCCAGGCCTTCA
>ERZ795054.2241-NODE-2241-length-16601-cov-4.653088_pt1 | contig 16601 bp, 14 predicted proteins | sample MGYA00375138_ERZ795054 | MGnify/ENA primary metagenome ERZ795054 (study PRJEB30183, sample SAMN05720215) | anaerobic digester metagenome | isolation source: active sludge of municipal wastewater-treating anaerobic digesters | place: USA | collected 2014-12-23 ... | reverse complement strand
CCATCCCCAGCAGGATGGCCCGGTTGTAGCCGTCAGCCCGGACCCTGGCGACAAAATCCGCCACGTCCGGCCACTGGTCCTTGAAATCCTCGAAACTGTTCAGCCAGCCCAGCCGGTTCGTAATCTCCTGCGGCGAGGGTTTCCAGACCGTATGGTCCCTGGACCAGATCCGCTCAACCACCCTTTGTTCCTGCAGCCTCTGCAACATCCGTTCACAAATCGGTGCGACCGCACCCAGGAAAACCGAGGAAAGATGCACTGACATAGGATCACCTCCATGGCGGATTTATCGTGTCCCTGTACCGTTTGCCACCGATAGTAAAGAAACCCCTTCATAATTGCAAGGATTGCTTCGTTCCATCGCTGTCCGCAACATGCCGGCGGATACAATCATGACATGCTGCATCCGTCCGCAACCTGTTACCCTGACAAAAATGATCGATCCGGTGCGCTCCCGCGCGAGAAACACCATCCGAAACAGGATTGTGAACATTCAGGTTGCGGGGACTGCTTTTCAAAATTCTGCCGGACTGCGGTTTTTTATGCCTGATCACTTCGGTCACCCGTCTCTCAATGGATGCATTGTGCCTGTAAAACCAAGGCTATGGTGATCGCTTACTGCAAGACATCGGCTGAGCGCATCATCCGACCGGATAATGGGCGCAATTCGAAAGAAACTGTTCTTTCTGCCTTGCGGCAATAAAACAGATTCTCTGGTCCGCCAAAATCTGCTGTGCGATGTAAGAACAACTCAGACAATTCGATTGACTTACATGCCGACGTTTCTTATATTATTTCCAATTGGAAAAACCATCATTATGATCAGACCTGTGATCGGAAGATCTTTTAATCGGTTATTTGCGGCTTTGGTTTCGAAAAACGCTTCTTTATGAAGCCCACAAGATTTTCATCGTCGTATTGCTCGGTCAGGAGACATCGCCATGAGCACATTACACGTGGGTGTGATAGGAATCGGACATCTCGGAAACTATCATCTGCAGAAATACCAGAAATTTGAGCATGTAGAAATCGTCGGTGTTGCTGACTGCGACCTGTCACGGGCGGAAAAAGCAGCCGGGATATACAACTGCAGTGCCTACAGCGATCATCGCAGGCTTGTAGATAATGTGGATGCCGTAAGCATCACCGTTCCCGCACGCGACCATCACACCGTGGCCAGGAACTTTCTGATTGCAGGTAAAGATGTTCTAATCGAAAAACCCTTCACGGCCACGCTTCCGGAGGCGGACGAGCTTATCCGTCTGGCGGCGGAAAAAAATCTGATTCTTCAGGTGGGATTTATCGAGCGGTTCAATCCGGCGGTTGTGGCTCTGGACAAGGTCATTCGCCAACCCATGTTCATCGAATCGCACCGCCTGCACCCCTTTATCGAACGCGGCACGGACGTAGACGTGGTTCTGGATCTGATGATCCACGATCTTGACCTCATCCTCCATTATGTCCCTTCCCCTATTAAGAATGTCGAAGCGGTGGGGGTCCACGTCCTCTCGGACAAGGTGGATATCGCCAATGTGCGCCTGACCTTCGACAACGGCTGCGTGGCCAATATCACGGCCAGTCGCGTCACCCTCAAGCATATGCAGAAACTTCGTTTTTTCGGTGTGGAGGGTTATCACTCCGTTGACTTCAGCAAGCGGGAACTTGTTTCGGTCAAGCGGCAGGAAAAGGAGGGGGGGGAAATCGAAATCGGCCTTAATGCGGTGCAGGTTGCGCAATATGACCCGCTGGAGGAAGAAATCCGTGCCTTTGTCGACAGCGTTACACAAAGGACCGAGCCCCGCGTTTCCGGCGCTGAAGCCAGAAAATCCCTCGAACTGGCGCTCTTGATCAACGAAAAAATGAAAACCGGGAGGGACGTGGCATTATGATCCCCATGGTTGATCTCAGAAGACAGTATCTCCGGCTTAAATCGGAAATCGACAACGCGGTCCTGGAGGTCCTGGATAAGACCCAGTTCATTCTGGGTCCCAATCTCTCCGCTCTGGAAGCCGAGCTGGCGCATTATCACGACGTGCGCCATGCGGTCGGCGTGGCCAGCGGGACGGATGCTCTGCTGCTCGCCCTGCGGGCTTTGGGGGTTGGCGCCGGAGACGAGGTCATCACCACGCCGTTTACTTTCATCGCTACGGCGGAAGTGCTGGGACTGCTTGGAGCAACGCCTGTTTTTGTGGATGTCGATCCGCAAACCTTTAATATCAACGCTCCACTTATTGAACAGGCCATTACGGAAAAGACAAAGGCCGTTATCCCTGTACATTTATTTGGGCAGCCCTGTGACATGGATCCCATTATGACGGTCGCCGGGAAAGCCGGCCTGAAGGTGATCGAGGACTGCGCGCAGGCATTTGGTGCACTTTATAAGGGGAAAATTGTAGGCACTTTCGGCGATGCCGGATGTTTCAGCTTCTTCCCCAGCAAAAATCTGGCCTGCTACGGCGACGGGGGCATGGTCCTCACGGATGACACCGAACTTGACGCCCGCCTGCGGGTGCTGCGTAATCATGGAAGCGCGGTCCGGTATTATCATAGCACCCTGGGTTACAACAGTCGACTGGATGAGGTTCAAGCGGCGATTTTACGTGTAAAGCTCCGACATATTGACAGATTTAACGAGGGACGGCGAAACGCGGCCCGGTTTTACCAGCAATACATCCGCCGCACCGATGTAACGCACCCTCACGAAGCCCCGCAGTGTCGTCACGTCTATCACCAGTATACGCTGTTATCGGAAAAGCGTGATGATTTTCAGACCGCGTTGATGCAAGCGGGTATCGCCAGCGCAATCTATTACCCCGTCCCTCTTCACCGTCAGGAGGTTTTTCACGGCATGCCCCACCAATCCCTACCGGTGACGGAAGACCTGGCGGCGCGGGTTCTTTCCCTGCCTATTTTCCCGGAAATCACCGAAGAGGAGATCCGCCGGATCTGCGATGTCATCAATGATTGTGCCTAAAGGAAAACCTCGTCGCTCTGTTTTCATCGTTGCCGGTGAAGCCTCCGGCGATCTGCACGGAGCCAATCTTGTCCGCGAGATGAAAAAGCTTGATCCCGCCCTCACCTTCTCCGGAGTCGGCGGGAAAAGACTGGAAGCGGAAGGGGTGCACCTGGTGGCCCGGTCTGCCGATATGGCGGTCGTCGGCATCACGGAGGTTTTTACAAAAATCCGTTTTATTCTCGGGATCTTTTCCCGGATCCGAAAAATGCTGCGGGAGGAAAAACCTGACCTGCTGGTTCTGATCGACTATCCCGATTTCAATCTTCGCCTTGCTGCTGTAGCGAAGAGTTCCGGCGTCCCTGTTTTCTACTACATCAGCCCCCAGGTTTGGGCCTGGAGAAAAGGCCGGGTTAAGCAGATTCGCCGTGTCGTGGACCGGATGGCGGTTATTCTGCCCTTTGAAAAGGCCTTCTATGCAGAAAGGGATTTTCATGCCGATTTCGTCGGGCACCCCCTGCTCGATGTGGTGAAGCGGAGCCGATCCCGGGAACAGGCGCTGAATGACTTCGGCCTTCTCGAAAAACATCCGATTGTGGCCTTGCTGCCCGGAAGCCGTGAAAAGGAGGTCAAGAGCCTTTTGCCGGTCATGCTCGGCGCCTCGGTCCTGTTGAAAGAAAAGTATCCGGACGCGCAGTTCATTCTTCCACTGGCCGAGACCGTGGACGCACATATGGTGGAGCAGATCCTCCAAGCGTCTCCTCCACCCGTGAAGATCATTTCGGGGCAGACCTATGATGCCGTCGGCCTCGCCGACGTTGCCCTCGTAACCTCCGGAACCGCGACCCTGGAAACAGCGCTCCTGGAAATACCGATGGTCATTGTCTACCGGATTTCGGCCCTGACAGCGGCCATCGGGAAGCGGTTGATCCGGCTGGCGCACATTGGTCTGGTAAATATTATCGCCGGCAAGACCCTGGTCCCGGAACTGATCCAGGAAGATGCCACCGCTGTTCGCCTTGCCCGGGAGGCACTGAAAATTCTTGCGGATAGCGACCTTCGGCAGGCCATTCTCGCAGGACTCACCGAAATGAGGCATCGGCTGGGAGAACCGGGCGCCTCACAACGGGCAGCACAGGTTGCTTTGCAGGTCATGGAGAAGCATCGATTTAACCGGTGACATGCCGGTATCCCGCAGACATGCCAATAATATCGATCATCTATCACATATTAATACACAAATCATCCTGATGAGATGGATACGTGGATATTTTTTCGATTCAACAAACACAACTCATAAAAGGATGGAGGGTGTATTATGAAGATCCGTGCTCGCAATATCATCGAGGGAAAAAACACAGCAGTTAAAAAGGGGCAGTAACCACTGAATTTTTAGGCGAGCTGCCGGACGGCGCCGAACGGGCTTGGATTGTCAACAAAATCGGCGGACACCTCAGCTCTTGTTGCCGGGAAAGAAGTTTACACGATAATCAACATATTAAACATCACGATCGAGAATAAACCCCTTCACCAATGAGCGAAATCAGAGGGGCTAAGAACAGCCTCTGCTTCCGTTTTCCTGCCCGGTATCATGCGTCACCGACCAGCAAAAAAATCCCCCATACGTAGGGAACCATGCACCGCGCCCGGGGGGAACGTTAGGCACATTAGCACCGCCAGCATATGGGGGATAATTAAACGTATCTGCAAATATCCATGAAACTATTCCCCATGTACTCGGAACCAGACACCGCGCCCGGGGGGAACGCTTGGCGCCGCAGCCCGCTCGTACACGGGGAAATACGAAAATACCCAATCAAAAAAGGTCTATCCCCATGCGTACCTGGTAACCGAAAACCGCGCCCGGGGGGAACGCTTGGCCATCGGCGCCACGAACGCATGGGAAAAAACCAAAAACCTTTCCATTAAGCGAAAGAAAGTCCCCCCCATGCGGAATAGATGACTGATGCACCACGCCCGGGGGGAACGTTAAGTACACCAGCATGCCAATCGCATGGGAGAGAGGATCTAAAGGGAAAGCGCAAATCTTAGACCGTGCTTAAAACGATCCCATTTACATGCGCATCCACCCTGTCTTTCGCCCTTGGACAGTCGCTTTTTTTATGGCAAAGAACCTGACCTATATGACGGCGGCAACTTTCTTTTTTGAAAGATGCTCCAGAATTTCCTTCAGTTGACTGGCCTCAAACGGCTTGATCATATAAAAAAGAATATCCTGATGCCGGACAATACTTTCCAATTCACGTGTGTTGTAACCCGTCATGGTAATCACATCGATATTGGGCAGATGCCTCCTGATGATCGGGATCAAATCGTACCCCTTGACATCGGGAAGAAAAATGTCCATCAGAACCAGGTCGTATACCGCATCCCGAAGCAACTCCAAGGCATTCTGACCCGATACTGCCGTTGAACAATCATGTCCCCACAGCTCAAGATATCTCTTCAGCAGATTCAAGAAGGGCACTTCATCGTCAACAATCAGAATCTTCATATACCGCCAACACTCATGGGAAAGATGACTTCTACTATTGCCTGAATAAATCAAAATACATGCCACAGAGCGTGTATTTTATAAGTTATTGATTTATCGGAATATTTAAGAACTCAGGCTTGATGGAGGGGGAAAAAACGAAATTAATGTGGGTCATATATGACCCATAATAGCTTTTTCTCAAATATTTATCTTTAACATCAAGATGTTAAATTAATGTGTCACATATGACTCATAATGTTACTTTTCTAACCCATGCTGTTTCATCTTACGAAAAAGGGTCTTACGCGAGACGCCCAAAAGCTGGGCGGTCTTACTTTTCTTCCATTTTTGGTTCTTCAGGGTTTCGGCAATAAATTGTTTTTCAAAGGCTACCAGCACGGTACTCAGGGATCCCCCCTCATAACTTTGCATGGCCACAGCCGAGGATTCGGCCGGCGTCTCCGTCGAATAGGTCGCAGAAAGAAAATCCAGTTTCTTGTCCGTCAGGTAGCGCTGAATGACATTCTGAAGCTCCCGCACATTACCCGGCCAGTCGTAGCCAAAGAGAACTTCCATCACTTTCTCCGGCAGACGAAGGGGCCCCTCCTCCTGCCGGTATAAGGCAACAAAATGTTCTACCAAGAGGGGGATATCCTCTTTGCGCTCCCGCAACGGTGGAAGCGTTACAGGAAGCACATGGATGCGATAGAAGAAATCCGGGCGGATTGCCTTGCGATTGACCTGTTCCATGAGATCCCGATTCGTCGCGGCAATAATCCTGATATCCGATTGTTTGATTTTGACGCTCCCCACCGGGGTGTATCCCCCGCCTTCAATCGCCCGCAACAGTTTAACCTGGATATTCAGGCCCAGTTCTCCCACCTCATCCAGGAACAGGGTGCCCCGGTTTGCAAGGTCCAAATATCCGTGCTTATCGATATAAGCTCCTGTAAAAGCGCCTTTGCGATATCCGAAGAACTCACTTTCCATAAGCGACTCCGGGATGGCGCCGCAATGGACGGTAACGAATTCATTGCCCCGGCGCTCACTCATATCGTGAATTTCCTTGGCCACGAGTTCCTTGCCCGTACCCGATTCACCGTAGATAATGACGTTGGCCCGTGATCCGGCGGCACTGATGATCTGTTCATAAACTTTCTGCATCACCGGACTTTTCCCGATGAGTCGGCCAAAACGATAACGCTCCCGAATGGACGCCTTCAATTTGATATTTTCAAGACTCAGGCGTTCCTTTTCCTGTTCCAGGGAAACTTCCTTCAGTTTGGTTTCTGTAATATCCCGCAGGGTGACCAGGGTCGCTTCGCCTCCCTCCCAGGGAATCCAGGTGTAATGACCTTCCACCCAGATACTGAGGGTGTCTTTTTTCAGACAGAGACTCTGAAAATCCCGCTCCCGATCCGTAACGTTCCGGGTTTCACGCAGGACACTGTCCACACGGTCTTGATGTGCCTCATGCACCAGTTCCCGAAAGCTTCGCTCCAGGAGTTCTTCCTCACGGTCGTATCCGAACATCGATAGAAAAGATCGGTTGACCAGGATAAACCGGCCTTCCTTCAAAAGGCACATCCCGTCGGCGACATACTCGCAGAGGGTCCGATAACGGCTCTCCTCTGCCGCCAGGACATCGTTGATCAGGGCCCGGTGCGTCATATCCTGAATGATTTCGACCGCTCCCACCATCCCTCCCGCATCATCATAAATGGGACCGGAAACCAGATAGAGCAGACGGCGTTCCCCTTCGGCATTCAGAAAATAACCTGCAACCTCCCAGGCGCCGGGCAAGAGTTTCGAGGGCATCAACTTCTGATTTGCATAGAGAAGGGCAATTTCCTCCGTTCGACGATCCACAACCAGATCCGCCAGAATGGGTCTTTTGTCGCGGTAAAATGCTTCCCAGTGCCGGTCCGTCCCGATCATGTCCGCAGCTTTGCGGCCCGTCAGAATTTCGGCCGCCCGGTTCCAGTGCGTTACCTTGTGATCCAAACCGATGGCAATTTCCGCAACGGGTATATTTTCCAGAATATTGTTCATGTTATCACGCCGTGATTCCCCGCATATTTAAAGTGGTGTGCGTCCACTGAGATATATCTTCTCCGGTTGGAGGCGAAATGAATGTAACAGACCGCCTCATGCACAAATTATTCAGATCAAATCGGATTCAGAATCCGATCAATCACTGTTCTGGCCTGGACCAGGGGATCGATGAAGGTATTTTCCATGTCATATTCCAGGTCGCGCTTGTTTGAAAGAAACGTAATCCGATCCTGCATGCGATCCCGAAGATAACTTAAATATTTCATATCTTTAGGTGGTTTATATTTCCGGTCGTAAGACGATCCGAACAGTTCGTTGCCGTTTTTGGGAATCTGGAGTCCCTGGAACATCTTCCAGTCTTTCCATAGAATATTGCCCCGGGACAATTCCGTCACGATTGCCAGGGACAACGCCTTGGGAATATCGACCAACTGGTCGGGCAGACCGAAAGCATGGGTGTTCATGATATAACAGTCACAACCCGACTGAAACAGCTTCTTGAACTGCTGACAGTCCACAACCAGCGGATGGACCCGGAACGGATTGGCAAAGGGTTCGATGACCAGTTTGTCCAGTTCTTTCGGGTCGACGTTTTCAACGCCCTTGGCCCGGAGGGTGCTGAGGGAAGCCCCCATCTCGACGGCCAGCGCCGAATGCCTTATTTTGCAGATCGGGGGCAGGCTCGAATCTTTCTGCAGCCAGATGACAATGCCGGGCTTGGGACAGGCATCGGCATGGTTGAACATATCCCGCGACTTGATGCAGCGGCCGTTTTCGTTGCGAATATCGCGGCCCACAATTTTCTTCACCCCTTCCGCCACTTCCGTCACGGCCATATTCTGTGCGGAATAAAAGTAGCGGATCATCGGATCACCAAACTCCAGGGCATCGGTCTTGTCGAACAGAGAGGGTTCCAGGGCAATACTCAGGTTATGCTCCAGATCGATCAGAAAAGCGTCGTCATGGATGACCGTAACCCTTTCATCTTCCCGGAGGGTCCCGTCATGATCGTGGCTGTTGGTAATAGCCGATTTTCCGGAGCCGGAAAGACCGAAAACCGCGATGGGCGGTTTGCCGCCGATTTCCTTGATCCCCCCGTGGCAGGCGACCATATTATTCCGGACACCGATATTCCAGACCATCGTCAGGGTTCCCTTTTTCCGCTCGCCAAAATACCGGAGACCCAGGATGGCGATGCAGTTTTCCACCTCGTCAATAATGACCAATCCATCCTTGAACTCCTGGTTGGTCCAGTCCGGATCCACCAGGACCATGATATCCGGCTCGTTGAGGACCCGTGATGTTTCGTACACCTCCGACCAGGGGGGCATGTAAGGGAAAAAATTCAAACCCCAGTCCAGGGTGTTCTTGGCGTCCGATTCGGGACTCAGGATATGAGCCTTGACCATAAAGGTCGGGTGAAGGCCGATAATTCCCTCCAGCCGGAGGCAAGGACGCTTGTTGAGTTGATACGTTGCCTCGGCGAGAATACTCATGTACTTATCCCGGTCCGCTTTGTCGAAGGTACGGACCAGTCTCCGCGCCCGCGCTGTCCGGCCGAAAATACCGCCGTCGTTGGAAACCAGGATTTTCGCTCCGGGAGGAAGGCCGAAGTGTTCGGGCTTGTACATGGGTTCCGACGTCATGTAGACTTCCGCCTGTTTGGTCGCATGGTAGTAGAGTTCCGCCATGGAGGCTTTCCGCACGGAATTCGCATAAAATGCACTTTCAATCATCGCCCGCCAGGGCGATTCCGGAACTTTTCTGATTGTAGCCATCGCATCATCCTCCTTATCTCATCACATGCTGCGGGTTACTCTGCTTTATCCGTGTATCCGTGCCTGTTGACCAGTATTTTGTGTCATTTTTTACCCATTTTACGATTTAAAAAAGATGTTTTCCACCGTGATTTAGCGTTCAACGGTCTTAAAACGTTTTTGTTCAGGAAAATCAGAGGATTTGAGGTTTTAGATCATTTTCAGCAAGTGGAAAACCAGGGCTCCCATTAAGGCCGCGGCAGGAATCGTCAAAATCCAGACGACGATGATACTGCGGGCAATGCCCCATCTTACTCCGGACAGCCGTTTGGAGGAACCGGCCCCCACAATGGTAGATGCAAAGACATGGGTGGTACTGATGGGAGCCCCCGCCAGGGAAAAGCACAGGGTTACAATAGCGGAAGACAAACCGGACACAAAGCCATGCAGGGATTGCAGTTCAAACACTTTATAACGACGGTTACGGATGATCCGCAGTCCGCCGTAGATGGTTCCCAGGGCCATGGCCAACGCACAGGCCACCCGGACCCAAAACGATATCTCCCCAAGGGGGATCCGCTGAAAGGAAAACAGCGCCAAAATGATTACGCCCGCCGCCTTCTGGGCGTCGTTCATCCCGTGACTCAGGGCCATAAACGCCGAGGAAAAAAGCTGCAGCTTCTGGAAAAGATAATCACCGACCCGCGGGTGCATCGGAAGGGTTAATCTGACCAAGACCGCTGTCAGAAGAAAGCTCAGGACAAACCCGCCGACAGGAGTAAAGATGATCGGCAGGAGCACCTTGCGGCAGATCGTCTCGTATTGAAGCGCCTGCCAGCCACCGGCGGCCACAGCGGCGCCGCCGAGTCCGCCGATCAAACCATGGAAGGACGATGAGGGAAGGTTCAAAAAGCGGGTAACGCCGTGCCAAAGAATGGCACCGGTGAGAGCGGATAAGGCCAGCATCTGGCAGTCGGCAATCACGTGGATGTGAATCAGGCCCTTCGCAACCGTCAGAGCAACAGCCGTACCCAGAAGCGCGCCCAGCAGATTCATGGCCGCACAGATCAGGACAGCCATCCGGGGCGAAACGATCCGCTCGGAAACGAGGGTGGCAATAGCGTTGCCACTGTCGCGGGCGCCGTTGGTAAAGGCATATAAAAGAGAAAGGAACAGTGTCAGAATCAGGACCAGGGGTAAATCAGACATATTTCAGCATGATCCCCTCGATGACGTGAATCAGATTCTCGAGACGACCGCTTGCCTCCTCCATACGGTCGTAGATCTGCGTCCACTGCATGATGGCCAGGAGATCTTCCTGACCGGGATTCTTCTTTAGGTATGTCTCCTTGAGGGCAACCAATAAGAGCTGGTCAAATTCCTCTTTGATTTTTGTCGCCGCTTTAATTTCATCGTCGGCTTCGCTCTTCATCTTTAGACAATTCAACATCTTACCTGTCTCATCGGTCAAGCTGCGAATGTCTGTTAAAAGCTTCTGTGCGCTATCCGGCACGGTCGGAAAATCAAACAACGCCATGCGTGCGGAGACGGAGCGCATGGCGTTGAGCACCTCTTCCTGGGCCAGGTTTAATTCACGAATGTCGTTGCGGTCGATGGAGGTGATAAATGTCAGGGACAGTTTCCGGTTGATGGCCCGGTAGATGAAATTGCCTTCTTTTTCAATTTCATCGATCTCGGCGCACTTTTGAGATCCGTCCTCGACACAGGAGAAAATTTCCTGCAAAAGCGCCACCGCTTCGACGATCTTGCGATTCTGCTCGGTAAAAAGCTCAAAAAATTTAATTTCCTTGGGAAACAAACTGAACGCCATCTCTACACAACCTTTCCCGTGGATTAGAAGTTTTTCCTTTTACCTGATGGGCGACGACCTGTCAACCAAAACAGCGGAGGAATATGAATTATGTTAATGTAAACAATAAGATATGCATTAAATATTTTACAGTGTGGGCAATCGATACGTGGCGTACACCATGGTGCACCACGTGGTATTTTGCAAAGGCCTTTTATAAAAAAACGGGGAAAGAAAGCAACCTTTCTTTCCCCGATCAATGTATCGGACGTGATTTAAGCAATGATCCGGGGGAATCTCCCGGCTCTGATCGTTTCGATTTCCCGACCGGAACCGGCCAGGATGAATGCCGCACCCACATTTTTCTGTGTCGCAACAAACGACGCAGCTTGCTTCGATCCCATGAGGAAGGCGGTTGTAGAGAGGGCATCCGCTTCCATAGTCGTATCGGCAATAATCGTTGCACTGAGCATCGGGTCCGGCATGGCGCCGGTATGGGGGTCGAGCAGGTGGCCAAGATTCCGGTTTTCGGTCTGTGCTTTAAATTCATAGTTACCGGACGTTGAAATGGCTTGGTCGGCTATGACGACTTTCCAGGCCAGTCGGTTCGGGAATCGTGGATGCTGAATACCGATCTGCCAGCCCTCCTGACCCGCAGGTTTACCCATCGCATAAACTTCACCGCCGGCATTGATGACTGCCCGCTCAATACCATGCGCCTTCAAAACCGCAACAACCCGATCCACGGCATATCCGACGGCGATACCGCCCAAGTCCGCCGCCGCGCCCTGCTTTGCCAGACCGACACGATTCCCCGTTCGGCTTACATCAATCTGGCGGTAATCAACCAGCGCCAGGGTGCGCTCCATACTCTTCACATCGGGAATGCGGGGATGATTGTCGCGCAGGCCATAAAGCTTCAAAAGCGGCAGGACAGTCGGATCAAAAACACCCGCCGTTCTCAATCCCATATCCTGTGCTGCAGCCATGACCTCACAAAGCCTCGGATCGACAACAACACTGTCCAGACCGGCTGCACGGTTGATTTTTGCAAGGTCGCTGCTTTCCGTAAAACTGCTCATCAGGCGATCCACGGCATAAATTTCGGCTTCTGCTTTTGCCATAACAGCAGGCAGATGCTTCACATTCCGGTCGTAAATCGCGATGTCGACAAAAGATCCCATGGAAAGGAAGGATTTCTTAAATGGTTTGTCCAGTCCCGGATTCAGAATCCCTAAAATCTTGTCCCCGATCTGGAGATATGGGTTCAGCACGGCAACCGTTGCACCGCCGACGGCAAACGAAAGCGAATACTTCAAGAAATCCCGACGATTAAACTGATTTTTCATGACCATGGCCATTTCCTTTTTTCTGATGTTAGACTTACTTGAACGCCACTGCAGGACATTCACTGATACACAACTCACAGCCGACACACCGGCTGCTGTCATAAACGGCTTTCTTCTGTTCGGCGTCGAAGGTCAGACAACCCTTCGCCGGACAGATCTTTACGCATAGCGGTTTCGGTTTCCCTTCGCAGCCGTTGCATTTTTCCTGATTGTAGGTAACCGGCGGATAGTTTACATCGATTACATAGGTCCCCGTCGGGCACTTTGTCGCCCCGGGCAGAATACGCAAATTATCCTGGTAGCTGATTTTCGGCAGGCCACCTTCCATGACGATATCCCCGGAAGGATTGTTGTTCTTGTTGGCGCAGATGCCGCAAGCCAGGCAGCCAACCTCACAGACCGCCTTAACGGCTTTACCTTTTTCGGGATTGACACACCCTACGTAGATTTTCTGAGACTGAGGAATCAGGCTGATGACACCCCGCGGACAGGCCTTCACACACAGACCGCACCCGGTACAGAGTTCCGGATACACAATCGGCAGTCCGTTTTCTCCCATGGTGATCGCATGGAACTGGCAGACATTCACACAATTCCCGAAACCGAGACAGCCGTATTCACAGGCCTTATTGCCGCCCGCCAGAAGCATTGCCGCCTTACAGTCCTGCACACCCATGTATTCGAATTTCTGGCGTGCTTCTTTTTTACCGCCCTTGCAGTTGACCACTGCCTTCATGGGCGTCAATTCTTCAACGGCACAACCCATAATCCCACCGATTATGGTGGCGACGTCTTTCCCACCGGGAATGCAGCCGTTCGCGGGGAACGCCCCTTCAACCACCCCTTCCGCATAGGAAAAACAACCTGCCGCGCCGCAAGCCCCACAGTTCGCACCGGGAAGCGACTCGGCAATCTTTTCGACGCGCGGATCGAGCTGCACATAAAATATTTTAGAGGCATAAGCCAGACAGGCACCGAAAAAGATCCCGATGACGCCCAGAATAATGACGGATGAAACCACAGTGATCATAGAATTCATTCCCTATCTTTTTTAAATCGAGAGCCCCGAAAACCCCATGAAGGCAATTGCCATAAGGCCGCCCATGATAAACGCAACTGGAATACCCTTCATCGATTCCGGAATAGTCGCCAGATCCAGCTTCTCCCGCAAACCTGCCATCAGAACCAGAACCATGAGGAACCCGACACCGCCGGCAAATCCCTGAACAAGGCTCTGGAGGAAAGTGAGCTTACCGTTGAGACCGATGGCGCTGAATCCATCGATATTCAACACCGCGACACCCAGAACGGCACAATTCGTCGTAATCAGGGGCAGGTAAATACCGAGCGCCCGGTACAACGGGGGCACTTTCTTCTGGAGAAACATCTCAATAAACTGCACCAGGGAAGCAATGACCAGGATAAAAGCAATCGTCCGCAGGAAAGTCAAATCCGGAGCGACACCGTTAGCCGTCATAAAGCCCATGATGCTTGTCGCCGGATCCAGGAGGTATGTGTAGAGGATCCAGGTAATGGCCGAAGCCAGCACCATCACGAAGATGACCGCCAGCCCCATGCCGATTGCGGAACTCAGTTTCTGGGAACAACCGAAGAAAGGACAAAGACCCAGAAACCGAGATAACACAAAATTCTGGATCAGAATCGAATAAATAATAATAAGAAATATGACCTTAATATCCATAACCGGTCCTCAATAATAGCCTTTATTTTTCAGCAATCGCCTGAGCGCGCCTCATGGCCTCAGCCCGCAGATCTTTCATCTTGAGAGCCGCCATGAGAAGTCCCATGACAAAGAATCCGCCGGCCGGCAGAATCATCAGCAGGACGGGCTCAAAACTCTGCCCCATCACCGGGTAGCCCAGCAGCTTCCCATCTCCGAGTATTTCACGAATCGCCGCCAGGGTACACAAGGCAACAGTGAAACCTGCTCCCATGCCTAATCCATCAATCATTGAACGGAAAACACCGTTTTTCCCTGCGAAGGCCTCCGCTCGCCCCAGGATAATACAGTTCACCACGATAAGCGGAACAAAGATACCCAGCGCCTTGTGCAAATCCGGTGTATAGGCCGCCATGACCATTTCCGTAATGGAAACGAAAGTGGCGATCACGACAATGTAAATGGGAATGCGGATTTTGGGAGGAACAATGCCCTTGATCAGGGCAACGATCGTGTTGGAACACAGCAGAACGAAGGTGGCCGCCAGCCCCATACCGAGACCGTTGAGCAATGAGGTCGTCACGGCAAGGGTTGGACACAATCCGAGAACAAGACGAAAGATTGGGTTTTCACTTCCGATGCCCTTGGTGAATTCCTGTACTATTGTTCTTTGCATATGACGCTCCGTTCTTTACTTCTGCACCGGGGCAAGAATGGCCTTGGCCTTCATCCAGGATACCGCCTCCTTAATGGACGAAGCAATCGCGCGGGAGGTAATGGTTGAACCCGTAATGCTCTGAATCTGACCACCGTCCTTGTCCACGGCAACCGAGTCCCCGGGTTTCCCCATAAACTGCCGCTGGAACCAGGGATCCTTTACTCCGTACTTGATCTCCACGGATTTCGTCCCCAACCCAGGTGTTTCCTGCTGATACATGATATTCATGCCTTTGATCACACCATTCGGAGTGAGGCCGATCAGGGTTTGGATCGTACTTGAGTAACCCTTGCCGTTGGCGACGATCGCATAACCGATCGGTGCATCCTGCGTATTTTCGGTCTTGAAACCCCGGTAGTAGATTTTCCTGTCGGGTCCTTCGGTTTTAACGATGGCCTTCGCTTCCGGCAGAACACTTTTCAGCGCCTCCTGCATGACCTTTTCCTTCTCATAGGCGATCTTTCCCTTGGTACTCTCATAAACAGCGCCCAGGGCAAACGCCGCGGTCACACAAAAGACTCCCAAAATAAATCCCAGTTTGATGATATTAAACACGTCCTATGCTCCAAAAACCTTAGGTTTCGTATACCGGTCCAGAAGAGGCGTCACCAGATTCATCAGCAGAATCGAATAGGAAACCCCTTCGGGATAGCCGCCGACAAGACGGATCACAATGGTCAACAAACCGCAGCCAAAGCCGAATATCCACTGACCCAGCGGCGACGACGGGCAGGTGACCATATCCGTCGCCATAAAGAAGGCCCCAAGGATGAGCCCGCCGGCCAGGATATGAAACATAAAATCTCCTGTAAAGAGGCCCTCACCGCCAAAGATCCAACCCAGGATCGCCACCGTACCAATAAACGACAGGGGGATACGGTAATTGATATACTTTTTGTAAAAAAGGTAAGCCGCTCCCACCAGAAGCAGCAGAGCCGAGGTCTCACCGATACATCCGCCGACGCTGCCGACAAACAGGGAGAAATAGGCTTTGGCGGTGCCGGCTGACTCAACAAGCGCCCGGGATTGTTCGACATTGACACCCAGGGCCAGGTCCCGCATCGCCGCCTTGACCGCCATGAGCGGCGTCGCACCCGTCACGGTCGCCACACCGGATGTGGTTCCTCCCGTGGGAGCACTCCACCCGGTTGTCATCAGCACCGGCCAGGACGCCATCAGAAACGCCCGGCCCAGAAGCGCCGGGTTCATTGGATTCAGGCCGAGACCGCCGAACACATGCTTGCCGATGGCAATGGCGAAAACCGTCCCCACAACGGGAATCCACCAGGGGACACTCGGCGGTACGTTAAAGGCCAAAAGTATGCCCGTAACAATGGCGCTTCCATCGAGAGCTGTAATCTGAACTTTACGACATTTCTGTATCGCCGCTTCCGTGGCCACGGCCGTTATAACGGCAATACCCGTAATCCAAAGTGCCTGTAACCCAAAATAATACACAGCGCCCGCCAGAGCCGGAAGCAGCGCGATAACCACTGAGTACATGATTTTTTCTACGGAATCGGTTGTCCTCAAATGGGGGGAAGCACTGACGATGAGCTGCGGAGCCGTATCTGTGTTTGTGTCTGCCATCTTACTTCTTCTCCGCCTTTTCCATTTCCTGAACCATAAATTTGCCAAAGCGCATCAGATGCATCACATTTCGACCGGCGGCACAGACAAAGGCACATGACCCGCATTCCATGCAGTTCATGATACCCGCTTCTTTAGCCAGATCCCAGCGACCATTCTCCACGTAATTGACAATCAGCGTCGGCATGAGA
>ERZ795054.2237-NODE-2237-length-16614-cov-10.996014_pt1 | contig 16614 bp, 15 predicted proteins | sample MGYA00375138_ERZ795054 | MGnify/ENA primary metagenome ERZ795054 (study PRJEB30183, sample SAMN05720215) | anaerobic digester metagenome | isolation source: active sludge of municipal wastewater-treating anaerobic digesters | place: USA | collected 2014-12-23 ... | reverse complement strand
ATCAGCTTGGCCGGCTGGGCGCTGCCGCGCGTCACCGCCAGCAAGGCGCCCATGCCCAGCCGCTCCAGATCGGTTTCTTCCAGCACCTCGACCCGCAACGCCGGAAACTCCTGAGCCAGCGTCTGGGCCTGCTCGGCCAGATAGGCCGGTGTGCAAAGATTGGGCGGCAGATTGCCCAGATCCCTGGTCAGCTTGACGCCGGCGGCGATAGCGACGCCCTCGCGCACCGCCCGTTCGCCGCCGGGCAATTCGCGCCGACCGGGCACGCTGAGTATAATCTTGCGCGGGAACCGGCGCGGCGCGTCCTTCTTGCTCTTGAGCGCGTCGGAGCGGTAGCGGGCTTCCTCGAATGCTTCGACGATCTGGCGGATTTTCCAGTTCAGCTCGCGGCCCTTGACCACGAGATCGGTCAGGTAGATCACCACCTCGGCAGCAGCGGTTTCATTCAGGGCGGCAGCGGCATGGTGCATGATTTGGCGAAAGCGGCGGTCATCCACCTCCCGCTCCCGGCCACAGCCGACCAGCAGCACCCGCTCGCACAGCGTTCCGGGGAGGTTGAACAGCAGCAGCGACTGGCCGATCTTGCCTTCCAGATCACCCCGCCGCAGCAGGTTACCCAGAGCGCCGCCGCAAGCCGTGTCGAACTGTTCAGCGGCGGGCGTCAGGCGCCGGGATTCGTACACGCCCAGCGCCAGGCAGGCGGTGCGCTGTTTCTCTGGATTACCGCTTTTGACCGTGAATTCCATTGGTGGGCTACCCCTGGTTTGATTGGGTGTTTGTTTTCATCGGGCCGTTATAAAGTTAATGAGTTTAACCGGAAATCGCCCCCCCTCACAGCTTGCGCGCCGGAGCGTTCTCGGTCGTGCCCTCTATCATTGATCGCTATTTAATCCGCGAAATCGCCCTGACCCTGCTGGCGACCGTCCTGGTGCTGCTGGCCATGGTGCTCAGTCACCGCCTTGCCAATTTTCTGAGCAAGGCTGCCAACGGCCTGCTGGCCAAGGATTCGATCTTTTTGCTGCTGGGTTTGCAGGCTGTTGAACTCCTGACCCTGCTCATCCCCCTGGCGTTTCTGCTCAGCATCATGCTGACGCTGGGACGGTTGTACCGCGACCACGAAATGACGGTGCTGGCCGCCTGCGGTTACGGGCCGTTATCGGTTTATCGCGCAGTATTTCTGCTGGCGGCGCTGCTGGCTGTGGTTACCGCTGGCCTGTCGTTTCTGGCGGTCCCGGCGCTGATGGAATTCCAGTTCGAGGTGCTGGCCAAAGCCCGCAAGGAAGCTGAACTTTCGATGTTCACGCCGGGGTCGTTTCGCGAGGTGCTGAACGGCCGGCACGTGGTCTATATCGGCGCCCTGGACGGCCGTGAATTGCGCCATGTCTTCGTCCAGAGCCGCGAACCGGATGGCGACCTGAGCATCACCACGGGCGACCGGGGCCGGCAGGAGGTTGGTGAGGATGGCCTGCGGCGTCTCATTCTCGACCATGGCCACCGCTACCGGGGTACGCCCGGTCAGGGCGATTATGAAATGCTCCAGTTCGAACGGGCCACGGTGCGGATTGACACCACCCCGCCGCCGCAGGCCTGGCAACATCGGGAGACGCTGCCCCTGCGCCAGTTGTGGGGTTCGGACGATCCGTTGTTGATCGCCGAATTGCACATGCGGCTCAACAGCCCGATCCAGGTGCTGGTCATCGCCCTGTGGGCGCCGCTGCTGGCCCGCGCCAAGCCGCGCGAGGGCCGCTATGGCCGGGTCGTTGCGGCGGTGCTGATTTACGCGGTCAACTTTAACCTGATCGGCGTTGGCGAGTCCTGGCTGAGCCATGGCGTGGTCGGCGCCCGCGTCGGGTTGTGGTGGGTCCATGGCCTGTTCCTGCTGTTCGGCGCCGGTCTGCTGCTCCAGTATTACTCCGGCAGCCGGGCGTTCCGGCGCCGGCGCCGGGTTCCAGCGGAGGAGGCCGCATGAAAGTCCTCGATCGCTACATTTTCCGCACCGTGGCCAGCACCACGCTGGTCGCCCTGCTGATCCTGCTGCTGCTCGAATTCTTCCTGAGCCTGCTGGTGGAACTGGAAGATGTTGGCAAGGGCCGTTACGACTTCCTGGCGGCATTCCGCTACCTGCTACTGATCCAGCCGCAACGCCTGTACGAACTGTTTCCGCTGGCGCTGCTGGTGGGCGGCCTGCTGGGCATGGGCGCACTGGCCAGCGGCAGCGAATTGATCGTCATGCGCGCCGCCGGCCTGTCCCTGACCCAACTGACCGGCTCCGCCGTGCAAGCGGGTCTGCTGCTGAGCCTGGCGGTGCTGGCCCTGGGGGAATTCGTCGCGCCGCCACTGGAACAGATGGCCTATGAACAGCGGGCCGCCGCCAAAAGCGAGAGCATGGCGATTCGCGGCGGTCGCGGCTTCTGGGCGCGGGATGGCGACTATTTCATCCACGTGCGGGCGGTGTTGCCCGGCATTCGCCTGGTAGATATTCACAGTTTCAAGATCGGTCCTGATGCCCGGCTTGAAACGGTGATCGCCGCCCAGGGCGCGCGTTATGTGGAGGGGCGCTGGGTGCTGGAAGGGGTCAATCGCAGTCTGTTGAATGGCGACGCGGTGCGAACCGAGCACCTGCCCGGTCTGGAGGTCGCTTCGGCCATCAGCCCGCAAGTTCTGGACGTGCTGGCGAGCAATCCCAGCGAGTTGTCCATCCGCGATCTGCTGGTTTACGTGGACTATCTGGACCGCAATGGCTTGGACACCCAGGAATACCGGTTGGTGCTCTGGCGCAAGCTGCTGGCGCCGCTGATCTACGTGGCCATGCTGGTAGTCGCGATGCCGTTCGTATTCGGGCCGCAACGCTCGGCGGGCACGGGGCAGCGCCTGTTGATCGGGCTGCTGCTGGGACTGGCGTTTTTCTTGAGCAACTATCTGCTGGGCAATGTAGTACTGTTGTACGGCTTTCCGCCGCTGGTGGGCGCCAGTTTGCCGACGCTGCTGTTTATGGCGGGGGGATTTTATGCCCTGCGCCGATTACGCTGAACGAGTAGCGGTCAAACATGTTTTTTGCGCCTGAGGCTATTGCCTATACCATTTCCCGGTAGATATTGCGCCCGCATACTCCAAGGTCATCCCGCTATGAACGATTACTCCCCCCAATCCCCCGCCCTCAGCTACCGCGACGCCGGGGTGGACATTGACGCCGGCAACCGCTTGGTGGACCGCATCAAGCCGCACGCCCGGCGCACCTTGCGCCCCGGCGTTCTCGGCGGGCTGGGCGGCTTCGGCGCGCTGTTTGAACTGCCGCTGGACCGCTACCGCCAGCCGGTTTTAGTTTCCGGGACCGACGGCGTGGGCACCAAGCTCAAGCTGGCGCTGGAACTGAACCGGCACGACACCATCGGCGTTGACCTGGTGGCGATGTGCGTCAACGACGTGCTGGTGGTCGGGGCCGAGCCGCTGTTTTTCCTGGACTATTACGCCAGCGGCCATTTGAACGTGGACGTGGCGGCGGACGTGATCAAGGGCATCGCCGACGGTTGCGCCCAGGCCGGCGCGGCGCTGGTGGGTGGCGAAACCGCCGAAATGCCAGGGATGTACCGTGAAGGCGATTATGACCTGGCCGGGTTCTGCGTCGGCGTGGTCGAAAAGGCGCGGATCATTGACGGCTCCAAAGTCCAGCCGGGCGACGCGCTGCTGGGACTCGCTTCCTCCGGGCCGCATTCCAACGGCTATTCGCTGATCCGCAAGATTCTGGCGGTTAGCGGCGCGACGCTGGAGCAACCCTTCGCGGCTGGCCAAACTCTCGGTCAAACTCTGCTGGCCCCGACCCGCATCTACGTCAAACCGATTTTGCGATTGCTGGAGCAGGTTGAAGTCCACGCCATCGCCCATATCACCGGCGGCGGTCTGACCGAAAACATCCCGCGCGTATTGCCGGCGAATACGAAAGCGGTGATCGAGATGCAAAGCTGGCAACGCCCGGCGGTATTTCAATGGCTGCAACAGCAGGGCGGCGTGGCCGAGGTGGAAATGCGGCGCACCTTCAACTGCGGGGTTGGGCTGGTGGTCTGCGTCGCGGCGGAAGATGCGGAACGCGCGCAAACGCTGTTGCGGGAAGCGGGCGAAACGGTCTGGCCACTGGGCCAGATCGCGGCGGGCGCAGGCGAACCGTTCGTGGAGTTTCAATCGTGAGCGCCGTGCACAAAATCCGGCTGGTGGTGCTGATTTCCGGGCGCGGCAGTAACTTGCAGGCGATTCTTGATCAGGCGGCGAGCGGAGAATGGCCGGTCGAAGTGGCGGCGGTCATCAGCAACCGGCCCGGCGTGCAGGGCTTGGAACGGGCGCGTCAATCAGGCGTTCTGGCGCTGGAACTGGATCACAAGCTGTTCGCCGACCGGCCTGAGTTTGAAGCGGCGCTGATCGAACTGATTGATCGTTACCGACCGGATTTGGTGATTCTGGCGGGTTTCATGCGGGTGCTGACCCCTGGTTTCACCGACCATTACCGGGGGCGGCTGTTCAACATTCATCCCTCGCTACTGCCCAAGTTTCGCGGCTTGCACACCCACGAACGCGCACTGGCCGCCGGGGAAACCGAACATGGCGCCAGCATTCATTTCGTCACTGCCGAACTGGACGGCGGGCCGGTCATCGTGCAGGCGCGGGTGCCGGTACTGCCGGGCGACGATCCTGATACGCTGGCGGCGCGGGTGCTGGAGCAGGAACACCGGCTGTATCCGCTGGCGATTCGCTGGTTCGCAGAAGGCCGGTTGCGGCTGGATGGGGAGAGGGTGTGGTTCGACGGTAAGCCACTGGCGGAGCCGTTACGATTGGAGCATTTCACCGCTCCCGCTGGATGAACACTTCGTTCAGGCGGATTTCCACCCCCGGCAATAGCACCGGCGTCAACGTCCCTTCCCGCACTTGCAACTGGGTCCGATAACCGCTCTGTTCCGGCTGTGGGTCGCGGTAAACCGCGATGTGGCGGCGGTGCGGTCCCACCACCAGCCACACTTCGGGAACGCCATGGCGGGCGTAGAGCGGAACCTTGGTCTTGCGGTCAAATTGCACAGTGCTGTCCGACACCTCGATCAACAGCAGCACATCCTCAGCGCGGGGATGGGCGTCCAGGTAGTGACTCGAATGCGGGCGCAACAGCACAATATCTGGTTGCGGTTCGTTATGTTCGTCGAGGACAACAGGATTTTGTACCCGTACTATCGCTTGCTTGCCGACTGCATAGGCCAACAATCCCGTCAGGATATCCACGGTTCCCGCATGAAAACTGCCAATCGGCGCCATCTCGAATAACTCCCCATCAATCAATTCCAGCCGCGCCTTCGGGTCCAGAAACCGGGTTTCCCCCATGCGCTGAAATTCGCTCACCGTCCAGCGATGCCGAACCGGGCCAGTCTTGGGGACGGGCTTGGCCATCGGCGCTGATAACGCAGTAGACATGGTCTGTTCCTCCGTCAAACTCATTCAATGGCTTGTATCGAGCGGCTCGTCGTCGCCGATCCGGCTCGGCGTCGGGCCGGTCTGCCGTTTGTATTTGGCGTCCTGGCGCTGGTCATAGGGCCGGATGGCGGGACCAGTGAGGGTCTCGAAACTGATGGCGCAAATCGCCATGCCGGGCCGCAGCGCCAGCGGCAATTTGCCGCTGTTGAAGCACTCCAGCACGATGGCGCCACTCCAGCCGGGATCAATGCGGTGGGCGGTGACATGCACCATCAACCCCAGTCGCGCCAGGCTGGACCGACCGTCGAGCCAGCCAACCAGATCATGAGGCACGGTAATGGTCTCGGCGGTCGCCGCCAGCGCCAGTTCGCCGGGATGCAGGAAAAAAGCGTCGTCGGGAGCAATCCGAATCTCCTTGCTCATAATCCGGTTGATGGCGTGATCCACCTCCTCGCGCGGACCGCTGAGATCAATGTGGGACGCGGCGTGATCGTTGAACACCCGAAAGCGGCTGCCCAGATGCAAGTCCACGCTGACCCCGTTGATCTTGCCGGGCGCCGGGTGTGGTTCGATACGGATTCGGCCCTCGTCCAGACAGCGTTCGATGTCACGATCACACAGCCGCATGATGGTCAGCCTCAGGTGTTCTGAATGACGATACTCGGAAACTTGTGGCTGTAATTCTTCGCCTGCAACGACAGCCGGGCGCTGGCGCGGCGGGCGATGTCCCGGAACAGCCCAGCGATGCGGCTGTCCGGTTCGGCGATGACCGTCGGCTGGCCGCTGTCGGTTTCCTCGCGGATGCGGATGTCCAGCGGGAGCGCGCCCAGGAACGGCGCGTGGTATTGCGCCGCCATGCGCTGGCCGCCGCCCGCGCCGAAAATGTGCTCCTCGTGGCCGCACTTCGAGCAGATGTGGATGCTCATGTTCTCGACGACGCCCAGCACTGGCACCTCTACCTTCTCGAACATCTTCAAGCCCTTGCGGGCGTCCAAAAGGGCGATGTCCTGCGGGGTGGTGACGATGATCGCACCGCTGACCGGCACCTTTTGGGCCAGGGTCAACTGGGTGTCGCCGGTGCCCGGCGGCAAATCAATGATCAGATAATCCAGGTCCTGCCAGCGGGTGTCGCGCAACAACTGCTCCAGCGCCTGGGTCACCATCGGCCCGCGCCACACCATCGGCGTTTCCTCCTCGATCAGATAACCGATGGACATGGACTGAAGGCCGTGACTCACGACCGGTTCCATGGTCTTGCCATCTTGCGATTGGGGCCGTTCGTTCGCACCGAGCATCTGTGGCTGGCTGGGACCGTAAATGTCGGCGTCCAGCAACCCAACATTCGCGCCCTCGACGCTCAACGCCAGCGCCAGATTGACCGCCACGGTGGACTTGCCGACCCCACCCTTGCCCGACGCCACCGCGATGATGTTCTTGACACCCGGCAGCGGTTTCAGGCCCTTTTGCACTTCGTGGGCGATGATCTTGCTCTCGACCCGAATCGCGATCTCGCCGACGCCCGGCAGCGCCGCCAACCGATCGCGGAGCGCAGCGCTCAGCGCCTCTCGATAGCCCGCCGCCGGAAATCCCAGTTCCACCTCGACCTCGACCCGACCGTTCTCAGTGCGGATCGTTTTAACGCACTTGGCAGCGACCAGATCCTTCTCCAGATAAGGGTCCACATAGCCCTTCAGGGCGGTTTCCACAGCAGTGCGCGACACGGCAGTCATCATTCGGATTCCTAAATTTCAGATTACACAAGGGGGATTTGGCGGAACCGCTCGCGGATCGCCCTGTTTGACCCATCGTCAATACTCGGCCAGGCACTTCTGGCGCGCAGACTCCAACTTGAGGTTGGCGTCGCCCTTCATGGCACTGATCACACACTGCCAGTAGGACGGCTGATAGTAGTTCAGCAACCGGCAACTCACCAGATTGAGTCGTTCCGGGGATTCGCCATGCTGTTTGGCCAGCAACACCGCCTGTTCGCAAAAATTCTCGCTCCAGATTTCCTCGGCCAGCGTGCCCATGCCCGCGCGCGTCGAACCGGCGGTCATCAAACCTACGACCATCAAACTCGACAGTATGTTGATTTTCAAGGCTAACCTCCTCATTGATGTTGCCGCCGCCTCGCCTGCACGGGTAGCGAGAACGGGGGAATACTGCTAATTTAGCGCCTTTCTCCGTTCAGCGACCGTCATTGCCCGCCCCATGAGCCAGCCCACCCGCCGCATTCTCGTCACCAGCGCCCTGCCCTACGCCAACGGTCCCATCCATATCGGCCATCTGGTCGAATACATCCAGACCGACATCTGGGTTCGTTTCCAGAAACTGCGCGGCCACGAATGCCATTACGTCTGCGCCGACGACGCCCACGGCACCCCGATCATGCTGCGCGCCGAACAGGATGGCGTCACCCCGGAACAGCTCATCGAACGGATCTGGCGCGAGCACCGCGCCGATTTCGCCGAATTCCTGATCGAATTTGACAACTATTATTCGACGCATTCCCCGGAAAATCGGCATTACGCCGAATTGATTTACCGCCGGCTGGACAAGGGCGGCTACATCAGCCGCCGGGTCATCACCCAGGCCTATGATCCCGAAAAACAGATGTTTTTGCCGGATCGCTTCATCAAGGGCGAATGTCCGCGCTGCGGCGCCGCCGATCAGTACGGCGACAGTTGCGAGAACTGCGGGGCGACCTATTCACCCACCGATTTGAAGAATCCCCGCTCGGTGGTGTCCGGCGCGACGCCGATCCTCAAGGAATCGCTGCATTTCTTCTTCAAGCTCCAGGACTTCGAGGTCCTGCTGAAGGACTGGATCGCCAGCGGACCCATCCAGCCGCAGATGGTCAACAAGCTGGACGAATGGTTCACCGCCGGCTTGCAGGAATGGGACATCTCCCGCGATGCGCCGTACTGGGGCTTTGAAATCCCCGACGCGCCCGGCAAGTATTTCTACGTCTGGCTGGATGCGCCCATCGGCTACATGGCCAGCTTTCAGAACTACTGCGACCGCACCGGCCTGAACTTCGATGATTTTTGGAACCCGGAAAGCGACGCCGAGGTGTACCACTTCATCGGCAAGGACATCGCCTATTTCCACATCCTGTTCTGGCCGGCGGAACTGACCGGGGCCGGCTTCCGCAAGCCGACGGCGGTGCATTGCCACGGTTTTCTGACCGTGGACGGCCAGAAGATGTCGAAATCGCGCGGCACCTTCATCAGGGCACGCACCTATCTCAACCATCTGCGCCCGGAGTATCTGCGCTACTACTTCGCCAGCAAGCTGAGCGACGGCATTGACGACCTCGACCTGCACTTCGAGGACTTCGTGCAGCGGGTCAACAGCGATCTGGTGGGCAAGCTGGTCAATATTGCCAGCCGCTGCGCCGGGTTCATCACCCGTCGCTTCAATGGCCGGCTAGCCGGGGAACTCGCCGAACCCGCGTTGTACGCCGAATTTGTCGCCGCCGGCGCTTCCATCGCCGAAGCTTACGAAGGACGGCAATTTGGCCGGGCCATGCGCGAAATCATGGCGCTGGCCGACCGCGCCAATCAGTACATTGACGAAAAGAAGCCGTGGGCGCTGGCCAAACAGGCCGGTTCCGAGACCGAGGTTCAAGCCGTGTGCAGCATGGGCCTGAACCTGTTCCGGGTGCTGATGATTGGTCTCAAGCCGGTGCTGCCCGGCATGGCCGCCCAGGTCGAACAGTTCCTGCAAATTCCACCGCTGCGCTGGGCCGATCTCGACCAACCCTTGCTCGGTCACGTCATCGCTGAATTCAAGCCGCTGATGCAGCGGGTGGAGATGGCCCAGATCGCCGCCATGATTGAGGACTCGAAGGAAAGCTATCCCGCCGCCGAGGAAGCCGCCAAACCCAGCGGGCCACTGGTGGACGATCCGATCAGCCCGACCATCACTATCGAGGAGTTCGCCAAGCTGGATCTGCGGGTGGCGCGCATCACCAAGGCCGAAGCAGTGATCGGCGCTGACAAGCTGGTGCGGCTGGAACTTGATCTCGGCGGCGAAACCCGCCAGGTGTTCGCCGGCATTAAGTCGGCTTACACACCGGACGATTTGCAAGGCCGGCTGACGGTGATAGTCGCCAATCTGGCCCCGCGCAAGATGCGCTTTGGCGTATCCGAGGGCATGGTGCTGGCCGCCGCCGGGGGTAACGGAATCTACCTGCTCAGCCCCGACAGCGGCGCAGAACCGGGGATGCGGGTCAGATAATTCCGAGCCATTCATAACTTTTGACCTGGAGCATGACCAATGCTTGACCTCGCCACTACCCGCCTCGGCATCGTGGGTCTCGGCTATGTGGGCCTGCCGCTGGCGGTTGAATTCGGCAAGCAGTTCCCGACGCTGGGCCTGGACATCAACGAGGCGCGCATCCGCGAACTGCAAGCCGGAACCGACAGCACGCTGGAAGTGACTTCCGAGGAGTTGCGGCGGGCTGAGCATCTGCGCTACACCCACCGCATTGAAGATCTGGCCGGCTGCAACGTCTACATCGTCACCGTGCCGACGCCGGTGGATGAATACAAGCGCCCGGACTTCAGCCCGCTGATCGGCGCCAGCACCACCGTCGGCAAGTTGCTGAAACCGGGTGATGTGGCCATCTACGAATCCACCGTCTACCCCGGCGCGACCGAGGAAGTTTGCGTCCCGATCCTGGAGCGGGAATCGGGCCTGCGCTTCAACGTGGATTTCTTCGCCGGCTACAGCCCGGAGCGCATCAACCCCGGCGACAAGGAACACCGCGTCACCACCATCCGCAAGGTTACTTCCGGCTCCACCCCGGCAGTCGCCGACTTCGTGGATGCGCTGTACCGGCGCATCATCACTGCTGGCACCCACCGGGCCTCCAGCATTCGGGTGGCGGAAGCGGCCAAGGTCATCGAGAACACCCAGCGCGACGTCAACATCGCCCTGATCAACGAACTGGCGCTGCTGTTCAACCGCCTGGGCATTGACACCGAGGAAGTGCTGCTCGCCGCCGGTTCCAAGTGGAATTTCCTGCCGTTTCGGCCCGGACTGGTGGGCGGCCACTGCATCGGCGTGGACCCCTATTATCTGACCCACAAGGCGCAGGAGATCGGCTTTCACCCGGAAATGATTCTGGCGGGTCGGCGCACCAACGACGGCATGGGCGCTTACGTCGTGCAACGAGTGGTCAAACTGATGAACCAGCGCCGGATCGCGGTGATGGACGCCAACGTGTTGATCCTGGGGCTGACCTTCAAGGAAAACTGCCCGGATTTGCGCAATACGCGGGTGGTGGACATCATCCAGGAATTCCGCGATTACAACGCTCACGTCGAGGTTTACGATCCCTGGGTGGAGCCGCAAGAGGCCCTGCACGAATATGGTGTCGAACCGATTGCCGCGCCAAAACCGGGCTATTACGACGCCATTATCCTGGCGGTGGCGCACCAGCAGTTTCGGGAGATGGGCGTCGAACGACTCCGGGCGCTGGGCAAGCCGGATTCGGTGCTGTTCGACGTGAAGTACCTGTTTCCCGCTGCCGACGTGGATGGCCGGCTATGAAAATTCTGGTCACGGGCAGCGCCGGTTTCATCGGCTCGACGCTGGCGTTGCGTCTGCTGGAGCGCGGCGACGAGGTCGTGGGTTTCGACAATCTGAACGATTATTACGACGTGAATCTGAAGCGGGCGCGGCTGGCCCGGTTACAGGTCTATCCCGGCTTTACCGAGGTGCGCGCCAGTCTGGAAGATCAGACGCTGCTGACCAACACCTTCGCCCACCACCAGCCGCAACGGGTGGTCAATCTGGCTGCCCAAGCCGGAGTGCGCTACTCCATCCAGAATCCCCGCGCCTACGTGGATTCCAACCTGGTCGGTTTCGTCAACGTGCTGGAAGCCTGCCGCCATCACGGGGTCGAACATCTGGTGTACGCCTCGACCAGTTCGGTGTACGGCGCCAACACCCGGATGCCGTTCTCGGTTCACGATAACGTGGATCACCCGCTCAGCCTGTACGCAGCGACCAAGAAAGCCAATGAGTTAATGGCCCATACCTACAGCCATCTCTACGGCCTGCCGACGACCGGTCTGCGCTTTTTCACCGTCTACGGTCCCTGGGGCCGACCGGATATGGCGCTATTCCTGTTCACCCGCGCCATTCTGGCCGGGGAACCGATTGACGTATTCAACTACGGCCACCACCGGCGGGATTTCACCTACATTGACGACATCGTCGAAGGTGTGATTCGGGTGCTCGACCGGGTGGCGACGCCGAATCCCGACTGGTCGAGCGACGCGCCAGACCCGGCCACCAGCCGCGCGCCTTATCGGCTGTACAACATCGGCAGCCACCGGCCGGTCGAGTTGATGCGCTATATCGAGGTGCTGGAGGACTGCCTGGGCCGCAAGGCGATCAGGAACCTGCTGCCGATGCAGCCGGGCGACGTACCGGATACTTACGCCGATGTCGAGGCGCTGGTTCGGGATGTGGGCTACCAGCCCGCTACCCCCATCGAAGTTGGCGTGGCCCGCTTCGTGGCCTGGTATCGGGAGTATTACCGAGTCTAAACCGACTCCGCTGAATCCAGCCGCCGCCACACGCACGCCCCCCCGCTGCTTTTGTCCAGCAGGTCAAGATAGTTCGCATGAGCAGCGCATTCCTCGGCGTCGGCGCGGATTACTGCCAGGGATGACCGATTTTGACGCAACGCCCGCTGGGCTTGGCCATGATTCAGCGTCGCGCTGGCGGCGGTCGCCGGCACGAACAACGAATCCTGCTGGCGAGTCATCGCCAGATAGACATCGGCCAGGATTTCCGCGTCCAGCAGCGCGCCGTGCAGGGTGCGCTGGGAATTATCAACGTTGTAGCGTTTGCACAGCGCATCCAGGCTGTTGCGCTGGCCCGGATGGCGCTGTCGGGCCATCAGCAGGGTATCCTCGACCGTGCAAATCTGTTCCAGCACGGTCTGGCCGCGCCCGCACCGCCGCAGTTCGTGGTTGAGAAACCCCAGATCGAACGGCGCGTTGTGAATGATCAACTCGGCATCCCGGACGAAATGTAAAAATTCTTCGGCGATGTCGGGGAAGCGCGGCTGACTGGCGAGAAATTCATTGGTGAGGCCATGCACCCGGATCGCGTCGGCATCAATCGCGCGGTCGGGTTGCAGGTAGACGTGAAACTGGCGGCGGGTCGGCCGCCGGTTCAGCAACTCGATGCAGCCGATCTCAATAACTCGATGACCCTGCGCGGGATCGAGCCCCGTGGTTTCGGTGTCGAGGACGATTTGACGTTCGTTCATGGGCTACGGATTGCCTCGGATCCCATGGGCTTTCAATTGATTGCGCGCGGCCGTGGCCAATTGATCCACCCGCTCGTTCTCGGGATGGCCGCTATGGCCGCGCACCCATTGCCATTCGACCTGGTGCGGGGCCAGCGCCGCTTCCAGCCGTTGCCAGAGGTCCACGTTCTTGACCGGCTGGCGGTCGGCGGTCTTCCAGCCGCGCTTCTTCCACGCCGCCAGCCATTCAGTAATCCCCTTCATCACATACTGGCTATCCGTGCAGATATGCACTTGCGCTGGCCGTTTCAGCGATTCCAGGCCGTGGATGACCGCCAGCAACTCCATCCGGTTGTTGGTGGTGGCCGGCTCAGCGCCTGACAGCTCCTTTTCCTGTCCCCGGTAGCGCAATAGCGCGCCCCAACCGCCGGGGCCGGGATTGCCGGAGCAGGCCCCATCGGTAAACAGAAATACGCAGTCTTGTCCGGCGACGGGTTCCCCCCGGTGGTTCTGATCGTTCACGCTGCTCCTCGCTGCCTGGAAATGGCTTCGACTACCGATTTGAATGCGGGATGATAACTGCTTTACCCTATGGGGAAACTATGGCGGCGATAGCCTCTGTCCATGGGCAAACCGCGCCGTTCCGGTGGCATCCCGGACCGCTTAATGATAACCTTAACGGGCATGGTGAAACCGGCCCCAAGGGCCGCGCCCGGCCAATCTCCAACGCGGACGGTGGCCTGCCAGCCCCGTTTTCAGGCTCTTCAACCCCATCACACTGAACAACCAACAGGAGAGTCCATAAGATGGCAATCGCTCATGATGGTAAAAATCGGACCAGCAACCACAAGCTATTGAAATGGGTGGATGAAATCGCCGCCCTGACCCAGCCCGACCGCATCCACTGGTGCGACGGCTCGCAGGCGGAATACGACCGGCTGTGCGATGAGATGGTGAAAGCCGGCACCTTCATCAAGCTCAATCAGGAAAAGCGGCCCAACTCCTATCTCGCCCGCTCCCATCCGTCCGACGTAGCGCGGGTCGAGGATCGCACCTTCATCTGCTCGGCATCGAAGGAAGATGCCGGCCCGACCAACAACTGGGCGCCGCCCGCCGAAATGCGCGAGCAGCTTAAGAAACAGTTTGCTGGCTGCATGCGCGGCCGCACGATGTATGTCATTCCGTTCAGCATGGGGCCGATTGGCAGCCCAATCGCCCACATCGGCATCGAAATCACCGACTCGGCCTACGTCGTGACCAACATGCGGATCATGACCCGCATGGGTCAACAGGTGCTCGACGCGCTGGCCGACGGCTTCTTCATTCCCTGCGTGCACTCGGTCGGCGCTCCGCTGGCGCCGGGCCAGAAGGACGTGCCCTGGCCGTGCGAGCCGGACATCGGCCGCAAAGCCATCGTGCATTACCCCGAAACCCGCGAGATCTGGTCCTACGGTTCGGGCTACGGCGGCAACGCCCTGCTGGGCAAGAAGTGCCTGGCCCTGCGCATCGCCTCGGCGATGGCCCGCGACGAAGGCTGGCTGGCCGAACACATGCTGATCCTGGGTCTCGAATCGCCCAGGGGCGAGAAGACCTACGTCGCGGCGGCTTTCCCCAGCGCCTGCGGCAAGACCAACCTGGCCATGATCATCCCGCCCAAGGGCTTGGTGAACTGGAAGGCGCTGACCGTCGGCGACGACATCGCCTGGATCAAGCCGGCCCCGGACGGCACACTGCGCGCCATCAATCCCGAAGCGGGATTCTTCGGCGTGGCCCCTGGCACCTCCTACGATTCCAACCCCATGGCGATGGAATCGGTCAAGGCCAATTGCATCTTCACCAACGTCGTGCTGACCGACGACGGCGATGTGTGGTGGGAAGGCATGGGCGTGGAGCCTCCGGCGCACGGGATTGACTGGCAGGGCAACGACTGGACGCCAGACAGCGGTCGGCCGGGCGCACACCCCAATTCCCGCTTTACTGCGCCCGCCGGGCAGTGCCCGACCATTGACCCGTCCTGGGAAGATCCCGCCGGCGTGCCGATTTCGGCGTTCATCTTCGGCGGTCGGCTGTCCAAGACCTTCCCGCTGGTCTACCAGGCCTACGACTGGAACCACGGCGTGTTCATGGCGGCCACCATGGGTTCGGAAGCCACCGCGGCGGCCATCGGCGTGACCGGCATCCGGCGCGATCCGTTCGCCATGCTGCCGTTCTGCGGCTATAACATGGCTGATTATTGGTCCCACTGGATCAGCATGGGCAAGAAGCCCGGCGTCAAGTTGCCCAAGATCTTCCGGACCAACTGGTTCCGCAAGGACGCCAACGGCAAATTCGCCTGGCCTGGCTACGGTCAGAACATGCGGGTGCTCGAATGGATCCTGGAACGGGTCCATGACCGTGTCGGCGCCGCGGAAAGCCCCTTTGGCTACATGCCGCGCTACGAAGACATGGACTTCAAAGGCATGGATTTCTCCAAGGCGCAATTCGAGGCCATCACCAGCATCAGCCGCGCCGAGGCGGCCACCGAGGTTGAGGATATCAAGGGCTTCTTCGAGAAGTTCGGCGAGGCGTTGCCGCCGGAACTGGAAGCCCAGCGCCAAGAGTTCGGCAAGCGGGTTGAAAAAGCTCCCGAAGTATGGCGCGTGGTTGAAGCGGCCTAAGCTCCAGAAAAGCGTGGATCGTCAAGACCACGCTTCCGGGGGCCAGCCTTAAAAAAAGCCGGCGCAAGCCGGCTTTTTTTGAGAGCGCGCGTATTCACCACATCTCAGCCAAATCTCGCAAAAAAGTACTCAATAACCCTGTCCCTGCCAATCCACCTTGAGTCGCTTAACCGGTTTCGTCATGCTTCCACAGTCCACTCCTCTGATGCTATTCCCTCGCCGAAAACCTCACGGGCTACTCTGGCTTGTTGTTTTAGCCCTGCTGATGATGGGCAGCGCCCACGCCAACCTCTTCGAGGAAGGCGATATCCTCATGATACAGGCGGCTCCTGACGCCATTCATTTCAATTCCAGCCCTGAACACGCTGACTATTCATGGCTGATTGGCGTAGAGTGGCAATCTCCGTCGCGATGGCTAGTCGGAGCATCCTACTTCAATAACAGTTTTGACCAGAAATGCCAGTATTACTATTTCGGAAAGTCCTGGCCACTGGATTCCATCAGCGATAACCAATATTTTAAGAACATGTATTTCAAACTAACCGGAGGTGTACTCCTCGGTTATAAAGAACCCTATGAGGATAAAATTCCGCTCAATAATAATGGCATAGCACCAGGTATCGTACCCGGATTAGGCTATAAGTTCGGGGATTTCAATGTGCAGATTAATCTGCTTGGCGGAGCGGGTCTTATGTTCACTTTTGGCTACGATCTTATCAAGTAGCCCAATGGAATTCCCTGGGTTGATGAATGGGCATGTTTAAGCAGGCAGCAGGGCCAGTGGGGTTTGATAACCCATCATCATCAAGCAAACTCCGCTTTATTCCTGTCAGTCTGCTGGCATTGACCATTGATCTGGTAATATTCAATCTCCTTCACTACCAGGGATTCTCATTAAGTTTCAGTCATATCACAAGCTTTCTGGCCGCATCCGGAATTGGCTATCTGTTAAATTCCATCTGGTCTCGTAAAAAAACGACTCAACTTTCCATAAAGCAGTTTATCATCACGACGCTATTGATACTGTTCCTGCGTGGAGGAATCCTGGCGTCTTTAATACAATCAGCACTCCTCTCACTTGAAGTAACCATAATCTTCTGCGTATTCATCTCTTCCATATGCAACTATTTTGGCAGTATTTATTCCGCTTATTCGCCCAAATCCAGCTATTCTGAATCCGGATTAAATCCATATTCCCTTGCCATTATTTTAATTACCTATTCAGTTTTTTTGCGG